>Ga0308412_1000531_pt1 | contig 19559 bp, 19 predicted proteins | sample HotsprottomLayer_FD_202357 | JGI IMG/M metagenome (GOLD analysis project Ga0308412, IMG submission 202357) | Hot spring phototrophic mat microbial communities from Octopus Spring, Yellowstone National Park, Wyoming, United States -... | ecosystem: Environmental > Aquatic > Thermal springs > Hot...
AAACACCATGAGCTCTGTGGGGATGCCGGACAGCTTCAAAGTATCAGCCTGAACTTACGAACCTGCAGGGGAGATACCTATTTATGCAACAAAGCCTTTGACCGGTATTGAGTTATAAGCATATTTTCACAGACTAGTCCTCTAAGGTGTCCACCACCTCAAAAAGCCCCTCCAGGTCCATTTTTGCGTAAATGGCGCTGGTGTTGACGTTGGCATGGCCCAGCAGGCGGGCCGTTGCGTGCAGGTCGCGGCTTTTTTTGTAGAAGCGGGTTCCGGCGGTATGGCGCAGCATGTGGGCCCCATAGTAGCGCTCGGGAAAGCCCAGCTCGCGGTAGTGGCGGTTGAGAATTTTGCGCAACGATCGGTCGGTCATGGCCCGTCCGTTGGCTTTGCGCCCGCCCAGGTTTATGAGCAGGGCTTTTTCGCCGGGGGCCGCATAGGCCAGGCGCAGCCGGAGCCAGTCCTGGATTTCTTGCACCAGGGGCCGGGAGAGAGGAACCGAGCGCTGCTTACCGCCTTTGCCCGCCCGCACCAGCAGCAGGCGCTCGGAGAGGCTCAGGTCATCCACCCATAAGTTAACCACTTCACTAATGCGCAAGCCGGCCTCGGCCATTAAGCGCACCGCCAGTCGGTCGCGGCAGTTTGATGGTTCGGCGCCCGAAAGGTGCTGTATAAGCTTACGGTAGAGGCTTTCTGGCAGAGCAGGACGGCGCTCCTCGGGCGGGGTGGGGTCGCGGGGTGAGTGCACCTGGGGCAACTGGGCCACACCGGCCCACTCGAGCGCCCGGTAAAAGGCCCGCACGCCCGCCAGGTAGGTGGCAACGGAGCCGGGCTTGAGGCGCTGGTTTTCAGAGTTTTCTAGATGTCCGCCGTGCAGTTGCAGGTGGGCAATATAGCGGTCGAGGTCGTCGGCGGTGGCCTTCAGGATTTCCAGCGACTGCGTGTCTGACCAGGCCCAGGCCAGGTAATCGCGCACCGCCAGCCGGTAGTTCTCCAGGGTGCGCTGGCTAAGGGTCGCGCGTTTTCGGCCTTTGAGTACTAAGTAGGCCTCGAGCAGCTCGAGCAAGGCTGCCGGGTTGCGCCCATGGGCCGCTCGGATGGCCTCAAGGCGGCGTTTGGCGGGGTTTTGCCAGTTGGCCAGAGGCACCAGCATGGCCACAGTATACAAAATGCGTACTTAGAGATATAAGTACGCATTTCGTAGGTTGAGCTTTTCTTAAAGCTGCGCGGCATCCACCCTCACCTCTGGCTACACTGCAGGTTGTGTGGAAGTCAACTTTGTGGCAGCCTTGTTGATGGTCGCCCTGGCTTTGGTCAGCCTGGTATCCACAAGCACAAAATCACAAAGTGGACCAGAGCATTGAGGCCCTCGCCCGCATGCTTCGGCATGCCTGGCGGCACTACACGGTGGTGCGCTACCACAACGGCGTGCCCTTTGTAAATACCCACCAGCGAAGAGGCTTGGTGTACATGCATGGGGGCAAGCTAGTGACCAGACAGCGCCTGGTCGAGCTATTGGGCAGCGAGGAAACCGTGCGCCGGGTGGAACAGGAAGAGCGGATGCAGACGCCCAACCCCACCCGGCTCACCGCACCAGGCTAGAGGGCTTTACCACAGGGGTTTCTCTAACCGCAAGCGCAGCAGTCCATTCTGCACGGTGATGGCCTCGAGCGGGCTAACCACCGCCAGGCCGCTTGGCTGCTCCAGGGCTACCTCAAGCACCAGCTTTTTGCCCAGCGGTCTGACCTGGAGCCTAAGCTCCAAGGCCGCCTCGGGGCTATCCCACTCTGTGAAGGCCAGGTCGTCGGCTTGGTTGAGGTCCACTGCGTAAATCCGACTTTTTTGGCCGTCGTGTTCGTGTACCAGCAGAAGCCGCGGCTTGGGCCAGGCCAGGCCCACCACCCGGTTACCGGGGGCCTCGAGCTGGTAGGCGTACTCGGCAAATAGACCATCGGGGTTGAGTCCTAGCAGCACCAGGCGCAACACCCTCGAGCCGGATACCTCGCTGCAACTGGGTAGGCATAGGGGTCGGCCATTGATAAGGGCCAGATAGTTGCGGCTTTCATCTAACGCCACGGCCCCCAGCAGCCCTTGCTGCACACCAGCAGCAAACACTGGCGGCAGGGCCTCGCGGGCCTCGCTTTGGCCGATGGGGCCAAAAAAGCGTCTTTTTTGGGTTTTCAGATCGAGGTGCATCAGCTTCTGCCCGCCCTCGAGCCAGGCCCAGCCCTCGCTGCAGACTGCCACCGCTTCATCTAGGGGAAAAAATGCCTCCAACACAGGTTTTTCTTCAAGCCGCAGCAGACCGATGGCCCGTAGGTTGCTGTGCTTGAAGGTAGCCCAGACCCGGCCGTTTTGTTGGGCCTGTCCTAGGTGAACCAGGCTGGCCTCAAGCCGCGCCTCAGACCATTGCGTGGGCAATGCAACGAGGCTCAAGCTGGCCAGGGTGGTGTCCTGCTGAACGGCTGGGGTCTGGACAGCCTCTACTCGGGTAAGGGGTTCTGGATTGGCTTGGGGTGCAGGCACGCTGGCTTGCTGCTGGGCGCCAATCCGCGCGGGGTTGTGCGAGTTCTTTGTCGTAGAGGTGAGCTGTGCAATGCGCCACAGCGCCCGGGCCATCTGGTAGCGGTTGACCGGGTCGTTTCCCCTAAAAAGACCATCCGCCCCGATTGGCAACACCTCCAGCGCGGCTACCCGTAGCACGGCCGCTTCGGCCCAGTGGCCTGCGGGTAGGTCGTCGGGGCGCATCGTTTTGGCTGGAAATACAATCCCCAGGTTCTGGGTAAGCTTGTCAAGCACCATAGCCAGCTGATACCGGGTAAGCACCGATGCGCCTCGGTAGGTCTGGTCGGGGAAGCCCTGCACCAGCCCCTCCCCTACCATCCGCCGGATTCCAGGTAAAGCCCAGTGGTTGGGCTTGACGTCTTTGAAGCGCACCTCGGCCTCCCGTATCGGCAGGGGGCTATCCGCCAGCACGCGGGCAAGCGTGGTGGCCAGTTGGTAACGGTCCAGGGCCACCTCACCTCGGAAGGCCCCGCCAGGATAACCCTGCAGCCAGCCTCTTTTCACAACATCTTCCACCGCAGGGGCGGCCCAGTGGTCGCTGGGTACGTCCAGGGGTAAGGCTAGGCAGAAAAACGTGACCGCAAACGTTAGAAAAGAAAAAACCCTCATGAAGAGAATGTTAGTTTCCAAAAGATTGTTTTTTTGGTGCATTTATCACCGGCCGCCGTTACATGGGCCGGTGGCTTTGCGAGTTGGAATTAATCGAAAATCCCGATAACCGAAGGGCCAGTTTTCTGCTAGAGTATGGCCAGACCCTCTGCTAGGACGAACCATGGCCCTTCCTTATCCCATTATTCTGGTTGGCTCGCTTGTTGCGGTGGCCTTGACGTTTGCCCTAAGGCTCGATGGCCTGCATGCGCTACCCTGGCTGATGTTCTTCACTGCCACAGCCTCGAGCGTCTACGGCTTGCGGGTGGGGATGGCTTCAGCCCTGGGGTCGGCACTGCTTCTTTTGCTCTTCCGCGCAAGCCCCCTGGACTATGGGATCATGGCCATGATCTTATCGCTCTCGGCTTACCTGGCCGACCAGGTGGGCCGAAGCCTGCGCCAAGCCCACCACCGGGCCCGCCAGTTAAGCCAGTTACAGGATGTTTTCCTACAAGGCCTCGAGGTGGTGCCGCGGTTCATCAATCGTGAGCAGCTTTTGCGCCAACTACCTACTCTGCTCGCTAAACTGCTGCGCGACAGCCAGCTTCGTATCTGGACACCCACTGGGGCCGGCCAGCTCGCCTTGCTGGAAGACACCACCGGCCAGCCAGCGCATCCCGTCCCCAGCCCCCTGGTTTTTCGGGCCATGCAGGAGAACGGCCCGGTTTTACAGGAATCTGAGCCAAAAGATCGAAAGTCCCAAGAGCTGGCGGTGGCCCTGCGGGCTCGGCATGAGGTTGTAGCAGTGCTGCAGTTTCTGCGGGCTGAAGTCTGGCAGAGACCGGAGCTCGAGCTATTGTCCCGCCTGGCCCTGGCCATGGGCCGGCAGCTCGAACACCTCCACAACCTCGAGCTACGCCGGCTGTTGCTCAAAGTAGCCGATCAACTGGCCACGGCCAGCGACAAGCACAAGGTGGCCGAAACGGCCCTGCGCTACCTATTGCCCGCGCTGGATATGGAGGCGGGGGCGGTTCTGCAGTATCGGCGCGGGACCCTGCGCGGGCTGGCTTGGCGTCTTCCGCGGGAGCTGCGCCCTAGGCTCACACCATTGGCCCGAAAGCTTCCCTACCAGCAAGGGCTGGCCTGGCAGGCCTACCATTCGGGCACAGCCCAGTTTGTCGAGAGCTACTCGAGTCTTCCGGAGGCCATACCAGAACTCAAAGAATTGGGCTTTGAGAGCCTGGTGGCCTATCCAGTGCACACCCGCGACGCCATGAAGGGACGGGTGGTGCTGGTTCTCGGCACGCGGCGCCATGTGGCCTGGACGCGCAACAAAAAGGAAATACTGCTGGGCATAGAGCGCCTACTCAGTTCGGCCCTGGAACGCGCCTCGCTCGAGGAGCTGCAGCAGCGCATCAACCGCTTGCTGAGCGAGGCCTGGTCGTATCCATCTCAGCAGGTGTACCAGCACATCCTCGAGGCTGCAGTTGAGCTGGTGCCGGGTAGCGATATGGGTAGCCTGTGGGTGCGCGAGGCCAATGAATTTGCCTGCCAGGCCGCTCTTGGCTCGCTCTGGGCCTCTGACCGGCGCTGGGGTGAGGCCGAATTTCAGGCCTGGTACGGTCACGATAGCGGCAGGGCCTCACGTGGCCAGCCGCGGATTGCGAGCCGGAGCCAGCTCTTAGCAGAAGGCATAGGCGCAAACCTCTGCTTGCCTGTGAGCCACCAAGGCAAGGTGATGGCCTTCTTAAACCTGGATAGTCTGGATAGCGACGCTTTTGCCGAGGATTCATTGGCCACAGTCCAGCTCTTCGCCACACCGATTGCCACACTGGTTCACGAGCTGCAAAACCGCGCCATCCTGGAAAAAGCCGCCCTTACCGATGGCCTTACGGGTCTGTACAACCGCCGGGCCTTCGATTTGCGCCTAAAGGAGGAGTGCGAGCGGGCGGCCCGTTACCAGTATCCTCTTACCTTGATGGTGCTGGATTTGAAAAACTTCAAGCCCATCAACGACCGCCTTGGACACGCCGTGGGCGATGAGGCCCTGGTGGCGGTGGCTAAGGTGCTGAGCCAGATCCAGCGGGCCGGCGATATGGTCTTTCGCTGGGGGGGTGATGAGTTCGCGGTTTTGCTTCCCCAGACGTCCACCGAAGGCGCAAGGGTAGTGGGTGCTCGCATCCTCGAGGCCATCGCAAAGATCTGCATAGGCGGGTTGTGCCTCTCTGCCAACATCGGCTACGCCACCTTCCCATCTGAAGGTGAGAGCGCGGGGGATATTTTGCAATTGGCCGACCAGCGCATGTACATCGATAAACACGGCAGTTCCAAAAAAACAGAGAGGCCCGCGAGTGATGGCTAAAGAGCGTCCATATGCCAACTGTCCCTCAGCTTAGAATAGGGCGTATGTTGAAGGCCGTCCCTGGAACCAACGACATTTTTGCCGAGGCCAAAGAATACCCTTTTCGTGAGCCGGTCTTCCGCTACATCATCGCCACTGCCGAAGAGGTGCTGCGCGGCGCTGGGGCCCAGATGCTGCATACGCCCATTTTTGAGTACCACGAGGTTTTCCAGAAAGGCGTGGGCCTCACCTCGGATATTGTGGTCAAAAAGGAGATGTTTGTGTTGCAGGATCGGGGTGGGCGGCTGCTGGCCCTGCGGCCCGAGCCCACCGCGTCCATTGTGCGGGCCTACAACGAGCACGGTATGAAGGTCTGGCCCCAGCCGGTGCGGCTTTTTACCTGGGGGCCCATCTTTAGGGGCGAACGTCAGCAAAAAGGCCGCTACAAGCAGTTTCACCAGGTCGACTACGAGGCGCTTGGTTTGGCCGACCCGCTCTTGGACGCCGAGGCCATCGCGCTGATGGTGCGGATTTATAAAACCCTGGGCCTGAAAAACCTCGAGGTCAAGCTGGGTTCAGTCGGTGACCAAGAAGATCGGCTACAGTATAACCAGTACCTGCGCAACCTTTTCGAGCCCTATGCCCAGGCGCTTTCGCAGGACTCGAGAACCCGCCTGGAAAGCAACCCCATGCGCATCCTGGACTCCAAGAGCGAGCGCGATCAGAGCCTCATCGCAGAGCTTAATCCCCGGCCCATGCTGGATTTTTTAGGACCTGAGGCCCGGGCTTTCCACGAGCGGGTCTGCCGCTACCTCGACCGGCTGGGGGTGGCCTATATGGTAGACCCCAGCATGGTGCGGGGCCTGGACTATTACGTCCGCACCGCCTGGGAAGTCCACCACGCCCAGATTGGGGCCAAGTCGGCCCTGGGGGGCGGTGGAAGATACGATGGTCTGTCGGAGATGCTGGGCGGCCCCCCGCTGCCGGGGGTGGGCTTTGGCATTGGGATCGAGCGGGTAGCCATCGCCCTCGAGCAAGAGGGGGTGTCCATCCCAGCCGACCCCTCCCCTACTCTTTACCTGGCCCCCCTGGACGAACCGGCCAAAATCGAGGCCCTGGCCCTGGCCGAGCAGCTTCGGCCTAAAATCTCGGTGGAGATCGGCTATACCCCCAAAAGCCCGCGCAAGGCCCTCGAGGACGCCCTCAAAAAAGGGGCCCGCTACGTGGGTTTTTTGGGCGAGTCCGAGCGGGCCAAAGGGGTCATTACCCTCAAGCACCTGGAAAGCGGCGAGCAGAAGGAGCTCGAGCCTCTACAGCTACACAGCCTGTTTGAAGGCCCCGAGCTAAAGTAGGTCTCGGGCAAGCCAACGGTGAGAGGCTGTGGGGGCAAAGGACTACATGTGTAAAGTTTCACGATAATAAAGCTTGTGAGACTTTTATCCATACTATTCAGATTTTACGGACTTCTAATAAAAAGGTATGCTAAAACGCATGCGTCGTACGCTCTACTGTGGCGAGTTGCGCGAACAACACAGCAATCAAACCGTGGTGCTGGAGGGTTGGGTTAACCGCAGGCGCGACTTAGGCGGGCTTATCTTTATCGATCTGCGCGACCGGGAGGGGCTGGCCCAGGTCATCGTTAGCCCCGAAGCTTCCTGCTTTGCTGAGGCCGACCGGCTGCGGTCGGAATGGGTGGTGCGGGTAGAAGGCAAGGTACAGCTTCGGCCAGCCGATCAGGTCAATCCCAGGCTTACCACCGGAGCCGTGGAAGTCATCGCCGAGCGCCTCGAGGTGCTTGCAGAAGCCAAGACCCCCCCCTTCCCCATCGACGCAGGCTGGCGGGGCGAGGAAGACCAGCACGTGGCCGAAGAAGTGCGGCTTAAAAACCGCGTGGTGGACCTGCGCCGAAAGCGGCTGCACCGCAACCTGCGGCTGCGGCATCAAGTGACAGCCGCTATCTACCGATTTCTGGACAGCGAGGGTTTCATTAGCGTAGAGACGCCCTACCTGACCCGCTCGACCCCCGAAGGAGCACGGGACTTCCTAGTACCTTCCCGGCTCGAGCCGGGCCACTTTTATGCCCTGCCGCAGTCACCCCAGCTCTTCAAACAGATGCTGATGGTGGCGGGCTACGACCGCTATTTCCAGATCGCCCGCTGCTTCCGGGACGAAGACCTGCGGGCCGACCGGCAGCCCGACTTTACCCAGCTCGACATGGAGATGTCTTTCGTAACCCAGGAGGACATCATCGCGCTCAACGAGCGGCTGGCCGCTTATATCCTGCACGAGACCCTGGGCTTGGCGCTCAGTATCCCCTTCCCTCGACTGTCCTACATCGAGGCCATGAACCGCTTTGGCACAGACAAGCCCGACCTGCGCCTAGGCCTCGAGCTGCAAGACGTCACGGAAGCGTTTAGGGGCGGCGAGTTCAGGGTTTTTGCCAGCGCCGAGACGGTCAAGGCTCTGGTCGTACCCGGTCTACTATCCCGCAGGGAAATTGAGGAGCTCGAGGCGATCGCTAAGGGCAAAGGCGCAGCAGGACTGGCCTGGGCCAGGTACGAGCAGGCCGCGCTCTCGGGTGGAATCGCTAAGTTCATACCCCCTGACCTGCCGCAAAAGTTGGGCCTGGTTGAGGGCCAGACGCTCTTACTGGTGGCCGGCCCCTGGCGCAAAACGGTGGAGGGCCTGGGCGCAGTGCGGCTCGAGCTCGGTCGGCGGCTGGGTCTGATCGAACCGGGTTTCAAGTTCCTCTGGGTGGTGGACTTTCCCCTTTTGGAGTGGGACGAGGAAGCAGGCCGCTGGACCTACATGCACCACCCCTTCACCAGCCCCAACTTGGACGACCTGCACCTGCTAGAAACCGACCCCGGCCGGGTGCGGGCCTATGCCTACGACTTCGTGCTCAATGGCAGCGAGATCGGCGGTGGCTCCATCCGCATCCATCGCCGCGACCTACAGGAGCGCATATTCGCCTTACTGGGCATCAGCCCCGTAGAAGCCCAGCAAAAATTTGGGTTTTTGCTGGAGGCGCTGTCCTACGGCGCGCCCCCGCACGGGGGCATCGCCTGGGGGCTGGACCGCTTTGTGGCCCACCTGGCTGGCGAGGAGTCGATACGCGAGGTAATCGCTTTCCCAAAGAACAAAGAAGGCAAGGAAACCCTCACCGGCGCTCCTGCCCCGGTAGATGAGGCCCAGCTGGCCCTGGTGGGGCTGGCGGTACGGGGACAATCCCCAGAGGGCAAATTATGAACAGACTGCTCGCTAAGCTTTTGTGTGCAAGAGGAGGAGGCCATGCCTAGGGCCAACCGACGTGTACCTTATCTACTGGCGGATGCATTCACCGAAGTGCCAGGCGGCGGCAACCGGGTGGCCTTGGTACTGGACGCATGGGGCTTGAGCAGCGAGGAAATGCAGCTTGTAGCAGCGAAGCTAGGACAGCCCCAGGCCGCTTTCGTAACCGACCAAGAAGGCACAAGCTTCGAGGCACGCTTTTTTGCTGCCAACGGCGAAGTGGCTTTTAGCGGCCACGCCGCAGTGGCCTTGGCGCTGGCGCTGGCCAGCGAGGGCAAGCTGCCGGCGGGCGCCCACAAGCTTCAGCTGCGCACCATCGGGGAGTCGCTCATGGCCGAGCTCTCAGAAGGGTGGGTGCGAGTGCAGAGCCCTAGCCCTCGCTTTCGCGACCCCCCCAACTGGAAGGCGCTGCAGGAGCTCATCGAAGTGATGGGGGCCAACGAACGCTACCTGCACCGGGGCCTGCCCTATGGCATCACCTTCAGCGGCGTGTGGACGCTTTTTATGCCGGTTGTGGCGCCGGGGCTGGTGGACGCCCTCGAGCCCGAGATGGAAAGGCTGGCCACGTTATCGAGCGAGCTCGAGGTCGCGGCCATACACGTCTACGCACCCTATGGTCCCCGGCGCTTTTATGCGCGCACCTTCGCTCCGGCGTTGGGCATCCCAGAAGACCCCGTCACTGGCTCGCCCAACGCCGCCCTCGGTGCACTCTTGGCCCGGGCTGGTGTGGTGCCCCGCTGGGAAGGTGAGGTCAACCTAAGCGTTACCCAGGGCCACCGGGTTGGTGGCCCTGGCCAGGTGGAGGTGCGGGTGGTGTACGGGCCGGCTGGGAATATCCTGAGCGTCTTCATCGGCGGCGCCGCTGTGGTGGCCGAGCGTGGGGTAGTGGAGCTGAGGGGAGAACCCACTTAGGCCACGGCAACCGGTATGAAGCAACCCATCCGACTTGTGCTAATCGATGTCGACGGTACGCTGTTTGGCCCTAACGGCGTGCCCCAGTGCGCCTGGGAGGCCGCTCAGCGGGCCAGGGCCGCTGGCCTACACCTCAGCGTATGCACTGGCCGACCAGGGCGTGGCCTCGCTTTGCAGTACGCCGAACGGCTCGACCCCGAGGGTCTACACATTTTTGAGTCTGGGGCCGTTATTGTCACGGGTCGGGGTCAGCTGCTGCGCGCCTTCACACTGCCCCCTGCAGTGTACCGACGATTGCTCGAGCTGAGCCGAGTTTATGGCATACCCTTTGAGGTCTACACCGCCGAGGGCGGCTTCTATCGCGAAAGCCAGCATCCCGATCTGCTGATTCACGAGCAAATGCTAGGTTACCCGGCCCAGGTATGCCCTCTAGACCCCTGCGAGGGGCTGGTGCGGGTGCAGTTTGTCTGGCGACCCTCTCCTGCTTGGCAGCAGCTACGCGAACAAATCAAGCAAATGCCGGAGGTCGAGCTGCACGAAGCCACCAGTCCGGGCATGCCTGGGGTTGGGTTTAGCTCGGTCACAGCGATGGGGGTCTCCAAGCGGGCGGCAGCCCGATGGATCGCAGCGAAGCTCGATCTCGACTTAGGCTGCGCGGCCATGATAGGCGATGGTGAGAACGACCTCGAGTTGATCCAGTCGGTGGGCTTGGGCATCGCTATGGGCAACGCACCCGAAACCGTCAAGCGGGCCGCTCGCTGGGTGGTGTCCACTGTGGAGAATTGTGGCCTCGAGCAAGCCTTGGATGCCATCGTTGCTGATTTAACGCCGCGCTAGTTTGAGTATTATTTCACGATAAAAATGCTTGTGAAGTATATATCTAAAATCCTGCTGGGATATTCATCCCTTTGCCCGAACCCCGCTTGGTGCAACCATAGTGTCATGCTTTACTTTCGCGATCAAACACTGGGGGCCTTGGTGGGTTTGATGTTTGCTCCATTTGGCCTGCAACTACTGGGATGGGCTGGCACACCGCTCGGTGGTGGCCCCTGTGGGGTTTTCGGTCAGGGGCGACTAATGCTGGAGCAACCCCAGGCTTTCTTCTATGCTCAAGTCATGCTATGGGGCATCTCGCTTCTGCTGGCTGTAGGGTTTTTTATGCTGATGCTTAGCTTCATGCACAGCGGCTCGGTTCCCAGTTCCCAAGCCAGGCCCTTTGTGCAGGTGGGGCAGGCCATTGGCGGCATTACTGCCCTGGTCTACCTGTTGACCCGCACCACTGGCCTGCCCACACCGAGCCCCATTGGGTGGCTTCTGAGCAACCCGGAGCCCTTTGATACCATCGGGGTGCTGGTGCTGCTGGTGCTACTGACCCATAATCTGCTGGCGCTGTGCTGGCTCAGCAAGGCGAATGTCAGCCAACTCCTTGGGCCCGGCAACAGCCAGCAGGTGAAACAATAAAGCTGGGCGCGCGCTGAATGTGCTACCATGTACAGCCGTGACGACGGTTTCCGGAGGCCGCTGGATTGCCGAAATCTACGGCTGTAACCTTGACCTCATCGAGAACCCTAAGCTGGTTGAGCTAGCGCTGCGCGATGCGGTGCTCAAACTGGGAGCACCTCCCTCGTGCGTAAAATCTACAGTTTACAAGTTTTATCCACAAGGGCTTTCAGCCGCCATCCTCTCCCCGGTGGCCGCGGTGATGATGCACACCTGGCCCGAGGACAACGCTTCAGCCGCCTTGGACCTTTACTTCTATAAGCGCGACGTAGACCCCGAAGCGGTGCTGCGCGGTCTGGCCAGGGCCTTCGGGGCCCAGGAGGAGTCGGCCTTCCGCTTCTGGCGAGGCGGCGGGCCTAAGTAATGCGCCATGCGCCACAAACATACGCCCCGGGTGAGCAATAAAGGGCAGGAAACCCGGCGACATCTCAGGGAGATAGCTATGCAACGTCCGATTATCTGCTAACAGCCGCGACGACGAAAAGAGCAGCTTCAAGACTGGAGGAATCGATATGGAATACGGCATGTACTACCTCGAGCAGGTCACCCCATACGAAGCCATCCATCGCCGCATGAACCAGGTACTGGCCGCTGGGCGAACCAAGTTTCAGAACTATTTCATCTTCCAAACCAGCGGCTTTGGCAAGGTGCTGGTGCTCGACAAAGACGTGCAGTCCACCGAACGAGACGAATACATTTACCACGAAACCCTGGTACACCCGGCCATGCTAGCCCATCCCAACCCCCGCTCGGTATTCATCGTAGGGGGGGGCGAAGGCGCCACTCTACGCGAGGTTTTACGGCATCCCACCGTAGAGAAAGCGGTGATGTGTGATATCGACCAGGAGCTCGTGGCAATCGCCCGCACCCTGTTGCCAGAGTGGCACCAAGGCGCTTTTGACGACCCGCGGGCCCAGATCATCACCGAGGATGCCAGGGGCTGGCTAGAACACCACCCAGATACCTATGACGTCATCATCGTGGATCTAAACGACCCCATTGGCGAAGACAACCCCGCCCGGATGCTCTTTACAGTGGAGTTTTATGAGTTGATCAAGCATCGCCTAAACCCTGGCGGTCTGATGGCCCTGCAAGCGGGCATGATCTTGCTCACACACAACAAGATGCATCCGGTGGTACACCACACCGTCAAACAGGTTTTCAAACACACCCGCAGCTACCACAACCACATCCCCGGCTTCATGCTCAACTTCGGCTTCATCGTGGCTTCAGACGCCATCGATATTACGGGCTTGAGCGAAGGCACCCTCGAGGCCCGCATTCTGGAACGACGGCTTGCACTCAAGCACCTCGACGCGCCTTATATCGAGGCCATGTTCGTCTTACCTAAAGACCTCAAGGAGGCCATCGCAGCAGAGAAGACGGTCTCGCGGGATGCTGCACCCTTCTGGCTGAGCGTCGAGGGCGAAGCACGGCAGTCCGATTCTTGAATGAGCTGAGGTTCCATGCAATTTTTCATGGCAAAGGCATAGAATCTAGTCTATGCAAAGATCACTTTTCGCTCTAGTCGCAGTCCTGGCCATTGTGGTAGCCGCCCTACTTTTTCTGGTGCTAAGGCCCAAACCCACAGCCAGCGCCAGCGATGCGGCCTTTGGGGCGCGCTTTGCGATTGGTAACCCCAACGCCAAAGTTACTGTGGTAGATTTCTCTAACTACTTGTGCGGCTACTGCCGCAGCCACGCCAGCGATGTACTGCCGCTCATCAAGCGTGACTATATCGACACTGGCAAAATACGCTACGTCTTCCGCGACTTTCCTTTTAGCGGGCAGGAGAACGTCATCCGGGCGGGAGAGGCCGCAGCCTGTGCAGCCGAAAACAACCTGTACCTCGAGTATCACGAAGCCCTTTTCCGCGCTCAGATGCAGTGGGCCAGTTTGAGCGGGCCCGCGCTCGACCGCTATTTCACCGACCTGGCCGGGCAAATTGGCATTGCACCGGCCACCTTCTCGCAGTGCCTGGCCTCGGGTAGCAAACGGGCCGGCGTCCTGGCCGACCAGAAAGTGGCGACCGACCTGGGGCTCACCGGAACCCCCAGCTTCTTTGTGAACGGGGAAAAATACACCGGCCAGCGGTCCTACGATAGCTGGCGCGAAATTCTAGACCAGGCCCTGGCCGGCCAGTCGGGCGACCAGGACAGCAGCCCCGCCAAGCCCTAGCGAGTGGGCTGACGCGCTCAGGAGGCCTGGCGCAGGCGGGCCTCCTCGAGCGCCATTAGGGGCTTGTCTAAATGGGGCAGGTCGAAGACCACTTCTTTGACGCCCGAACCAGGCAACTCAAACATCAGCTCTACCATGGCTTTTTCGATAACCGAACGCAAACCGCGCGCGCCTGTGCCGCGCTTGAGGGCGCGGCGGGCAATTTCGCGTAGCACGCTGGGCGTAAAGCGAATTTCGATGCCCTCCATACGCAACAGTTCCTGATACTGGCGAATAAGGGCGTTCTTAGGCTCGGTCAGAATACGCACCAGGGCCTCCTCGTCGAGGGCCTCGAGTTGCACCATCACCGGCATCCGACCCACAAACTCCGGAATTAGGCCAAAGCGAACCAGGTCTTCGGGGATCACCTCGGGCTTTTCCTCAGTTTTCTTGGGGCGGGTAAAGCCAATAGGGTTCTGGTCGACCCGTGCTAGTACGATGCGCTCGAGGCCGTCAAAAGCCCCGCCCAGAATGAAAAGGATGTTTCTGGTGTTGATGGCGATGAACTCCTGGTGCGGGTGCTTGCGCCCCCCCTGGGGAGGAACATTGGCCACAGTGCCCTCGATGATCTTCAGCAGGGCCTGCTGCACGCCCTCTCCCGAAACGTCGCGGGTTAGGCTGGGGTTCTCAGACTTACGGGCTATTTTGTCTATCTCATCGATGTAGATGATGCCTTTTTCTGCGGCCTGAACGTCGAAATCGGCGGCCTGCAATAGCCGCAGCAAGACGTTTTCTACATCCTCGCCCACATACCCGGCTTCGGTTAGGGTGGTGGCGTCGGCAATGGCAAAGGGCACATCCAACATGCGGGCCAAGGTCTCGGCTAACAGGGTTTTACCGGTTCCGGTAGGGCCAATCAGCAGCACATTGGACTTCTGCACCTCAGCCTCGGGGTGCAGCAGGCGCTTGTAGTGGTTGTACACCGCAACCGACAGCGTCTTCTTAGGCAATTCCTGCCCTATCACATACTGGTCGAGAAAGCTCTTGATTTCGGCCGGTATAGGCAGGCGGTGCGGACCCACGTACCGGGGCTTAGACTCGGAGTCCAGAAGCTCATTGGCCCGTTCCACACACTCGTTGCAGATATACACCTCACCCATGGGCGACTCAATCAAATGCGCCACCTCAGGGTACTTTTTGCCGCAAAAACTGCATGAAGGCTTAGAGTGTCTCACGGCTAACCACCTGATCTACCAATCCATAGCCTGCCGCCTCTTCGGCGGTAAGATAGTAGTCGCGCTCAGTATCGCGCTCTACTTTTTCCAGAGGCTGGCCCGTGTGGCGGGCCAGAATCTCATTGAGCACCTTACGGGTCTTGAGTATCTGTTCGGCCTGGATCGCGATATCGGTGGCCTGTCCACCCAAACCCCTGGCCCAGGGCTGGTGGATCATGACCTTGGAGTGGGGCAGGGCGTAGCGCTTACCGGGTTCGCCGGCGGCCAGCAGCACTGCCCCCATCGAGGCTGCCAGCCCCACGCAAATGGTCGAGACCGGTGGGGTGACGAACCGCATGGTGTCATAGATGGCGAGCCCTGCATCCACATCCCCGCCGGGGGAGTTGATGTACATGCGAATCTCCTGGTTGGGGTTTTGCGCCGCCAGGAAGAGAATCTGTGCCACCACCGTGTTGGCCACCTGAGCGTCTATGGGCGTGCCCAGAAAGATAATGCGGTCTTTTAGCAGTCGGCTATAAATGTCGTATACGCGCTCACCACGGGCAGTTTGTTCGATAACATAGGGGACGATCATATCGGCTTTATTGTATGACTGAAGTCGGGATCAAGAGGGCATTGGCGCACATAAGGCCGCCTAGAATCAGCCAGGCCCCGAACACCTTATCACGCTTTACCATGCCCTGCGACCTATTTAGAGTGCTCTTGACAAATGTTGAGCCGCTCACAACTTGATTTCCTCGCCCTGTATGGTACAGTCGCCTCCCGGATGGGAGGCAAGAGTGCGATAGGCTCAAGCCGGGCCGCCCTCGAGGGCTTGCACAGCCTGGAGCAGGGCTTTTTCGTGCAGACGCTCGATCCGCAAACGAGCGATGGCCCCCTGCCCTATTTCCTGTTCCAGACGTGCAACGGTTGTGCGGTAGGAGCGGGCCAGTTCAGTCAAAAATTGTTCGAACTCTTCTTGGCTGAGCTCGGTCTTGAGCTCTTCGGCCAGGGCCTCCACCGCCAAGGAGCGACGCAGGCGCTTGATTGCGCTCTGGCTTAGGTTTTGCCTGAACTCCTCGAGCTTGCCGTCTCGCTCAAGCTGCTTTAGATACTCGTTCAAATCGAGCTTTTGCTCCTGCAGATCTTTAGCCAAGCTCTCCAGCAGGTTGCGCTCCTCGCGTAGCTGCAGGCTAGGAGGAATCTCGACCTCGATGCCTTCGGCCAGCTTATCCAGGAGTTGCGCGGCCTTGGCGCTACGTGTCTGGCGCTCGAACTGGGTTTTGAGGCTCTCCCGCACTTTAGCCAAGAGGGCCTCGAGGTTATCCTCGCCCACCGTTTTGGCAAATTCATCGTCGAGATCGGGTAGCTGCAGGGCCCTAACCTCGATTATCTTGGTTCTGACCTCGCGCACTACGCTTTCGCCCTCTTTTACCGGTACCGGCACCTCGTCGCCAGCTTTCCTACCCAGCAGAGCCTCGCGCACGTGAGGTTGGGCATTTTCCATGGTTACCGGGAAGCGGTTCCCGTCCTCGGTCTCGATGAGCACGTGGTCGTTGGCCTGGACTTCCCGGTCAACAGCAACCGTCTCGGCATAGCGGCTGCGAAGGTCCTCGAGGGCCTGGTTGGCCACTTCATCGCTGAGCTGGGGGGTTTCGACCTCGAGCTTGAAGTTTCGCCAATCGGGCAGTTTTGCCTCGGGATAATTCTCCACCTCAACCGTGTAAACAAATGGCTGACCAAAGGCCAGATGTTCCTCCAGAATCCGGGCCCCCACCGGCAAAAGCGAGAGTTCCCGGGCGGCCTTGGGAAAAGTTTCATCGCGCAAAACCTCTTTGACCTCATCAAGAAGGGTTTCTTTTCCTATCTTCGCCTCGATCACCTTGGTCGGGGCCTTTCCCGGCCTGAAGCCCGGCACCTTAATCCGGCTGGCATAGTCGCTCAAAACCGAGTGGTAGGCTTGCTCGACCTGACTGGCCGGCACCTCCACCTTGATTTTCACCTTGTAGCCATCGCGTTCCAGAATTTCTGCCACAACACACCTCAAGTTCGACCTCTGGGGTCGCCAAGGTCATAGTTTACAACCCTATGCGGGTTTCAGATACTCCCAGGCAGGGCGAGCAGCCCGATATACCCCGGTAAGATTTTGGTTGAACAAATACGGCCGATTTGGTTGTGGCCATACCCCCATTCCAGAGGGGTTGCAGTGGGCGGCTTGGCAAAGGCTTCTTAGAAAAAGAGCTCCGGGTCACCCGGAGCGGCTTGGTGCGCGGAGGGGGACTTGAACCCCCACACCTTGCGGTACAAGATCCTAAGTCTTGCGTGTCTACCAATTCCACCATCCGCGCATGGGGAAAGGGCTGCGGGGCACAAGCCTGGCCAGATCTGATGGCCAAGACCCTTTCCTTGGCATTGGGGTGAGCGATGGGACTTGAACCCACGACCCCCGGTTCCACAGACCGGTGCTCTAACCGGCTGAGCTACGCTCACCGCGCCGCAACAGCAAAAGGTATTGTAGGCTTCGCATTACCGACCGTCAAGCCTGAGAAGCTATGATCCTTGGGTTGACGCGAACGCCCTCAAATCCTATACTCGGCGCCAAGGTGCCAAACAACCGTTTGTTAGAGGAAACCAAAGAAGAAAAAACCAACCGCCGCGACGAAATTCTCGATGCCGCCGGTCGATTGTTCAGCCGCCAGGGATTTCATGCCACCTCGATGCGGGATCTGGCCAAGGCCGTGAATTTACAGGGGGGCAGCCTGTACGCCCATATTCAGTCGAAGGAGGAGGTGCTGTTTGAGCTGGTCGATCGGGCTGCCGACGAGTTCTTAAGCAGCGCCGAAGCAATACCTCCTGGGCTTTCGCCTAAAGAACAGCTCGAGCGCCTGATTTATGGGCACCTCGCGGTGATTGTGCGCGAGCTGGATAACGCCACGGTCTTCTTTCACGAGTGGAAGTTTCTCAAGCCAGAGCTGCAGCAAAAAATCACCGCCCGCCGGGATGCTTACGAAGCCCATTTCCGCAGGGTTATCGAGGCTGGCGTGCAACAAGGGCAGTTTCAGGTCGGGGATGTCCGCCTCGCCGCGATATTCGTTCTGTCAGCGCTAAACTGGACATATCAGTGGTATCGCCCCGGTGGTCAGCTGACCCTCGAGTCCTTAGCCAAGCACTATTGCACACTTATTTTTCGCAGCCTGGGGGCCTCACCGGCCTGACGCGCTCAAACCCCGATAATCGCACTCTTCACAGACCTGGCCTACCATCCGGGAGGCAAATGCAGCGTGCAGGACCACGCAATCAAGTTGCGATGTGAAATCCTTATATCGCATAGGCTCAGCATCAAAGGGACAATCCCGCGAGATCTCCCATGAGGTTGGCTGAGCTTGTCGAACCCAAGGCCATACGGGCATCCATCCCAGGGTGTTCCCTTCGACAGGCTCAGGGAACACCCGCTATCGCTCAGGCCCTGCGTCAACGGAACAATCCAGCGAGATTTCACATGAGGGGCTTATTTGAAGGGCGCTCTAGCGAGACCCCCGGGCTAGCAGGTTAGCAAAACCCAGCGCGAGAATCAGCACCACACCTAGCGCCCAGTAGGGGAAGTTGCCGGGAAGCCAGCCTTGCCACTGGGCAAGGTAAATCAGCCCTCCCATCAAAACAGCGATCAGGGCCCATAGGGCGTACGGTTTCAATCCCTCCATAGCCTTAGTCTACTTTTTTACTCCGATGCAGGTGGTAATATACCTCGTTGGGCACCCAGCCCAGGGCGTTGGCGAGGCGGTTGGTGAAGTTAAACATAGCCGCCACCTGGGCCGCCTCGAAAATGGCCTCGTCGGCTAGCCCAACGCTGCGCAACATCTGCACATCGGCTGCGCTCATTGTGGCAGAGTCCACCGTCATTTGATAGGCGAAATCCAGCAGCGCACGCTCTCTAGGGTTCAGGTGGGCCCGGCGGTAGTTGGCGGCGAGCACATCGGGCAAGACCGGGTCGCCGCTAAGCTCGCGCAGATAGGCCGAGTGCGAGGCCAGGCAGTACTCACACTCGTTGGCCGAAGAAACCACCACCGCGATCATCTCTCGCTCTTTGCGGGTCAGATGGCTCTGATCTTCATTGCGCATCAGGAAGTCGTAGTAGCGAAACCAGCGCAAAAAGTGCTCTGGGGTAAGGGCGAAGTTGCGCGCCACGTTGGGGATGAAACCGGTCTTCTCCTTGAACTTGTCAAACAGAACCCGGACCTCCTCCGGCAACTCGCTCTCGTCCAGTACCCTGACCCAGGCCGTCGGTACAGATTGTGGCTCGCTCTTAGGTATCACTTCTTGACGGCTTGCTTGGACGGTTTTACGTGGGGCTGCCATACCTCCTCCATTGTGAAAGGTGCTTTGGCCGTCTTCCAATGGTTCAGCCCTGGGCAACCCAGCGCTGTGGGACGGCTTTCTTCAAAAATTCCACAATGTCTTGGGTGCTGGTTCCAGGGCCAAAAACCTCGGCCACACCCATCTCTTTCAGGTAGGGCTCGTCTTCGTCGGGGATGATGCCCCCGCCAAAGAGCAGGATGTCTTCAGCGCCTTGTTCCTCGAGCAGACGCCGCACCTCACTAAAGTAGTGCATGTGTGCGCCTGACAACACCGATAACCCAATTGCGTCCACGTCTTCTTGCAGAGCGGCCGAGACAATCATCTCCGCGGTCTGTCGTAAGCCGGTGTAGACAACCTCCATCCCCGCATCGCGCAAGGCCCTGGCCACCACCTTGGCCCCCCGGTCGTGACCGTCGAGGCCAGGTTTGGCTATGAGCACCCTTATTTTTCTGTTCATACGCCCATCTTATACCAACTCCGCTGGTGGCGGCCTCACGCTCATGGTCACAGATTCCTTCGTGTGCTACCTCATAACTCCACTCCAGCCATCTTCAGGAGCACCCGACTACGGATGAGGTTGTGGACCAGCAGGATGAGGTTCACCCGGGCCACCAGGCCCCAGAAGGACCGAGCTT
>Ga0308412_1000532_pt1 | contig 19542 bp, 21 predicted proteins | sample HotsprottomLayer_FD_202357 | JGI IMG/M metagenome (GOLD analysis project Ga0308412, IMG submission 202357) | Hot spring phototrophic mat microbial communities from Octopus Spring, Yellowstone National Park, Wyoming, United States -... | ecosystem: Environmental > Aquatic > Thermal springs > Hot...
GGTGGAGGGGGGCGGCGACGAAGCCCAGGGCGTTCAGGAGGGCGGCCTTGAGGGCCATCCCGGTGGAGACCTTTTCCCCGGGCCTGGGGCCCACCAGGCGGTCCACGGTCTGTACCAGCCGGATTCTGTCCAGCACGCTGGCCACCAGGCCCAGGTGGCCCGGGTCGTGGACCTGCAGGCTGGGTGGGGTTTCCATCCCAGAATCCTAAGGCATGGGGGGAGGGGTGCGGAATGTCGGGTATAAATACTTATAACCCGTAAGAAAAAGGGGAATTTCACTTTCGCCTATCGACGCAGTAAAGCCAGCGCAAACAGTAGGGCCTGGGTCAGCACAATTGCGCTGCCAGCGGGCACATCCAGCAGATAGGCGGCGGCCAACCCCGGCAGCACCGATAGCGTGCTCATCAACACCGCCAGCAGGGTCATAGCGGCAAAAGTCTGGCTCAGGAGGCGGGCCGTAGCCGCCGGAATCACCACAAAAGCCGCTATGAGCACAATTCCCACCACCTTGACCGAGGCCACCACCACCAGAGCAATCAGGGCCGAGAGCAGGTAGTCGTGCAGCATCACCGGCTGGCGGTCGGCCAGGGCCAGCTCGCGGTCGAAGGTGGCATAGGCCCAGTAGCGCCACAAAGGGGCCAACAGCACCACCCCTAGGGCGATGAGGCCCATCACCCCCAGGTCGGTCGGGGTCACGGTCAGGATTGAGCCGAACAAATAGGCCACCGCATCGGGGGCGAAACCTTGGCGCAGGGACATAAAGAGCACCCCCAAGGCCACCGAGACCGCGAAAAATATCCCAATGGCGGTGTCGTCGCCCAGGCTGCTTTTTTCACGTACCCAGGTGATGAGCAGCGAGACCCCCACCGCAAAGGGAATGGCTACCCAAAGGGGTTCCTGCTGAAGCAGCAGGCCTAGGGCCACCCCGGCAAAGGCCGCGTGGGCCAGCCCATCGCCCAGAAAGGACAGGCGGCGCTGCACCACCATGACCCCCAGGTAACTGGCCAGCCCACCCACCAACAGTCCGGCCAACAGGGCCCGCTGCATGAAGGGAAGTTGGAGTGCTTCAAGCACCGCGAGTGGCCCCCTATTCGTGTAGACCGCTGGCGAGCCTATCCAACCTCGACGCCCCCCAGCAGCATCTGGTGCGCGTGGCCCACGTGCCCAAAGGCCTGGCTCAGGCATTCATGGCAGAGCACCTTCGCGGGGGGGCCGTACCCCACCACCCGCCGATTGAGCACCAGCACCGCGGAGGCATGGTGCTGGGCCGCCTCCCAGTCATGGGTGATCATTAGGATGGTGGCCCCGCTTTCGGCCCGATAGGCCTCGAGGTGGCGGTAGAGGTCGGTCTCCCCTACCACATCCACCCCCGTAGCGGGCTCGTCCAAGAGCAAAAGCCGCGGACGGCGGATCAGGCTGCGGGCCAGGTAGACCCGCTGCAGCTCGCCCCCCGAAAGCCGGCCCAGGCGGCGGTTGGAGAGGTGCAAGGCCCCCACCTTTTCCAACGCCTCGGCGGCCTGCCTGCGTTCCTCGCGGCCAATCCAGAAGGGCCAGTGCTGCCGTAGCCCCGAGACCACCACCTCTATGGCCAGGGCCGGAAAACTGCGATCGAAGCCCTTAACCTGTGGCACATACCCCACCCAGCCGGGCGGAACCTCCTGGGGCGGGCACCCGAAAACCCTTATGCGGCCAGAAGTCCGGATGGGGCCGTCGCGCATTGCGCCGCGTTCCAGGCCCAGAAGAGCCTTGAGCAGGGTGCTCTTACCTGCCCCGTTAGGCCCCACAATGGCCACATAAGCCCCCTCAGGCACCTGTAGGCTGACCTCCTGCAGCGCCTGGAACTCCCCAAAGTGCACCGAATAGTCCTCAAACTCCACCGCAGGCGCGGCCATATTGACTGATAATACGCTATCAATAAACCTTAGGATAGGGGCGTTATTCCAGGGGCACTTCGACCACGCTGCCCAGGCTCGAGAGGGGCTTGTCGAACTGGCGCCGATCCCCCACCACCACGATCACAAACTGCTCCGGGCGCACGTACTGCCGCATCACCCGTTGCAGATCGGCGGGGGTGGCGGCCTGAATTTGGCGCACGTACTGCTCGTAGTAGTCGGCCGGCAGACCGAGCATCTGGGTGCGGGCGATCCGCTCTGCCACGGCCTGTTTGGAGGTGAAGCGGAAGACTTCGGCGTTGAGGATGTTGTTACGGAAGAGCTCGAGCTCTTCCTGGCTCACCGGCCGCTCGAGCAGGTCACGGAACTGGCCCAGCATCAGCTCGATAACCTCGGCTGTTTTCTCCACCCGAGAGATAGAAGCGCCGTAGAGGAAGCCCGGCCAGCCAAAACCCTGGGTCTGGGCGCCCCCGGTGGCGTAGGCCAGCCCCCGCTTGGTGCGAATTTCTAGGAAGAGCCGGCTGTTAAAGCCATCCCCCAACACCCGGCTGATCAGGTCGAGTTCGCTATAGCCGGGGGCAAAGGCGCTCACGGTGGGGTTGCCCATGTAGATGACGCTTTGGTTGGTCTCTTTTTGCAAGAAGTAGATGCCTGGCTTGGGCCGAGGGGGTGCAAAGGTTGGCAGGCTCACCGGGCCCGGCTGCCAGCCTCGCAGGGTGCGCTCGAGCCGGGCCACCATCTCCTGGGTGCTGAAGTCGCCAGTGATGGCCAGCACGGCCCCATTGGGTTTGAAAAAGCGCTGGTGGAAAGCCACCAGGTCGTCGCGGGTGATGGACTGAATCGAGGCCGCGCTGCTGATGCGTCCAGCTGGGTGACCCTCGTTGATGCGCCGGACAAACTCCCGCACCGCAATCTGGGTGGGCTGGTCGTTGCGGCGGCGGATGGCCTCCAAGGCCCGGCCCTTCTCGAGGTCGATGCGATCCTGGGCGAAGCGCGGACGAAGCAGCACATCGGCCCAGATCTGCAAGACCTGATCGAGGTTCTCGGTTAGGGTGTTGAAGGCCACCGAGGTGAACAGGTTGTCGGTGCTCACGCTCACCGAGGCTGCCAGGTTCTCCAGGATCTCGTCCACCTGGTCGGGGGTACGCTCGCCCGCCCCACCGGTGCGCATCACCGTAGAGAAAATTCCACCTAGGCCAACCTTGTCGTCGGGTTCGTAGATGGACCCCGCCCGCAGGTAAACCCGGCCATTGATGAACGGTAGCGCGCGGTCTTCGATGAGCAGCACCTTCAGCCCGTTGGAAAGCTGCACCTCCGTAGGCCGGATGACGCTGGGCTGCAGCCGCTGAAACTGCATCTTGAAGGGGTCGGGCCAGTCAGCCGGCACTCCCTGGGCCAGACCCAGGGTCAGAAGGCCTATAAGCAGACTCCAAATCGCTTTCATCGGCTACCTCCGCGGGTGACGAGCGTGGCCACGGTGCGGTTCTGCGGGGTGAAGTATTTGCGCGCGACCTGCTGGATCTCCTCGGCGGTGATGGTGTTGTAGATGGCCTCCTCCTCGAAGATGCGCTGGTAGCCGCCGAAGAATAGCTCATAGAAGGCCAAAGTTTGGGCTAGGCCGGGCCCCCCTTGCAAGACCCGCAGGTAGGCCGCGCGGGTCTGGTTGCGCACCTTCTGCAGTTCTTGCGGGCTCACCGGCTCGTTTTTGAGGCGTTCCAGCTCCTCGTAGATCAAGCGCTCCAGGTCCTGGGTGGTGCGTGGGGCGCGGGGCTGGGCCGAGATGGTAAACAGGTTGGGGTAGCGGAAGCCCGGCGAGGCCGAACTGGCGCTAACGTTCAAAGCAGCCTGCTCCTGGATCACCAGGCGGCGGAAAAGCCGGCTGGTGCGGCCTTCGGTTAGGATGGAATCGATCACGTCCATCACGTAGGTCTCGCGGTTAGGGTAGGTGGGCTTGTGGAAGCCGATAAGCAGGCTGGGTTGGGCGTTGTACTCGAGGGTGGCGCGGCGTTCAGTGGTCTGGGGCGGCTCGGCGGGGATGTTCAGGTTTGGACGATCGGGGCCTCTGGGAATCACCCCCATGTACCGGCGCACCAACTGGATGTCCCGCTCGGGTTCCACATCTCCCACCAGCACCAGCACCGCCCGGTTGGGGTGGTAGTGGGTCTTCCAGAACTCCATGGCCTTGTCCACCCGGTAGCCCTGAATCTCCTCGCGGCTGCCGATCAGGGGGCGGCCATAGGGGTGCACCTGGAAGGCCGTGCGCAAAAAGACCTCCCGCAAAGCCCCGTTGGGGTCGTTTTCGGCGATCTGGCGGCGCTCCTCCAATACCACGTCGACCTCTTCGTAAAAGCTGCGGAAGACCGCGTTGAGCATCACATCCGCATAGACCCGCAGGTAGAGCTCGAGCCGGTTGGAGGGCAACGAAACCCGGTAGTCGGTGCGGTCGTAGCCTGTCGAAGCGTTGAGCCCTTGCTCGCCGTTGTTGGTAAAGAGCTGGTCGATGGCGTTGGGCAGGGCCAGCTTCTTGGCCTCTTCGCGGGCTTGGTTGAACCTCGCGGTAAGGCGCTGGATCTCCTCTTGCGAAGCCCGGTTAGCGATGGCCCGATCCAGCTCGGCGCGGGCTTTGTCAATGGCCTCGAGGGCCGCTTTTTCCTTAGGCCAGTCTAGGCTTCCGATGCTAGGCGTACCCTTGAAAGCCATGTGCTCAACCATGTGGGCAATGCCCCCCAGCCCTGGCGCCTCGTCCACCGCGCCCACGTCGAACATCAGGTTGAAGTGGATCACTGGGGCAGTCTTATCGGGCACCATCAGCACCCGCAGGCCGTTTTCCAAGGTGTACTTGCGAATCTGCTCGCGGAGCTGCTGGGCTATAGCCCCAGGCAACAGCAGCACCAATAAGAGCAACCAGAGCAACCTTCTCACCGTGACCTCCCTCAGTCGCAGAACAATATCATTACGCCCCAAATTCTTTGCTCCGACTGAAGGAAGATCCACAGTCTGGGGCACACCGCTTCAGCCACAACGACAAGCCGCGCTCGAGTCAACGTGGCAGGACTTGGATGAGGCTGTGCATGATAAAAGGCGGAACCCGCTTGCCCGGCATGGGTCGCCCCAGCAGCACTAAGAAATAAGGGCCTGGCTTGGGAAATGTGACCACCCCTTCCATGCGCCCAGTACGCGGGTTGAGCTGCATACGCACTTGGGCGTCGGGCTGGGCGGTCGCACTGACCCGGCCCTGGTAAAACAACAACGTGCAGAAGCAGTCCTGGGGGTTGATAAGCAGGCTGCCGACCTGGATGTATTCAATCCAGGCCACAGTGGCCTTGCCAGCCACCGGCGTCGCATCGTTGGGCTCAAAGTCTACCTGGCCATGCACATAGCCCCCGCTGCCGGAGAAGGGATGTGCGAAAACCAACCCTAGCAACAAGGCCGCCAGGCAGAGGGGGCTCAGCCTCATCGGAATGCACTCCTTTCTTTAGGCGGCAGAAAGGCTGGGTTGGTGGTAAAGCTGGTGTCTGTGAGGGCCTCCAGAAAGGCCACCAGGTCGTCCACTTCTTGGTCGGTCAACCCCAGGGGCCGGATCAGGGCGTCGGCGTTCAGGTTGGGCTCTCCGCCACGGTTGTAGTGCTGGACGGCCTCGCGCAAGGTTTTAATGGAGCCGTCGTGCATGTAGGGCGCGGTCAGGGCCACGTTGCGCAGGGTGGGGGTTTTGAACTTGCCCACGTCCTCGTCCTTGCCGGTGGCGCGGGCCAGGCCAACGTCTTTGTAGACCGTGTAAAGGGCGGTGTTGTGGGGCTCGTCATCGGTGAAGTCGGGGCCTACGTGGCAATGGAAGCAGTCACCCTTTTCACTGAAGAAAAGCGCCATCCCGCGCAGGGCGGCTTCGCTTAGGGCCCGCTCGTCGCCAGCATGGTAGCGGTCGAAGGGGCTGTTGTATGAGACCAGGGTGCGCTCAAAGGCCGCAATGGCGTAGGTGGTGGTTTTGAGGGTGGGGGGCTCGCCAAAGACCTCCTGGAAGGCCTGGGCGTACTCGGGGATGGCGCTCAGCCTTTGCGCGAGTTCCTCGGGCTCGAGGCCCATCTCGTTGTGGGCGGTGAGGGGGCCCACTGCCTGGAGCTCGAGCCTGGGCGAACGCCCCTCCCAGAACAGGTGACGGCGGAAGCCCACGTTGGTCAGGGTGGGTGCGTTGCGGCTACCCTTGCGGCCAAAGATGCCGGTGCTCACAGCTTTTCCTCCATCGCTGAAAGCAAACTCGGGCTTGTGGCAGCTGGCACAGGCCACGGTGCCGTCCTTGGAGAGGCGTGGATCGTAAAACAGCCTTCGCCCTAACTCAACTTTGGCCGGGGTCTGGGGATTGTCCTCAGGGATCGGCATGCCCCGCTTGACTAGGGCGAGTTCAGGGCTGCCCTGGTGGAGCGTCGCTTCGGCTTCACGGGCCGGGCGAGGCCAGAGATCAAGGCCCAGCAGCCCCGCCCCCAGCAGGAGTCCCACCCATACCAAGCGCCACCGCACCGACATCGGCCTCCACCTCACTGGGCCAGGGAGAAGGCCGACTGCATATTGAAGTAGACCACCGACATCAGCAGGCTGGTTTCGGGGCTGAGGCCGTGCAGCTGGCGCTGCGGCTTCTTACGCCAGTCCACAAAAGCCCCACCTGGCCCTGCCTGGAAGGCTTTGGACACGTCTAGGTTGATGTCGATAACACCACCGCTCGGAGGGATATCAATCCGCGCCCGGCGGGTTTGCAGGTCGTGCAAGCGCACCGGTATGCGGAAAGCATCGGTGCCCATGTGGATGACCCATTTCTGGTTCCCTTCCGGAAGCAACGCGGTGCCCTCGAGGCGGTAGAAGATATAGCCGGGGTTCCAGGCCCAATACATGCCGGAGTTCACCCCTAAAGGCAGTTGCTGAGTGCCGGCGTCGAGGTGATTTAGTTCGCGCGGCACGCCCACGTTGAAGCGAAGGCCGCGGTACTGCCCCGGCGGTACCTCCATCCTCATCACCCCGACCCTTTGGGTGGGGCCATCCCGCTTGAATTCGGCCAGGGTCAGGCCTTCTACCCGCACCTCCCGGCCATCCGCGCGCACCAGGGCCACCTCCGAAATGTAGAACTTGAGCAGATCGATCTGGTAGCGCAGCCCTTGCGGGGTCTGGTAGGTCTGGCCGAACTGCAAGGGCTGTTCGCCCACGCGCAGGCTGACCCTGAGCTCGACCGGCGCAGCCAGCGCGCTCGTTGCGAATAAGAGCCACAAGAGCAACCCACCTCTCATCACCTACTCCTCGGCTCGAGGTTAGCAGAACCGCAGCAATCTTTGTGTGAATTCTTGCCTATGGACCCACACCAAGGCGGTACTTGAGGGTTTTCTCGGGCAACTCGATGTTCACCGTCCATTCCCCAGGGGTTGGGGCTATCACAACGAAGTGATACTGCGACTTGTAAAAGGGGCCTCCAGTCGCCTCCAGACGTTCGGTGTCCTGCTGGGCCTGAAGACGCAGGGTTGGGCCGCTGGGCAGCAACTGGCCCTGGGGGTCGCGCAGGTCTAGGTAAAGGTGGATCAGGCCGCCTTGACTGAACAACTGACCAACGTAGCGCTTGTCGTCTAGGGCCTCGTCGATGTTGATCAGACTGGGGGTTACCTGCTTCACCGGTGGCGGCTCGGTGGTGGCCAGCAACCCGCTGGACAGTAGCACCCCCAGAATCAAGGCCGCCTCGAGGCTTACCGTCCGCAAACCCTTGACACGCTTGCTGCGCAATCGGGGCAGTAGCCAGAGCCGGTTTACCGCCGCGACTCCCACCACCAGCGCCACCAGCCCCAGCTTGAGCAGCAGGCGTTGACCATAGGCAGTATTCCAAAGATGGGCGAGCTCGCCCAGGCGAACCCAGGACAGATACAGGCCCATCAGCGATAGGGCTATGACCGCAGCGAGACCCAGACCCGAAAGCCGCTGGATGGCCCGTAACAAGGCCTCGTAGCGGGTGCCGGGCCAGACCACCGCCAGCGCCAGCACACTCCCCCCCCAGACCGCCGCAAAAGCCAGGTGGGCCAGGCCGGCGGCCATCTGCCCCAGCCCGCCGCCGACTGAATGCGAGGTAAGGGTCAGGGTGAGAAGCAGGCCCAGGGCCAGCGGCGGGTACAGCCAGCGATCCAGACGAAACCAGCCTATTGACAAGAACAGCAATCCAGCCAGCAACCCAATGCGCAACAACAACCAGTTGCCTTGCGAAGTCTCCAGCAGGTAGCCAGCTATGAGCGAGGAATCGCCCAGCATCCAGGTCAGGTGATACACCCCGTACAGCGTAGCCACCAGGGCCAGCAAAAAGCCCCCCGAAAGCAGGTACCACACCCGCCAGCGCTGGGCTGTGGCCGCCTCGGGCCCCACGTAGCGAGCGAAAACCCCAGCTCCCACCAGCAGAAAAACCCCTATGTACAAGGCTGCCCGCAAAACGGACTGGGTGTTATCGTGATCGTGAAGCATGGTCTTTACTAGCGCAGGTTGGCCAGACCGAACAACAGCAGCTCTCTAGGGCTGCAGACAGCTCGCATAGACAGCAGCACACATGGCTTATAAAAGAAGTCGCCCTCGGCGTGGCGTCCATAGCAAGGTTTCTTCAAGACCCCCGGCTTGAGGGACAGGGAAGCGGTCTCGCTGACGCCAACGCTCGTGCCCACCCCACGGACGGCATCGTTTTTAGGGGGCTGGGCTAGCCGGCGTAGATGCTCGGCGCTGCCCCAGGCCTCGAGGGGTACACCTCGAAGGTCGAAAGTCGCACCTCCACCGCTTGGCCGAACTGCATGGCTCGGACGATTGAGTCGGCTGCTGGGGTGGAGCATCTCTGGGTCGGCTTGGACCAACGTCAAACCCGAGAGCAAAACATCGGCCAAATCAGTTGGACTATGGGCCAGCCCCTTCAGGGCTTATACACAAAGACGAAGAACCCGCTCGTGGTATGGGTGTCCACCGAGAGCACCCGCCACATCACCACGTAAGCGCCTGGTTTGAGACCGGTTTTGAGGGAGATCGTCACGTTTTCTGCTGTACGACCCTGGGTCTTGAGACCCGTGTCCACCCGTTCGGCCCGGCCCTGGTCGTCGCGCAGCGAGAGCACCCGCCCCACCAGCGGTCGGGCCAGCTCTTGCAGCCGACGAGGATCGCTCAAAGCGTTTTGGGGCGCCTGGAGGGCGTACACCTTGAAGGTCGAGAAGCGCAGCTCTACCCCTTCCGTAAAACCCAGCCGAACCTCGGCGGGCGTCGTGCGTAGGAGAGCATTCTCCTTCGGTGTGCTATTGACCAGATAGGCGTGGGAGAGTGCAACCCCGGCCAAAGCCAGGGCTGCACTCGCAAGGAAGTGTCTCATTTGATCTCGAAGAGGGCCTTGTCTCGGATATTAAAGGTAGCACCGCCTACAGTGAAGTCGAACCGCGTACCTTCAATCTCACCAAAGACCCGCACTTGATACTGTCCGGGAACCGCCAGAATCCATTTGGTTTGGTATCGACCGGCCCGATCGGCACCGCTCTGGGGACGCAGGCGGTTGATGTCTTTGCTATCCTCCGACCACTTGTAAACCCGCCGCTGTCCAGAGGGGCCAATAACTTCCACGGTGATGTTCCTCTCCACCCCCACCACGGGAGAGTTATCCGCTTTACGGCGAATGATTAGGTCGAGGCCGTTCACCTCGCCAGCCATTGCCGGCTCATTAAGTTGACCCACAGCAAACACAAATGGGCCTACCTCTACCCGCTCGTGGGCCAGTGCGGGGCTCAAAAACAGAACCAACATCGCAATCAGCAGTGCGCGCATACATACTCCTTATCGAACCTTCGACCCATGGTCAAAGGCCAACTGGAAGCCTTATGCCGATAACCAATAGGAACATTGGCGTGCGAACTGGGGCGGGCCCCGCGCTGCGATGGCCTTCAAGAACTCATCAATGGCGCGGCTTACCCCAATCCAGAGCCACACAATAAAAGACGCGGTCCACACCCTATCCAGCGTTGGAGTCAGGTGAGGGGGGAGCATCAGCAAAAAGCAGAGCGGGCAGTGATTTTGGTGCTGGTGGGACTCTTGGGCATCGCTCGAGCCCGCGTGATTATGATGATGTTCTACTTGCAAGGTTTGGGTAGGGTGCAGCACCACCCCCCGCAAGCTAAACAGCAACGAGGTCAACAGGGCTAGGCCCACCAACCCAAATGTCACAGCGGGTTGCACTGGAGTTGGGCCAAGCCCCGGCATCGCTTAAAGTCTAACCCACAAAAAGGTTTTGTCTAGATTGGCCGAACCAGGCCTTCACGAAGCAGCTCGTGCAGCGCTTCCGGCTTCGCGTCCTCAATACGCCCCTCCGCAATAGCCTTCAGGGCAGATAGGGCCTCGGGCTCGCCCCGCTTGAGCTGTAGGTGCAGATCGCTAAAGGGGTTTAGGGCGTCCTGCCCGCGTAGGGTGATTTGATAGCGGCCAATCGGGGCAATGGGTGCAAGATGGGCCAGGTAGCGGCGCGAAAGCTCTACATAGCGCTGGGCGTTCTGGGTAGGCTCCACCGGGCCGCGCACCTTGGCCGGGATGCCGATGGCCAGCATGCCGGCTGGAATCTCCATACCTGGCGGCACCACCGCTCCGGCCCCCACTATGGCCCCCGGCCCCACCCTAGCCTTATTGAGCACCACAGCGCCGATCCCAATCAGCGCCCCATCCTCCACCAGCGCTCCGTGTACCACGGCCCGGTGCCCCACCGTCACGTTCTGCCCCAGGATGCAGGGGTCACCGGGGTCAGCATGCAGAATCGCCCCATCCTGCACGTTGCTACCCGCGCCAATCACCACCTTCTCGGTGTCCGAGCGCACCACCGCGCCGAACCAGACCGAGGCGTTCTCGGCAATTTCGGCCTGCCCCACGACAAGGGCGGTGGGCGCAATGAAGGCGCTGGGGTGAATTTGGGGTACATGTTCGTCGAGTCGGTAGACTGCCATACTTACTCCTTGTTCCTAAGTCTAAGGTCCTGTGCTAAACCCTGCCTTCGTCGGGGAAAAGGACTGCCCTGGCTTTCTCTAGGAGCCGCACGTCCTCAGGGAACGCCAACAGACGCCTAGCCTCGAGCAGGTCAAAAAAGCCCGCTCCATGCAGTCCCTTTTCGATGCGAATCTGGCCCTGCCCTTCCATCAAAAACCAGTGGATCTCTCGGCAGATTCCCTTATTGTTGCGGTAGCGGGTGGTCGAAAGCGGCTGTTTGATGATCCCTCGAACACCGGTTTCTTCCGCCACCTCGCGCAAAGCCGCCTGCTCGAGGCTTTCCCCGGGGACTAGGTGTCCTTTGGGGAAACACCAGTAGCCTTGCCGATCCCGAATCAGCAAAACCTGTCCCTGGGGGTTGAACAACACCCCACCCGCACCCTGTACGCAATGGCTCATGCAAACTTCTCCTGCAAATATCTAAGCGTGGCCTCCTCTAAAGCAGACCCACCGCGGTAGCGCCCCTGCAGATTTTTGAGCGTTGCGAAAGCTTTTTCGGTGGCCTCGTCCCACAGACCGCTGGCGCGGCTGGCACACAACCCTCGGCGGTGTAGCAAAGTCTGAATCCAGGCGATTTCATCCGGTTGCAAGGGGCGGCCCGGCCCACCCCTGCCAAAAAGCAGCCGGTGAACGCCCAGCCGGCGCTGTAGCTCCAATATCGGCTCGGGATGGTCGTTTACCCGCAGGTCTATCCAGGGTTCCATTCCACCATAGCCCTTCCCCTCACCCACCACCAGCAGGGCAGCCGACTGGCGACCGCGGCGGCCGCCCCCGGCCCGGTCGGCCTGTAGCAGCGCCTCCAGAAGCCGCTCGGGGAACGGCAGATCCACGCGCTGCAAAAAGATGCGCTCGAGCGTCTCCAGCACCCCCGGCCCGGTTAGCAGGTTGCCTTGGGCCGCATATTCAGGCCCCCAGCGGCTACCCGCCCAGGGGTGGCACTCCTGCCCGGTGTAGCTCGGGCTCTCGCCAGAGGCCAGCACGCAACCAAACTGGGGCTTGGCCAGCTCGGGATCGTTGCGGACGAACACCGCTAAAATGTCCTCCGGGCCTGCACCCGCTTCCATCAGGGCCAGCCCGATCGGGCCGAGGCTGGGGTTTGCGCAGGGTTGCGTGGCAATTGCGCCGACCTTAGCTCTGGCCCAAGGCACCACCGACCCCACAGCCAGAAACTTACTCGCCACGACAATTCCCAGGTCACCGGTGTTGGGGTCGCGGGCTACCAGAGTGAAGGTGCCGATGGGTAAGGTCTTACACATGGGCCTCATCCTAAAGGGAAAAAGCCACAGTCACCTCTAAAAGATGGCCTGAATCACCAGGAGGCCCATCAGCAGGTGAATCAAAAACTTACCCGCCAGACCACCCAATAGGCCCAGCACGGCCCCCCCGGCCCCCCGCAGCGCTCCGTCGGCTGAGCGACCTGCGATCAGTTCCCCCACATACGCCCCCACAAATGGCAGTAAGAACAGCCCCAGCGGCGGCAAGACAAAAATGCCCAGCAGGCCCCCAATAAATGCGCCCCAAACCCCCGGTCGGCTGCCGCCAAAGCGCCTGGCCCCCCATGCGCCCGCGATGTTGTCTATCAGCGAGGACAGCACGGTCAGAAACGCAAGAGCGATCCAGATGGGAAGGGAAATTTCGCTAAACCTCAGCAACAGCTCGTGCAACAGGGTCGCCCCCACAATAACGAACCCCGCCGGCACCACCGGAACAAAAGTTGCCAGCAGCGCTGCTGCCCACACCACCACAAACAGCCAGTCAAGAAAAGTATTCACCAGCTCATAGTCTAGCCACCCACTCTATTGGGTGGAAACCCTTTTCAAACTCACCCAGGTTATTACACTCTGAATATATGGCCATGCGTCTTCGCCGCTATTTTCTGACAGGTTTGTTGTCCACGCTACCCATCGTGGTAACACTGTACTTCTTATGGTGGGTTTATAGCTGGTCGAACAATCTCATCGAGGGCATTCTGCGCACCATAGACGCCGAGCCCTCCCGCTGGCTCTTGCCGTTTTTGCCCATTCTGGGCATCCTGGCCACCTTAGGCCTGGTGGTTCTCGTAGGCGCGCTGGCCGGTAACTATGTCGGACGGCTCATTCTGGGAGCCATAGATCGCAGCATTAAGACCATACCCCTGGTGCGCGAGGTCTACAACGCGGTACAGCAAATCGCACACACCCTGCTGGGCCAGCCCGAGGTACAATTTCAACGCGCCGCGCTCATCGAGTACCCCCGCAAGGGCCTGTACACCTTGTGTTTTATCGCCAGCCCAGAGGTCGGTAAAAAGCTCGCGCCCCTGCCGGAGGGCTATACAGTGGTGCTGGTGCCCACCAGCCCGGTTCCCGCCTCCGGTATGGCCATTATCGTGCCCACCGCAGACGTGATTCCCCTTGACATCAGCATCGAGGAGGCCCTCAAATACGTGGTATCGGCAGGCTTTATTCTGCCTAATAACCGAGTAAAACAGCTCGTCCAGACAGGTTCCTTGGCCTCTGAACCACGCACTTAACCTCGTGCTCTTTGCCCGAGGAACAGCCCCAGGGCCTCCTGGCTGGCAAGATGGCGGATTTGTCCGCTATCGGCGAGTTTGAGAGAAACCCCAAACCGCACCACTAGAAAACAAGATCAGTGCCACCCTTAAGCGCAGAAGGACCCCCCTGCAACCAGTGGGGATAGCGGCCAGAGGGTTGTGCTTGCCCTGTACCCCGAGGCTCCCCTGTGGTCATATTCTTGTTCGAATCACGCTAGTATGGAGTCTATGGAATCAGTTTCACGAACTGGGAAGGCCCTGGGGCGCAGTGAGGTCGAAAAGGTATATCAGAGCAAGTTAGTCGGCCTGGAAGAAGCGGCTGGCATGATCAAGAGCCACTCGAGGGTTTTTGTTTCGGGCAACGCAGCCACGCCCACCCCGCTCTTGGAAGCCTTGGCCCAGCGCAAGGACGAGCTGGAAAACGTCGAGCTGGTGCACGTCTTGCAACTTGGTTCCGACCCCTTTGTGGCCCACGAGATGGAAGGGCACTTTCGTAGGCGTTCACTCTTTGTGGGCCCGGCAGACCGAGAAGCCGTCAACTCGGGTCGAGCCGATTATGTACCCATTTCGCTGCACCAGGTGCCTTGGCTGTTCAAGCGGGGGGTGCTGCCCCTGGATTACGCTTTGGTACAGGTCTCACCCCCAGATGAGTTTGGCTTTGTGAGCCTGGGGGTGGAGGTTATTGCAGCCAAGGCCGCAGTGGAGACCGCCCGGCGGGCTATTGCCTTAGTTAATCCCCAGATGCCGCGCACTCTGGGCGATACCTTTATCCACGTGTCGAAGTTTACAGCCTTTGTGGAAGTGGATTTTCCCCTGCCGGTTTTGCCGCGAGACACCTTTGGCGAAACCGAGGCTAGGATCGGCAAGTACGTAGCCGATCTGATCGACGATGGCTGCACTCTGCAGATGGGCATCGGGGCTGTTCCCGACGCCGTCTTAGCCAACCTGACCGGCCGCCAGGATCTGGGCATTCATACCGAGATGGTTTCCGATGGGGTCATGGAAGCCCTGGAGAGAGGCATCGTGACGGGGCAGCGCAAAACCCTGCTGCCCGGCAAGGTGGTGGGTACTTTCGTGCTGGGCTCCGAGCGGCTGTACCGCTTTGTGCACAACAACCCGCTCTTCGAGATGCGGCCAGCTGACTGGGTCAACAATCCCTTCAACGTGGCCCGAAATGACAACATGGTTGCCATCAACTCGGCCCTCGAGGTCGACCTCACAGGTCAGGTCTGCGCCGACTCCATCGGCACCCGGATTTACTCTGGCTTTGGCGGCCAGCTCGACTTTATCCGGGGTGCCGCCGCCAGCAACGGCGGCAAGCCCATCATCGCCCTGCCCAGCAGCGGCAAGAACGGTGCATTTAGCCGCATTGTTCCCCTGCTCAAGACCGGTGCCGGTGTGGTGACCACCCGGGCCGACGTGCACTACGTGGTGACCGAGTACGGCGTGGCCGAACTTTTCGGCAAAAGCCTGCGCGAGCGGGCCCAGTTGCTCATCAGCATTGCCCATCCCAATTTCCGCGAAGAGCTCAGCCAGGCGGCCTACGAACGCGGCCTGCTGCCCAGAACCTACCCTGGATTTAGCCCCCGCACAGGCTAGAGCGCTCTTCAAAGCTTGATTGCGCTAGCCCACAAAACACAGTTGACTCTTTACTGGAGCGCAGGGCCTAATACTAGATTTGTTTGCTTTGTCACTGTTCGGCAAGGCAATAACCCGACCGAAGCTATCTGCGTAGCGGAGGGCGATGCCGCCGCAGGGGATACGCTGCTCTGGTCGAGCAGAGCGAGGGGAAACATAGCTGTCTGAAGATCGTCTCTTTGAATCCGGCATAAGCCATCACAGCAGGGGCTTTTCCACCTCGAGCCTGGGCTGTTGCGTGGGGCGCACACTTGACAAACCGCCCGCACCTCGCCCATATACTTAGCCGTATGCCGGATTCGACCTTAATAGTGGTAGAATCACCTGCCAAAGCCAAAAGCATTCAAAAAATGCTGGGGCCTGGCTTTGAGGTACGGGCCAGCAAGGGGCACATCGCCGACCTGCCCGAGCGCGAGCTAGGCGTGGACATCCAGGCCAATTTTTCACCCCGGTATGAGGTCAAGAAAGATAAACAGCCCATCGTGAACGAGCTCAAGCGGGCCGCCAAAGGCAAGCGGGTGCTGATCGCCACCGACCCCGACCGCGAAGGGGAGGCCATCGGCTGGCACGTGGCCCGGCTTCTGGGCCTCAACCCACAAACCCCCATGCGAGTGGAGTTCCACGAAATCACCCCCAAAGTGGTGCGGGCTGCCGTGCAGAATCCCCGCCCCATCGATCAGAGCCTGGTGGACGCCCAGCAGGCCCGCCGGGTGCTGGATCGGTTGGTGGGTTATCAGCTCTCGCCGGTGCTCAGCGTGGAGTTTCGGCGTCGGGCGCTATCGGCTGGCCGGGTACAGTCGGTTGCCCTCAGGCTATTGGCGGAGCGGGAGCGGGAAATTGAGGCCTTCGTACCACAGGAGTACTGGAGCATAGAGGGCCGCTTTGACTCGGAAGGCCAGCAGTTCAAGGCCATGCTCTACAGCGTGGGCCAGGAGCGGGTCCAGTCCGGTGAGAAATTCCTGCTTACCAGCGAAAGCCAGGTTCGGGACGCGGTCCGGCTGGCAGAAGCCGTCCAAAGCTACCACATCGGCAGCATCGAGCGCCGCGAGCGGCGCCGCAATGCTCCGCCGCCTTTCATCACCTCCACACTGCAGCAAGCGGCCAGCAGCCGCCTCGGCTGGACCGCCAGCCGCACCATGCGGGTTGCGCAGAGGCTATACGAAGGAATAGACCTCCCCGAGGGCACCGTGGGCCTCATCACCTACATGCGCACCGACTCAACCCGGGTCTCGCTAGAAGCCCTGGCCGAGGTGCGTGAGTTCATTACCAGCCAGTTCGGGCCGGCCTATCTGCCGGAAAAGCCCAACTTTTTTGCCAGCAAGAAAGCCTCCAACGCTCAGGATGCCCACGAGGCCATTCGCCCAACCTCCACCCTGCGCACCCCAGAGGCCTTGCGTAAGCACCTGAACGAGGAGGAGTTCAGGCTTTATCAGCTCATTTGGCAGCGTTTTGTGGCCTGCCAGATGACCCCCGCCCTGTTCGACCAGACCACGGTAAGCCTCCTCGGAGCGGCATCTGGGGTCGAGCTGGTCTTCCGGGCGGTGGGGTCGGTGCTGATCTTCGATGGCTACTTGCGGGTGTATGGCCGTGAGGAGGGGGATGACGCCGAAAAGCGGCTCCCTCCCTTACGGGAAAAGGCCCTGGCCCGGCTGCTCGAGGTCACCCCTGAGCAGCACTTCACCGAACCGCCCCCGCGCTACACCGACGCCAGCCTGGTGAAAACCCTCGAGGAAATGGGCATCGGGAGGCCCTCCACCTACGCCCCCACCATCGAAACCCTCGAGCGCCGGGGCTATCTGGAGCGAAGTGGCAAATCGCTCAAACCCACGCCCCTGGGCTGTGAGGTGACGGGATATCTGGTGAAGAGCTTTCCCGACGTGGTGGCCTACGACTTCACCGCTCAGCTTGAGTCGCGCCTCGACGAAATCGAGGAAGGCAGGGCCGATTGGCCCAAGGTGGTGCGCGAGTTTTACGAGCCTTTCCTCAAGGACTTTGCCAAGCTTCCCCAAAAAACGTGCCCCAAGTGCGAGCGGCCCCTCGAGCTAAAGGTCTCTAGGTTCGGGCAGTTTCTGGGTTGCACCGGCTACCCCGAGTGCAAATACACCGAGCGGCTCGAGCTGAAAAAAGAACCTGAGCCCATCGGTGAAACTTGCCCCGCCTGCCAGGAGGGCCAGCTCGTGCGTCGGCACGGGCGCTATGGCAGCTTTATCAGCTGTAACCGCTACCCTACCTGTACGTACACCCGCGACGAAGCCCCCTCCACCGGCCTCAAATGCCCCAAATGCCACGTGGGTGAGGTGGTGCAAAAAACCAGCAAGCGGGGCAAGTCCTACTACCGCTGCAACAGTTCGGCCTGCGATTTTCTGTCCTTCGACCCGCTGGTGGCGGAAAGATGCCCCCTCTGCGGCTGGAACGAGGTGGTCAAGGGCCGCTCGGGCAAGCGGGCCTGTTCCAACCCCTGCTGCGAGCGCTACAGCGGTCCTGACCTGAAAGCGCTGAAACGGCGAAGCGAAAAAGACAGCATGCGCAGCAAAGCCAAGGGTAAAACTCGTAAAAGTAGCACCAAGGACAGCGCAGGCTGGGCTGACCTCGAGCCCCTCATCGCCAGGGCCGGCCTAACCCCTGAACAAGCCGAGGTGGCCCGCCGCACCCAAGGCCAGCAAAAAGTGGTTGCGGAGGTGGCCAAAGCCCTCAACCAGCCCGAAGACGCCGTGCTCAAGCTTTTCCGCCAGGCTATGTTCAAGCTGCGCATGGAGTACGGCAAAGCGCGCAAGGAAGCCGTGGGGGCTTAGGCCCATGAAGCTCCATCTCTTGCGGCTCGCCAAGCGCCAGGGGCAGGCGCGCTTTCCCGGCGTCGAAGGTTTTTTCACCTACCTGCTCGCTCAGCCAGAGCAGGTGCAGGAGCCACGCCTGTACATTGTGCTCGAGGGTGAGGTCATCGTAGACCTCCCCGACCAAAGTTACCTGCACCTGCGCCAGGGCGAGGCGGCCCACCTCCAAAGCCCCCATCGGCTCTCCCCCATCGACCCCAGCGTGCTGGCGGTTTGGAAGGTGTAATTACTCGGTCTTTTTCTGGGGGGCCCCCGCCCGTAGAAGCAATATCACTGCAATCTGATCTAGGCGGGGTTCATATCAGCTTAACTTTTTTACTTTCTGCTGCTGGCCCCGGTAGGGGTGTTCACCTAGGCGGTCTGGTTGAAAGGCTAAACTGTGGGCACCTGCCCGCCTTACCGCTTGAGCAGCTCCAGCGCCACCCACAAGCCTAGCCGCCGCTCGGGGCTGTCCAGATTCCCCAACATACCCCTAAGCTGCTCCAGGCGGTAGTAGATGCTCTGCCGACGTACCCCCAGCCGGCGGGCGGTCTCGGCGATGTTGAACTGCGAGGCCAGCAGGGCTTCCAGGGTAGCCAATAGGGTACTCCGGGGGCGGCTGGGCAGGTTTAGGATCGCCCCTAGTTGGCGTTGCACGAAGCCTTGGTCGCGGCCTGTTTCGATTAGGGCCTCTAGTAGCGAGTTTAGCAGCGGCTCTTCCCTATCCGCCGCCGGGCGCAGAATCCGCTCGTGGGCTGCGCGGGTTAGGTCGGCGAAACGCACCTCGCTGCGGAAAACCAGCGTGGGGAATTGCAGCATGCGGGCCGTTTGTAACATCTCGGGCGGTACTTCGCGCAGCCACCGTACCAGCTCGAGGCCCAGCCCCCCTACCCCGGCCTCGGCCAGCGAGCGCACATAGGCCACCTGGGCCTCGGGCGTGCTGCGGGCGAGCTCGAGGCCGGTGGAAAGCACCAATTCGCCCCCCGATAAAAGCCGGGCCACGTCCAGCACCTCGGCCACATGCACCCAGGTGATGGGGGTCTCGAGGCGGGCCTGTCCCGACAGAAGCTCCGCCCCGGCAAAGGCGGGCAGCTCGAGGATTTCGCGCAGGGTAGGGAGGCCCATGCCTAACGGATGATAAACCCGAGGAGAGCGTTCTTTTCTGGGGTGTCGCCGAACTTCTCGGTAACGATTAAGGGCAGGGTTGGGCTGGCGAGCAGATTCCTGCTGGCATCCTCGAGCTTCGCCACCACCCTGCCTATACGCAGGTCGTAAAGGATCAAATTCTGTCCGGCGTCGGTGACTGCGATGTACTTCCCGTCAGCGGTCACCGCGACGCGTCGCGGGCCGCGCACTCGCCCGTCGCGGTCGGTCAGGCGCTTGAGGGTGCGCTCGAGCCTGCCAGACTCGAGGTTCCAAATCCCGACTGGAGCGCCCGTGCTGGCAATCACCAAGCGCTTGCTGTCCGGGGTGAAAGCCAGGCCCCCAACCGTACAATCGCCCCTCGGCATGTACTCCCGCATGGGACCGGGCCTACCAAGACGGGCCAACACTGCCCAGTCCGACACTCGGTAGACGACAGTCCCACTCGCCTGGCAAACGGCCAGTAATCGGCTGTCGCGGCTAAAGGCGGCACGCTCGATGCGCCAGTCGTCCATCAGAAGTG
>Ga0308412_1000535_pt1 | contig 19508 bp, 13 predicted proteins | sample HotsprottomLayer_FD_202357 | JGI IMG/M metagenome (GOLD analysis project Ga0308412, IMG submission 202357) | Hot spring phototrophic mat microbial communities from Octopus Spring, Yellowstone National Park, Wyoming, United States -... | ecosystem: Environmental > Aquatic > Thermal springs > Hot...
GCTGGCCAGCCTGTTGCTTGCCGCCGAGGTGCCGTCGGCCGGCAAAGCCAACCAGCAAGCCTCTCTGAGCGGCAGCCAGCAGTTGTTCTATGAGGATCCGGTCTCCGGGCCGCCCGAAGAAAGACCGCCCGCCGAGCACCGGCCCGGTGCCGCCATCCGCCAGCGAATACGCTCTTCCGACCGTCCGGTGATCCAGGCGATGCTGCAACTTCCCCGGGCGATGCGCGACGTGCCAGTTGGGCCGGCGGAACCTGGCTCGCACAGGCTGTTTGGGCAGCAAAAGGCCGCCGAAGAATCGGCCGCACCACTGGAGTTGCCGCAGAGCATCCACGGCCAGCCGGCCGAGTTGGGCAAGCCGCTAGTGCCATCGCAAGTTTTGCCAGCCCCGGCCAAACAGTCCGCCTCAAAGCAGGCCGATGCACCGTCGCCTTCGCGGCCAGGCTGGATGCCTAGTACCACTCGGTCCGTCCCGCGCAGCCCGGCCGGACAAGCCCTCCCCGCTCCTGCGGATACGCCAACGACCGACGTGCAAACGCCGCAAGCGAAGCCCGGATCAGACGCACCGGCCGCCGGCCAGCGCGACCCGGCATACGAGGACGGCCCTGGCGCCAAACGCCAACTGCCCGCGTATCAGCAGCCGCCGCTGACGGTATTGCCGCCGCCGATGTACTCCGAGTCCTGCCCGCAAGCTCCATGCTGCCCTCCCGGCGCGATGCTGTGGCCGTGCCTGCACAGTTGGCTATGGGGAATCGAGTACGAGTTCTGGCTCAGCCAGGGCGTTACCTTCAACAGCGAAAGCCCACGCAACCGCTCGAACTATCCAGTCGGGTTCAACGACCGCTCGAACGATTACCAATTGAACCAACTGTATCTGGTGATAGCACGGGAAGTGGATGATTGCCGGTGCCAGTGGGACGTGGGCGGCAGGATCGACCTTTTGTACGGCACCGACTGGCGCTACGTGGCCGCACGCGGACTGGAACGCCACCGCGATTTGTCGCCCAAGTGGAACGCCCAGGACTACGGGCTAGCGATGCCTCAGTGCTACATGGAGGTGCTTGCGCCGCTGGGCAGGGGAGTGAAGGTGAAATTGGGCCATTTCTACAGCATTCTGGGATACGAAAACGCCCAGACTACGCAGAACTTCTTTTACTCTCACTCTCTAATGCGCCAATTCGCCGAGCCGTTTACGCACACCGGTCTGCTAGGTTCGACGAAACTGGGCAACTTCACCTTGCAGGCCGGTATGACCCGCGGCTGGGACAACTGGGAAGCCTACGGCGACAACCTGGGGGTGCTGGCAGGCATCGCCTGGACAAGCGCGGACTGCTGGACCACCGTGAGCTTCGCGCTGCACTGGGGGCCGGAACAGCAAACCGCTGCCGAAGACGACCATCCCCGCACCGCTTACAGCCTGGTGTGGCAGCAACGGCTGAGCGAAAGATTGCTTTACGTGTTCCAGCACGACTGGGGCGTGCAGGCTGGGCATGCGCAATTAGGTCACGTGGGTTGGTACGGCATCAACCAGTATCTGTTCTACACCATCGACGAGTGCTGGAAGCTCGGGATGCGGTTAGAATGGTTCCGCGACGACGACGGCACCCGAATCAACCCACAGCAACCACTGCGCGGTGCAGACTACTACCAGGCCAGCCTGGGACTGAACTACGCGCCGGGCAGGCGAATGGTGGTTCGCCCCGAAGTCCGCTGGGACTGGATCGATGCTCCGGGCTTTAGCCCATTTGCCGGCGGTACGCGCCGCAACCAGTTCCTGTTTGCTTGCGACTTGCTGTTGCGCTATTGAGCCTGCTGCTTGCAGCCTGCCGGTTGGGGCCGGTTGCGATTTACTCTTCTTCGGCCCGCAGCCGTGCCAGCACGCTGTAATCTTCCAGCGTGGTGGTGTCGCCCACCGTTTCCCGACCGGCGGCAATATCGCGCAGCAAGCGGCGCATGATCTTGCCGCTGCGGGTCTTGGGCAGTGCGGTGGTGAAGCGGATGTCGTCGGGCACAGCCAATGCCCCGATTTCCTTGCGCACGTGATCCTTCAGGGCTTTGCGCAGCTCGTCGCTCGGCTCGTAACCGGCGGTCAAAGTGACGAACACCGCCACGGCCTCGCCTTTGATTTCGTGTGGGCGTCCTACCGCCGCGGCCTCCGCCACCGCCGGATGGCTGACCAGTGCGCTTTCGATCTCGATGGTGCTCAGCCGGTGGCCGGAGACGTTCAGCACATCGTCGATGCGTCCCATGATCCAGTAGTAGCCGTCTTCGTCCTTGCGGGCGTTGTCGCCGCAGAGATACTTGTGCGGCACGTCGGACCAGTATTGGAGTTTGTAACGCTCGTCGTCGCCCCAGATGCCGCGTAGCATTCCCGGCCACGGCTTGGATATCACCAGCCAGCCGCCCACTCCTACCGGAACGGGCTTGCCATCTTCGGAGACGATTTCGGGCACCACGCCGGGCAACGGTTTGCAGCAACTGCCGGGCTTCAACGGAATGACGCCCGGCAGCGGACTCATCATGATGCCGCCGGTTTCGGTCTGCCACCAGGTATCGACGATCGGGCAGCGCTCCTTACCCACGACCCGGTAGTACCACATCCACGCCTCGGGGTTGATGCCTTCGCCCACCGAACCCAGCAGCCGCAACGACGACAAGTCGTGCTTGGTCACATACTGGTCGCCCCATTTTATGAACGTGCGGATGGCGGTCGGCGCAGTGTAAAGGATGTTCACCCGGTAGCGCTCGATCATCTCCCACCACCGCGACTGGTCGGGCCAGTCCGGAGCACCTTCATACAGCAAGGTGGTAGCCCCGGCGCTGAGCGGCCCGTACACGATATAAGTATGGCCGGTGATCCAGCCGATGTCGGCCGTGGACCAGTAAACGTCCTCGTCGCGGATATCGAACACCCACTCCATCGTCTTTTTGGCGAACAGGTTGTATCCGGCCGTGGTGTGTTTGATCCCCTTCGGTTTGCCGGTCGAACCGCTGGTGTACAGGATGAACAGCAGGTTCTCGCTGTCGACCGGTTCGGCAGGGCAATCGGCCGAGGCCTTTTCCATCAATTCGTGCCACCAGAAGTCGCGGCCTTCTTTCATCTGCACTTCGCAGCCCGTGCGCCGCACCACCACGCACTTCTCCACGGTCGGCGACTTGGCCAGCGCTGCATCCACGTTGGCCTTCAAGGGAATCTGCTTGCCGCGGCGCCAGCCGGCGTCGGCAGTAATCTGAAGCTTCGCCTGGGCGTCGTTGTTCCGATCGGCCACGGCCTCGGCGGCGAACCCGCCGAAGATCACCGAATGGGCGGCGCCAATCCGCGCGCAGGCCAGCATGGCGATAGGCAGCTCGGGGATCATCGGCATGTAGATCGACACGCGATCCCCCTTCTTGATGCCCAGACTCTTGAGCACGTTGGCGAACTTGCACACCTCGCGGTGTAGCATTTCGTAAGTCAGCACGCGCACATCGCCCGGCTCGCCCTCGAAGATGAACGCCGCCTTGTTTCTCCGCCAGGTCTTCAGGTGCACGTCCAGACAGTTGTAAGAAGCATTGGTCTGCCCGCCGACGAACCACTCGGCGAACGGCTCGTTCCACTTCAGCACTTTGGTGTACGGCTTGAACCAATGCAGCTCGCTGGCGAATTGGCCCCAGAAGCGTTCAGGGTCTTCGGCCGCCTCGCGCCACATTTTTTCGTATTGTTCCATCGAGTTGATGCGCGCTTTTTCCACGAACTCCTTGGGCGGAGGGAACAACCGCTCTTCTTTCATCACATTTACTATTTGGCCGGTCTTGACCTCAGCCATTGCAAACTCCTTCTACTGCCGAATACACTTGGGAGCCCAACATGTACCGCACCACTATAAAGAAGTGCTATTTTAGTTGCCCAGTCAAACCAGGAAAAGGGGGCCGTGCATTCTCCGCACTACCCCACTATAGTCCCTCACGGCGGCACTTTCGTGCCTGCCGTAGTCCCTTGCGGCGGCACTTGCGTGTGTTTTGCGCGCGTTTTCCGGCACTCTGGAGCAGCCCGCGAGTTCTTTGCGACGAAACTCGTGTTCGTTTTGCGCGCACGTTTTCTGGTAGTCTGGAGGGCCACGCTCCGTCGTGGCCGTGTCTTCCCCATGCTGCCCATCTGGAGGGCCACGCTCCGTCGTGGCCGTACAGGCGGCGCTTGCGGACGCGACCGCAGCACGTCCCTCCAGTAACGCCATTTGGGTGCGGCTGTAGGATCCGGACCACTATCGGGTAGATCTCGGACCACAGCGGTCACGTGCCGGCTGTTCGCTGCGGCACGATGGTGGATCCGGCTTTAAGCTCTTGCAGGATGGCCACAACGCGCAAGACACTTTGCATGGATGGGCTGCCGTCGGGAAGTTCGAAGACGCTGCCGCCGATGGCCCCCAGGTGTTCCAGCGCGGGGTCTTCGGGCACAGGGGGCAACGGTTGGCTGCCCAGGCTGGCCAGAGCATCTTGCACGCGCGGATCGGGCTGGCCCTGGACTGCGCGGTTGACCAACAGCACGCGGCGGCCAATGCGGATCGGCAGTTCGGCGGCCAGCGCCTCGATCCGCTGGGCCGCACGGATGGCCGGCAAAGTCGGGGTCACCACCGTCAGCAGGAAGTCGAAATCGGTGGTCGTCCGCCGGGAAAGGTGTTCCATGCCCGCTTCGTTGTCAACGATTACCGCCGGGTAACTCCGGGCCAGCTTGTCCAACGCATGGCGCAACAGGTGGTTTACTGCGCAGTAGCAGCGTGGGCCTTCCGGGCGGCCCATGGTTATCAGGTCGAAGCCGTCGGCCTCCACAATGGCCCGCTGCAACTGGTCGTCGATCGCTCGCAGCCGGCCGATGCCACTGGGTGGCGAGCCTTCGGGCAGAGAGCCTTGTTCGCGGATGTCGGCCAGCGGACGGCCGGATTCGACTCCCAAAGCGGCTGCCAGGTTCGAGTTGGGATCGGCATCCACGGCCAGCACCGGCCGTACCCCGGAACTGCACAGCGCGCGCACCAGCAGCGCGCTGATGGTAGTCTTTCCCACGCCGCCCTTTCCGGCCACAGCCACCGACAAGCTCATGGAGCACCTCCGGTTGCAGCGACAGCCAGTTGCTGCTCCAGCGCCGTGTGGATTTGACGGACCGCTGCTGCGAAAGCGGGTATCGACAAGTCGGCCGGGCGGCCACGCAGGTCGGCTTCGACAAGCTCCGGACAGTATGGAATAGCTCCCAGTATTGTCTGCCCGGCAAGTTCCTGGCGCAGCACTGCTTCATCCGCCGGGCTGCGCACCCGGTTGAGTACTACGAATGTGCGCAGAATGCCGATGTCTTTGGCCAGTTTGCGGGCGCGGGTTGCGGTCTGCACGCTCCTCATGCCCGGTTCGACCACGGCGATCATTGCGTCCACGCCGCGGGCCGAGGCTCGGCCCATGTGTTCCAGGCCCGCCTCCATGTCCAAGATGACATCATCGTCCACCCTTAGCAACAGATGTTGCATCAGGGCTTTGAGCACCGCCGCTTCCGGACACATGCAGCCTTTGCCGCCCAGTTCCACCGTCCCCAGCACCAGCAGCCGAACGCCCCCGGAGGCGACCGAGAATCGCTCGGGCAGGTCATCGACCTTTGGGTTGAGCGTGAAGATCAGTCCCGGGCCGTCGCCCACACCGGTCCGCTCGCGGATCAGTTAGCGCATCTGCGCAATTGGCTGGGGCATCTGGTCGGCCGGGATGCCCAACGCAGCTCCGAGGTTGCCGTCAGGATCGGCATCGACGGCGATTACGCTGCGTCCGGATGTGGCCAGTTGCCGGGCCAGGCCGGCGGCCAAGGTGGTCTTTCCCGCGCCGCCTTTGCCGACGATTGCCACTTTCATGGTCGAATGCCCAGCGGCTGAATACCTCGCACCGCAACCTTCGGATATAATTATAACAATATATCCAGATAAAATAGTGAGGCGATGGATTACCCATCGGCAAATCCAGGTGCGCCGGCGGCAAACGCCACTGGCGGGATGCGGAACAGTGGTGGCCGTGGGTTTGTAGCCGTCGCCGGAAAGTATTTGGGCGCGCTACAGGGTGTCAACTGTTGCGGGTTGCCGAGGGCCAACTGTTTTGCGCCGCCGACGGCCAGCGCCGTTGTGGACTGCTGCATCGCAACCGTCTCCGGCAAAGCGGGTTTTTGCCCGGAACAGCGAGGTACCATCCCCAGCGATTATGTATGCTATGCACGCGCTGAGGTAAGAGGTTCCCGCTCCGCGAACGCTTCTTTGCTGCCCGCGCGGAGTACATGAAGTACATGTTGGTGGTGATATGCTGTCTTGGCGGCATGAGTTGCCGCAGGGATACAAAGTGGCCGCACCCACACAAATAGGGCGATACGATGCGATGTCCTGGTCAAGACTGGCAATACTGGCAGGGAGCGGTCACTTTCGAGGCGCCGTGTCCAGCCTGCGGCCAGACGGTCGAGTTCTTCAAGGACGAACCGGCAAGGCGCTGTAGGCATTGCGGCCACAGGCTCACCAATCCGCGGTTGTGCCTGGATTGCGCCGAGTGGTGCGAGCACGCCGCCGAGTGCCTGGGAACAGGCTTTCAAGGTGCGGCCGCGCCGGCTGCCGAGGCGCGAATTGCCGTCTGCCTGATCCAACTGCTGGAAACCGAGCTGGCCGGCCAACCACATCGGCTGGCTCGCGCCCTGCTGGTGTTCCAGCACGCCAAAGAACTTGCGGCGGCTGCCGACGCGGACGGCCGGGTGATTCTGCCGGCAGCCTTGCTGGCAGAACTGTTCCAGCAGGGCAGCGCCGAGCGCGAAGGCACAGAGCAATCGGCGGAACAAACCCAGTCGGTGGAGACAAAAGCGCGCCAGTGGCTGTCGCGGTGTGGGCTGGACGAGCAGACCAGCGAGCGTGTTTGCATGTGCCTGCTTTCTTTGGCGCAGAACGACTGGCAGTCGCAACAGCCGCACAGCACCGATATGGATGCCCAGCGCCAGTTACTTGCCGACGCCTGCACACTGGCCGACATCTCGCTTTGGCGCCGCGACGTGCCGCCCGGCTCTACCGAACGGCACCCCCCTGCGCCAGATCCTCTGCTGCTTTCCCGCCTGCTGACCGACGCCGGCCGACAGCGGGCACAACGGCTTTTCAACCTTGGCGGGCGATTGTAGGACGCGAATTCGCGGCGCTAGTCGGTCGAGCACACGCAGAGCTGCGTCTCAGACTTCACCGCCTGACGCGGCCTGCGGCCGCAAGCAAACGGTCTTAATGGAGGTGCGCGCTGCGTTCAGATGGAGGGACGCGCTGCGGTCGCGTCCTTTAGCGCGTCGTGCACGGCCACGACGGAGCGTGGCCCTCCAAAATCACACGCCGTGCACGGCCACGACGGAGCGTGGTCCTCCATATGCCCCTACAACATGCGCGCACAGTGCACATATGATACGCCATAAGACTCTGATGGTCTTTGCACTTCTGTTGGTTGCGCTAACGGCTCGATCGCTACAGGGGGCGGAGGCGGTTTCTGGCGGCCGGCAAGGTGGTGCTTCTGTCCCATCGCAAGCCGAGCATTGCTCGACGGCAGCCGACAGCGGCCGAGCAAGGTGCATCGCTGCGCCAGGGCGACTGTGTGCAGCAAGAGGGATTGCCACAACCGACGGTCTGCCTGCGCCGGGCGACATCGCCGCAACAGCACAAATCTTCCCAATAGTCCACATCGCTTCGACAGCGCACATTCTCGCGTCGTACGGCATTCCCGTACCAGAGCACATTCTCTTGGAGTCTTACGGCGGATCATGTGGGCACGCTGCGCGCATGTTGTCGGTCGATCTGGAGGGCCACGCTCCGTCGTGGCCGCATTGGCTGGTAGGTCGCGCATCCTCGAAAACACAACGGACGCGACAGAGCGCGTCCCTCCTTCACCTTGTTTGCTTGCGGCCGAAGGCGGCTTTAGCAGAAAACTTTCCCGCAGCAGAACACTTCACCGCAGCGGAGCAGCCGGATGCAACCGTAGCGCCGCAAGTGTCGCTTCCGCCGCCGGGCGGATCGAAGCTACCGGCTGAGGCCAACAATTGCTTTCAGTGCCATTGCGAAGCCGATTTGTGGCAGGACCAACAGCGGCGGTTTTACATTCCTCTGGAGATGCTGAAGGCCGATGTCCATTTTCGCGCCGGGGTAAACTGCCACGACTGCCACGGCGGGAATCCCGAAGCCCGCGACCTGCGCGAGGGACCGCACGACCAGCAGTACGCCTTCCGCACGTCTGCCGACCAGATCGAACAACTGTGCAATCACTGTCATGCCAGGCAGACCCAAGCGATTCGAGCGCCCCAGGGCGCACATCGCATGGCCGGCCAGAAAGACGCCGCCGGAAATCGCCAGCCGCTGGCTTGTCGGGCCTGCCACGGCGAAGTGTCGCATCAGCTTCTGCCGGCTTCGGACGCCCGATCTCCACTGTTCCCCGACAACCAGGTGCGCACCTGCGGCCAGTGCCATCCGGAGCATCTGGCCAGTTATGAATCCACCGGGCACGGTCGTGGCTTGCACAAGCTGGGGCTGGTTGTGACGGCCACCTGCGCCGATTGTCATGGCGCACACGAGGTCTTCGCCAGCGGCCATCCGCAAAGCAAACTAAGTGGGCAACGCACGCCGGAAACATGCGGCAAATGTCATCAGCTTCTGCGCCGGCAGCTCGATCTGAGCGTGCACGGGCGCAAATGGGCTGGAAAGGCCGGCGCGGAAGAGCAAAGCTCGGAACAATCGCCGGCTTCGAACTGCCTGGCTTGCCACGACGGACACGCGCCCCACAGCGCGTTGGCCGGTCCGCTGCGATTGCACTCGCCCGACCGATGCGGCCAGTGCCACGGCCAGATGTTGCGACGGTTTGCGATCAGTCTTCACGGCCAGCTTACTGCGCTGGGTTACGCCCCGGCTGCCCGCTGCGCCGACTGCCACGGCGCGCACGACGTGCTGCCGATGACGATGGCCGAGTCGCGGGTTTCGCCGCAGCGCCGGGCAGAGACTTGCCGGCAGTGCCACCCTCGGGCAAGCGTCAACTTTGTGCGGTTCGATCCCCATGCCGACCACACCGATCCCCAGCGCGATCCGCTGCTAAGGGCCGTGTACCTGGTGTGCATATGCTTGCTGATCGGCGTTTTCTCGGTGGCTGGCACGCACTCGGGCTTGTGGTTGATCCGGGGATTGGTCGAGGTGGCACGCAACGGGAGACCCCCGGTTCTGGAGCCGGGCGGACCGGCCTATCAACGATTCGCGCTGCGGCACCGTGTGGCACACGCCGTGCTGGCGATTTCCTTACTCGGCCTGGCGATGACCGGATTGCCGCTGAAGTACAGCGATCAGCCCTGGGCAGTGTACATCGCGCGGAGCCTGGGCGGCTTTCAGGCCACCAGCATCTGGCACCGCATCTTTGCCATCGGCACCTTTGGCTGTCTTGTGGCCTGCCTGGTGGAGATGGCCTGGGCATACCGTCGCGCACGGGCGCGCGGGCAGTCGCCCAGGGAGATAATCTTCGGCCCCGACTCGCCGGTGCCCAACCGCCGCGACCTGGCCGATTTGCTGGGCATGTTGCGCTGGTTCGTCGGCCGCGGCCCTAAGCCTACCTTCGAGCGCTGGACCTACTGGGAAAAGTTCGACTTCTGGGGCGCCGTGGCCGATGTGCTTGTCATCGGCGGCACAGGGCTGGTGCTGTGGTTTCCGGAGGTGTTTTGTTTATTCTTGCCGGGCACGGCCATCAACGTAGCCAAGGTGATCCACTCCACGCAGGCACTGCTGGCCACGGGGTTTGTCTTTGCCATCCACTTCTTCAACACCCACCTGCGGCCAGAGAAGTTTCCCGCCGACCTGTCGGTGCTCACCGGCCTGGTCAGCCAGAAGACGTTGCAGGAAGAACGCCCCGATCTGCTGGCCCGATGGCAAAGCCAGGGTGTGGCCGAACAGTTGCGTGTAACGGGGCCGTCGGGCAAGTTCATAGCGGCCGCTACCACAGTAGGCGTTGTGGCAATGATAGTTGGTTTGCTGCTATTGGTGGCGGTAGCGGTGGCCTCTGTTGGGGTCTAAGCCGTCCATCGCGTGAATAACTGCTGCCAGCGTGCCGCAGCGGCGGTTGCTGTTCGAGGGTGAGCCTTTCCGGGGCACTTGAAGAAGCCTGTTACAGGCGACTGGTACTGCGCCGCTGCGCCGTGATCGACATTGTGCGAGGCTTGCCGGAGCAGTGGCTTGTGGGCCAGTTGGTGTATCGCTCCTACAACAGTTGGGTGGTGCCACTGTTGGCTTGCCCAGCAGTGCGAGGCAGACGCGGTAGGGCCGGCCACCACGGGTCGTGACCCTTGTATGTTTTCAGTATTGCGATCGGCAATGGCTCCAAGCTGATGGAGGGACGCGCTGCGGTCGCGTCCGCTGGCGCAGCGAACGCGGCCACGACGGAGCGTGACCCTCCAAAATCTTAAGCCGTGCTCGGCCACGGCAGAGCTGACCCTCCAGATCACCCGAAAACACGCGCGCAAAACGCGCAGAAGTTACGCCTTGAGGTACTAAAAGCCCGCATTGTTGTCCGTGCTTAGTGCAAGCAAGAAACCATTGGGCAAGTTCGGGGTTTACCAGAGTAGGGTGCGTTGCGTGCAACGGCGGCGGGTGGGTGGTCTTGGCGGCGACAACTGACTACACTAGTAGGTGAGCTTCTGGCGTTCAGTCGCTGCTTTGCAAGTCGCTTGCAACGAGAACTACCGTGGTCGTTAGCGAATCTTCCGCCCGCCGTTACGCGCTCGACCCGGATGTGCGGTTGATGCTCGAAGTGCGCGACGGCAACGCTGCGGCCTTCGAGGAGCTGGTGCTGCGCTACCAGGACCGGCTGGTTACGGTCTTGCAACATCTGGTTGGCGACCGCGACCAGGCCGACGACCTGGCACAAGATGTGTTCCTCCGCGTTTACCGGGCGCGAAAGACCTACCACCCCGGCGCACGGTTCGCCACGTGGTTGTTTACCATAGCCAATCGGGTGGCCTCGAATGCGTTGCGAAACAAGGCCCGGCGGCGCGAAGTCACCTTGCAGCCCAAGGAAAGCGGCTCTGTGGCCGCCCGGCCGCTGGATTCGATGGTGCTGGCCAGTAGCGGGCAGATGCCTGCCCGACAACTGGATAAAGCCGAGCTGCGGGACATTGTCCGCCTGGCTTTGGAGACGCTCAACGAGCGGCAGCGCCTGGCGGTGCTGCTGAGCAAGTTCGAGGGAATGAGCTACGCCGACATAGCAGAGGTCATGGACTTGACGCCGCAAGCGGTCAAGTCGCTGCTGTCGCGCGCTCGATGTAATCTTCGTGAAGTGTTGGAACCGTATTTCGAGCATGGCCGGCCTCCTGCGGCCCAAAGCGCCGAGCCGGCAACCGAAGAGGAAAAAGAAGCGGATGTGAGCCAATCGCGCAACGAAACGGCCTAGTAGGAGCATGCCGGATGGCGATTGGCGAATCGGAAAGCACGAGTTCGCTTTTTGGGGACGATTAGCGTCGCACCGGCAGCAGTCACAGGCAAGCAGTAAACAGTCATGTCCGAATCGTCTGCCAATCTCGAGCCGGAGGTGCACGAACTGCTCGTCGCGTATCTGGACGGCGAGTTGGACGCTGAAGCTGCGCGCGGCGTGGAAGAGCGTTTGGCCAGCGATCCGGCGCTGCGGATGGAGATGCAACGGCTGGACCGTGCCTGGCACCTGTTGGACGCGCTGGAGACCGAGCCAGTCGACGAACAGTTCACACGCACCACTCTGGAGATGACCATCGCCGCGGCCGAGGAGGAATTGCAGCAGGAGCAAGCCGAGCGTCCCCGCCGCCAACTGAAGCGAACGCTGCTGCTTTGCACCGCCGTGGCGGCAGCCGCGCTGTGCGGCTTCCTGGGCGTGCGGCTGCTGACCCCGGACCCCAACCGCCAACTGCTGGAAGACCTGCCGGTGATCGAGAATCTCGAGCAGTACCGGGCGGTGGGCGACATCGAGTTCCTGCGCGCCTTGCATCAGGAACGGTTGTTCGACGACGGGCTTGACGAAGGAGCCGGCCAATGACCGCCCGCTCGAACACAATACGGCTGGTCGCAGTGTGCTGCCTGCTGGGCGGACTGCTGGCAGCGGGGGTTTGTGCGGCGGTTGTTTCGGCATTTGCGGCCGGCCCGGGCGAGCAGACTGGCGACGTAGAGGAAACCATCGCCCAGCGGCGCCAGCGCGTCAAACAGATGTCAGAGGAAGAGAAGGCCCAGTTGCTTCGCCGCCAGGAACGGTTCCTCAGCCTGGCGCCGGCCGAACAGCAGCGCCTGCGGAAACTCCACCACGACATCCAGCAAGACCCCGAGGCCCAGCAGTTGCGCGAGGTAATGCACCGTTACTACGAGTGGCTAAGAACGCTGCCCGATTACCGCCGGGCGGAACTGGCCACCTTGGATGCCACCCAGCGGTTGAACCAGATCCGCAAATGGCGCGCCGAGCAGGCCAGCCCCAAGGACCTTCAGGCGCTGACGGCATGGCTGGAGCGGTTCGGCGCACGCAACGAAGAGCGGTTCGTGGCCACGCTGCCGGAAGAATCGCGGGAGGCATTCATGCGCACGCTGTCCCGCTGGCCGCGACAGGCCAAAGCCAGAACCATCGCCACGCTGATGCTTTTCCCCTGGCGGCCGCCGGAGGTTTTTGGCGACGGATCGAAAGGAAAGATGCGCCCCCCGGCCGACAAGGAACGGGAAAAGCTCCTGGAAAAGGAAAGAAACAGCGCACTGGAGGAACTGCGAGGGCACTTGACCGCTGAAACCCGGCAACGGCTGGAAAAGCTTCCCCCGGCCGACCAGTGGCGGATCATCGCCGAATGGTTGTCGCAGGACTTCGATCGACAGCGCGGCATGTTCCGCGGGCCTGGACCGCGTCCCCAGGTGGAGGAAAGCCAACTGCTGGAGTTCTTCGAGAACGAGCTGGGCGAGGCGGAGCGGGATTTTCTGTTGCGGCTGCCGGGCGAAAAGATGCACGCTGCCCTGCGCGAGATGTACTTGCGGAAGAAGTTCCCCTTCCAGCCGTGGCGGCCTCCGCACGACGGCCCCGGCCGGGGACCAAAACCGCCCGGCAGCGGGGAATCCGGCCCAGGCCCCAAGAAGCCCGACAGCCCGGGGCCTCGATACGAAAAGGAACCCGGCACGGGCAAGCCGCCGCGCAACCAGCAGGAACGTCCGGCCGAAAAGGCTGCTGCGGAGCGGATGCCGCCTGGCCCTCCGCCGGGCCAGCCAGTACCGCCGTCTGAGACTCCGGCGCCATAGTCATCCGGGCGGTGAGCACCGGCGCGCCGGTTTTTCCGCTATCACCCTCCCGCGACCTGCCATGACAGACGGCAGCCAGCACGACGCCTTCCCCTCCGAAAGCCACCAAGCGTGCCGCTCTTGCCGAGGCAGTTGGCCCGAGTATTTCGGTCTGGTCTTCGCGCTGGTGTATCCTGCGGGCTTTACCTGGCTGTACTTTGTCGCCTTGTCCGCAGCGCCTGGCTGGCAGCGCGCTGCGTATCTGGCCGGCAAGACATTGCAGTTCGCCCTGCCGATCTTCTGGTTGTTGCTGGGACTGCAAGCACCTGTCCGCACCGGCAGCCGCAGTTGGCGATGGCTGGCCGTGGGTGTGGCCTTCGGGGCAATCGTACTGCTGCTGATGCTCATTGGTTACGACGCCTGGCTCCGTCCGGCAAACCTGCTCCAAGCAGCGGCCGAAAAAGTCCGCGACAAGCTGGGGCAGTTCGGCATCGACAGCCTGGCCAAGTACACGGCGCTTGCTGTCGCTTACTGTGTGCTGCACTCGCTGCTGGAGGAGTATTACTGGCGCTGGTTCGTCTTCGGCAGCCTGCTGCGGTGGACTGCCTTTTGGCCGGCTGTGGCGCTATCCAGCGCGGCGTTCACCGCCCATCACGTACTGCTGTTGGCAACCTACTTCCACTTGCCAGCGGCGGCCATAGGCTCGCTGGCGGTCTTCTGTGGCGGGGCGTTCTGGGCGTGGCTGTATGCCCGCAGCGGCTCGCTTCTGGCAGTATGGCTCAGCCATTTGATGGTCGATGCGGCGATCTTCCTGGTCGGCTACCGGATGGCCTTCGGCGCAGGATAGCCGGCCCGCCCGGAGCGGCTCAGCCGGCCGCACAGTTCGGCCCAAAGCGAAAATCCCGCCGTCGGCGAGCGCCGGTAGGCTACCGCCGGTAACTGCTGGCCAGCGGCGGCAGCCAGGTGCAAAGGTAATAGGCCCGGGGCGTGGCCACGTCGAAGAGTGTCTCCAGGCTGATGGCCGGGCGGTTGTTGGCGGTGGCTCCCGTCAGCAATTCCAGCAGTGTTGGTTCAGGTTTGTATTGAACCACGCACACATCATCTTTGCTCAAGCCGGCCAGTTCGATCGCCCGGTCAACGGCATCTTCCAGAAAGCCGATCTCGTCGATCAGACCGAACTTCCTGGCCTGTTCGGCCGAGAAGACCTGACCGGTGGCGACTCGGTCCAGTGCGGCCCGATCCTGACGGAAAACGGGCCGCCCCGAGCGGACCACTTCTTTGAACTGCTCGAAGGCTTCGTCGACCAGCGCCTGGAAGATCGCCCGTTCTTCCTCGGTCATCTTTCGGGCGAAGCTGCCCATGCCTTTCAAACGGTGACTGGTAATCGAGTCTTCCTGTACGCCCCAGTTGCCAAGCAGTTCGGAAAGATCGTAATGCGGTATCATCACGCCGATCGAGCCGGTCCAAGTGCTGCGCTCGGCGAAGATCGTTCCCGGCCGATCTCCCACGGCCATCGCCACATAGTAGCCGCCGCTGGCAGCCATTGGTCCCATGCTGACGACCATGGGCAATCCGGTCTGTTCGCGCAGCTTGCGCAACTGGTGGTACATGCTATCGCTGCCGGTGATGGTTCCGCCGGGAGAGTTTATGCGCAACACTATGGCCTTGAGCACACCCCGCTCGGCTTCCTGCCGGGCACGTTCGATCTGTTGTTTGAAGAAGCCTTCCCCATCTACGATCAATCCTTCGAGCGTGAGTACGGCAATCTTGTTGGGGGCCGCCTTGTTGTGCATGATGAACTTCTCTTGCACGCGCGGCTGTCCGCCGCCCAGACTGCCGGCCAGCGATCCAAACAGAATAAGATTAGTCAACACCGAAAACACCAACGCAACCCCCAATAGCGTGGCTATCAACCTAGCCCAGGGGAACCCTCGGGCAGCCGGGGGCGACGCCAGACTGGCCTGCACGGGGGGCACAGCCGGTTGCATCGTCGGGTAAGGGCCTTGCTGCACATGCGGAGGTATTTGGGCATTGGGGTCCATGGTTACGCTCTGCTCCCTGAAATGGTGCTCGATGGCCTGAAAACGCTTTGCCGCCCAGGCAAAAGCCAATCAAGATGTACCGGCGGCCGATCAGGCTCTTGGCTGGTTGGCAGCAGGAGATCGCTGCCGAACCGTCGGCCTGGGAAAAATATCCGCAAAAGTATACTACCTTCCCTATTCTACGTCGTTTTTGGCGACAGCATAGGCGTTGCCAACCTTGCCAGAAAATGGTTAAGCTACGCGGCAAGCAGTCGTGGATTGCCGACTGTTGTGCCCGGCAAACCAAGGCAGTACTCGCTGCCGCCTTGGCCCACGATTGCTTTTTGCGAAGTTCCGACAATAGCGGCCGGCCGGCACCGCACAGCGCTACTGGCCGGCGGATTGTGCAATAGGAGGTCGGTTGGTGTTCGTAGCCGCATCAACTCGTTGTTTTCCGGATTTACCTTTGGACGCCGCGATTGCCCAGTTGGGCGATTTGGAGTTCACGGCCGTGGAGATCATGCTCCACGAAGACTTGCCACAGCTTACACCCTCGCAGGTGCTGGCCGATTTTGCTTACGCCGAGCAACTGTGTCGCAATACCCATCGGTTGACGCCCGTGGCCCTCAGCTTCGACACCCAGGCGCCAGAACCCGTGTACTATCAACAGTTTGCAGCCTGCTGCCGGCTGGCCAAGGCGATAAAGGTGGTGACCATCACGGTGCGCTCCTCCGAGTTGGGAACCCCGTTTAACGCCGAAGTAGAGCGGCTACGGGCCTTGGTGGCCATTGCGGCGCTGGAGGGATGCCGGGTGGGGCTGCTGACCGAGGTCGGCCGGATCACCCAAGACCCGAACACCACAGTGGTGCTGTGCAACAACGTCAAGGGCTTGGGGGTGACGCTCGACCCGAGCCATTACATCTGCGGCCCCCACGGCGGCGCCAGCTACGAACAGGTGATGAAGTACGTGTATCATGTGCGACTGCGCGACAGCACCCGCGAGAAACTTCAGGTGCGCGTCGGGCAAGGCGACATCGAATACGGTCGGCTGGTGAACCAGTTGAACAAGTACCACTACAATCGGGCGCTGTGCGTCGATATCGCCCCCTTGCCCGACGTCGATCAACTGGCCGAACTGCGCAAAATGCGCCTTTTGCTGGAAAGCCTCTTGTAGCCGGAGGTCAAAACGCCCGAATGCTACCGGCCAGACAACAAGAGGCAGCGTAAGCACGGCAGCCCCGTGATGCGGACGGCGACCGTGACCGTCGGCATACTGCCAGACCGATGGCACACGGTGCGATCCGGCCAGCCTGGTCGCTTAGGTTTGCGGTCCAGCGCAGCCGATAAACGCCATCCGCAGCTCGTGGAGCATGTTTTCCAGGGCTTCGGTCTCCTCGGGCGTGCGGTTGCCTTCGGTCTTTTCCTGAAGCATTTGCAGGGTGTCGATTACGTGCTGCGCCTGGCGCAAGTTGACGGTGTATTTGTTGTCGGCCATAGGATTGGGGATCAGACCCATGGCCACCATCCCCTGCACATATAACGAGGTGGCCAGGAAGATCAGGTCTGGCGGCGGCAGTTGGTCATCCGGAGCTGCGGCGGCCTGTTCTGGCTGGCTCTGCCGCATCCGCTCCAATTCCCTTTCCCGTTCCACCTGGCTCTTCCAGTCTTCGTCGACGATGATTTTCTTTTCCTTGTCGGCTTGATCTGCCATGGTTTGTTCTCCTAATGATTGCTCAGTTATTCTTGATCCGCTGCCGGAGCAAGCAGCAGCGGCTTCGTAGCCGAGGCGCGACGACCTCGAGTGGTCTGGGTATGCAGCGCATTAGTCCCTTATGGCGGAACATGCGCGCGTTTTGCGCGCATGTTCTTGGGTGATTTGGAGGGCCACGCTCTGTCGTGGCCGTGCGCCCAGTACTAACGGACGCGACCGCAGCGCGTCCCTCCAATTTGGTTGCGGCTATAGGCCGGTTTAGTTGCTTACGACGAAAGTAGTGCGCGCCGTGCGCGCGTGTTGTCAAGTGGTCTACAGGGCCACGCTCCGTCGTGGCCATGCGACCAGTGCCAGCGGACGCGACGAAGCGCGTCCCTCCAACAGCACCATTTGGTTGTAGCCGTAGGCCGCATCAGGCCTTCTGGGCGGCCATGGTTGTTTCGCGCCGTGCCAAGTGCTGGCGGAGCGCGGCGCCGACAAATCCGGCAAACAACGGATGGGGCCGAATCGGCTGCGACTTGAACTCCGGATGAAACTGCACGGCCACGAACCACGGATGGTCGACCAGTTCTACGATTTCCACCAGCACACCGTCGGGGCTGGTGCCAGCGATGCGCATGCCGGCAGCGGCAAAATGCTGGCGATAAGCGTTGTTGAACTCGTAGCGGTGCCGGTGCCGCTCGGAAATCTCCGTCGTGCCGTAGCATTCGGCAGCGCGACTGTCAGGCGCCAGCACCGCCCGGTGCGCCCCCAACCGCATCGTGCCGCCCTTATCGGTTACATTTCGCTGCTCGTCCAACAGGCAGATTACCGGATGGGGGGTACTGCTATCGAACTCGGTGGAATGAGCGCCGGCCAGCCCCAGGACGTTTCGGGCGAACTCGATCACCGCGCATTGCATTCCCAGGCAAATGCCCAGCAAGGGGACTGCCTGCTGTCGGGCGAAGCGGATGGCTTCGATTTTGCCCTCGATACCGCGTTCGCCGAATCCGCCCGGCACCAGTATCCCGTCAACCCCCGACAATACCCCTTCCGCCCCTTCGCGTTCGATCTGCTGGCTGTGGATGCGCTGGACGCGAACGCGGGCGCAATGGGCGATGCCGCCGTGGTCCAGCGCTTCGTAGATCGACTTGTATGCGTCGCGATGCTCGCAGTACTTGCCCACCACGGCAATAGTGATCTCGTGTTGCGGATTGCGCAGGCGGTGCAGCAACTCGCGCCAATCGCTCAGGTCCGGCTCGCAGGTCTTCAGTCCCAGTTTACGGACGATCAGCGCGTCCAAGCCGTGTTCCACCAGGCTCAGCGGCACTTCGTACACCGAAAATGTCTTGTCCTTTTCCTCGATTACCGCCTCGATGGGCACGTTGCAAAACAGGGCGATTTTCGCCCGCTGCTCGTGCGTCAGCGACCGTTCGGTGCGGCAGATCAGTATGTCGGGCTGGATGCCGATCTGGCGGAGCAACCCCACCGAGTGCTGAGTGGGTTTGGTCTTCAGCTCGTCGGCCGCTTTCAGATAAGGCACAAGGGTCAGATGGATGTAAAGGCAGTTTTCCTTTCCCAGTTCCAGCGCTAGTTGGCGGATGGCTTCCAGAAACGGCTGGCTTTCGATGTCGCCCACCGTGCCGCCGATCTCGGTGATGACCACGTCCACGCCCGGTACCGCCGGTTTTAGCACCGCCGCTTTGATCTCGTTGGTGATATGCGGGATTACCTGTACGGTCTGACCGAGAAAATCGCCGCGGCGCTCTTTGGTGATCACCGAAAGATAAATCTGGCCGGTGGTGTAGTTCGAGTCGCGATTGAGCACGCTGTTGGTAAAGCGTTCGTAATGGCCCAGATCGAGGTCCGTCTCCGAGCCGTCGTCCAGCACGTACACCTCGCCGTGTTGATATGGGCTCATCGTGCCTGGATCGACATTGATATACGGGTCCAATTTCTGCATGCGGACTGTCAGCCCGCGGCGCTCCAGCAACATGCCCACCGAAGCGCTGGTCAAGCCCTTGCCCAGAGAACTGACCACTCCGCCAGTGACGAAAATATGCTTGGCCATGAGATGATCGCCGTATCTGTCGGGCCGTATTTGGCAGGTTAGTTGGTCGCGGAGGGCCGAAAAATCGCTTCAGCCCAGAGGCTTCCCTCGGCGCCGCCAGCGCTGCCGGCGCTTGCAACCAATTGCGCAGACCGCCATAGCCACACCTGGCTCTGGGGGCCGAAGTGCCAGACTCGGCGTCTGGCGGCATTGGCTGGCGCACACAGCGCGTCCGTGCCACCGCAACAGTGTATTGTCGCGTGCGTGGCTGAAGCTGAAAAGGGCCGGCGCCGGATTGCCTGCCGCTGTTCAAACACGCACGCAGCGCTGACAAGCTAATGGCCGGCCAGCACGGGCCAGTTACGCAACACTTTTGAACCCAAAAGGTTGCGGCACTGAAGATGTCTGGGGGCCACGCTCTGTCGTGGCCGTCTCCCTAGCGCTAACGGACGCGACCGCAGCGCGTCCCTCCATTACGTTGGAGCCATTGCCGATCGCAATAC
>Ga0308412_1000536_pt1 | contig 19500 bp, 13 predicted proteins | sample HotsprottomLayer_FD_202357 | JGI IMG/M metagenome (GOLD analysis project Ga0308412, IMG submission 202357) | Hot spring phototrophic mat microbial communities from Octopus Spring, Yellowstone National Park, Wyoming, United States -... | ecosystem: Environmental > Aquatic > Thermal springs > Hot...
ACCGCCGTTAGCACGAACGCGCATAGCAAGATCACCACGCATCGACGAAGCATGAGCTAAGCCCTCCTTAGAGTTTGTCAAGCGGAAGCGGGACTGCGCAGCGATGACTCAGCGGCCGACGGGCACACTGCGTGCCCGACCGGCTGGGTCGTCAGTTTACTGCATCGGCTACTGTTAAAGCCGGTATTGAGGGAATATCCGCTACAGGTGCTACAACTGGCGCTTGGTGGGCCGGAAAAGTTTACCCCGATTGCGCATTCGGTTGCCGAGTCGGGAACGGTTACCCAGTCGTAGATGGTTCCCCAGTTCGAGAGGGTGCCCCAGTTGGAGAGGGTTCGCCACTTGGATACTTACGCGGCAATAGTATTCCCGCGCTACATCGGTCTGTGGCGAATATGGTCCAAGTACGCTGCCAAAAGAATCTGGGCCGCCACTTTATCGACGCGACTCTTGCGTCGCTTGTGCGTCAGCTCGGCGCCGGCCAGAAGCTGTTCGGCCTCCACGGTGGTGAATCGCTCGTCGAAGAACTCCACCGGCACGCCAGTGACCTTCGCCAGCCAGCGGCCGAAGGCCCGTGCTTCCCGCGACTTGGCGGTCTCGCCTCCGTCCAAGCCCAGCGGCAATCCGACCACGAAAAGTTGCACATCCTGCTCTGCGACCAGCCGCTTCATGCGTTGGGCATCCTGATCGGGGGTATGGCGGACGTAAGTTTCCCACGGGCTGGCGATCGTCCGTCCGGGGTCGCTCAGCGCAATGCCGATCCGCTTGGTGCCATAATCGATGCCCGCCACCCGGCCGCTCCGCTCTTCGGGCGTCGCGCGCTGGGCCGCATCGCAGGAATCAGATTTCCCGGCTTGCACGGAACTTACCCCTCATGCCTTGCGCGGCTGGACTGAGACGTTCTTGCCCAGAATACATTCCATTGTTCCCCGTGCGTAGTATACATCAACCTTCGGCCATGTTTGTGCCCTTCAGACCGGCCAGTTGGCCGTGCCATCCCCTCGCGCGGCTAATACAAACAGGTTCCTAAGAAACACATAGCGTCGCTAGTGTTCTTTGCGATTGCGGCTAATCACCAATGCCAGGAGCGGCTACGACGAAGCGCGGCCCTTCAGATCGTTCTACACTGTGCGCGCACGGTGCACACGTTATGCGGGACAAGCTCTGTTGAGGTCGTTTTGCTGCCCGCTACGAAAGCCGACGCGCACCATGACAATCAAGTGCGAACAACAGCGCCAAGCTTGACGCTACGATGGCAGAAAACTACAGTGGTAAACGATAATTGCCCGTCGGGTACGCTGCCGCGAGAATACCGATTGTTACAACCGCAGGCCAGTGCGTCGGGTGGCGGCGGGTTTGCGGCGCAGCAGTACACAAAGGCCAGCCGCGTGCAAAGTGGCAATAGTCGCTTAAGGCGCAACTTGTGCGGGGGTTGCGCGCATGTTTCCAAAAGATATGCCGGCATGTTTCCAAGAGATAAGATTATGGAGGGCCACGCTCCGTCGTGGCCGTGTGCCCAGTGCTGGCGGACGCGACCGCCGCGCGTCACTCCAAAACACTATTTGGTTGCGGCGGCAGGCAGCGTTAGGAATGGCGTTAGGAATGCGGTTGCCCCAAGTCAAGTAGCAATACCCCAACTTTATGGCGTCGCGGCCGCTGGCCGCGTCAGTCGATATGCCGGCCGCTGGCGATAAGTTCGATTTGTACCGCGAGGCGTTGGTAGTCGAACACGACGCGCTTTGGTCCGAGGAGGCCGCCCGGCTGGTCCCCGACCCGACTGTCCGCGCACAGATCGAACAGCGCCTGCACGCCGAGCCGGCACAGGCGGCCGTGCTGCACTACTTGCGGCTTTACACTGGCTTTTGCCGACGGATCACCGTGACCGTCGATGACCTGAAGCGTCTGGGAGTCGTCCAGGGTGGCGAGGCGCCTGCTGGCGAGGCCTCACAGGACGGTTGAAAGTCCCAGGCCACAGGTGCGCTAGCGGGGACGAAGTTTGCTGAACACCGGCCAAGGATCGTTTAGTGTCCACTGTTTCGCAAGTCGTTCACGTACAGCTTGGCCCACGAAGCTACGACATCCATGTCGGGGCTGGCAATATACCGGAAATCGCCACTCTGGTTGGCAAGCGGGGGAAGATCGTCCATGCGATTCTGATTACCGACGACAACGTCCGCCAGCCGCACGCCATGAAAGTCGCCCAAACGCTGGCCGGAGCCGACATCCGCGTGGACCTGATTTCCATTCCGCCCGGCGAACAAAGCAAGTCGGTATCCCTGGCTGCCGGCTTGTGGAACGGCCTGCTGGAACTTGGCGCCGACCGCAAGACGCTCGTGGTAGCCGTGGGCGGTGGCGTGGTGGGCGATCTGGCCGGGTTCGTGGCCGCCACCTACGCACGCGGCCTGGCCCTGTTCCAGGTTCCTACCACTCTGCTGGCCCAGGTCGATAGCTCGGTCGGAGGCAAGGTGGGCGTGAACCTCGAGGGCGGAAAGAACATGGTGGGCGCTTTTTTCCAGCCGCTTGGCGTGCTGATAGACGCCCAGACGCTGCAAACCCTGCCGGCCCGCGAGTATCTTTCCGGATTGGGCGAAGTGGTCAAGTACGGCGTGATTTTGGACCCCCAGTTGTTCGCACATCTGGAGCAGAACGCCCCGGCGTTGCGCAACCGCGATCCCAGCGTGTTGGTGCCCATCATCGCCCGCTGCTGTCGCCTGAAAGCCGACATCGTCGAGCAGGACGAGTTGGAGCTAAGCGGGTTGCGAGCGGTGCTGAACTACGGGCACACGTTCGCCCATGCTTTCGAGACGCTTACTGGCTACACCGAGTTGCTTCATGGCGAGGCGGTGGCCATGGGGATGATGTGCGCCGCCCGGCTTGCGCGCCAACTCGGCCGCATCGACCAGGAGCTGGTCGACCGCCAGCAACGGCTGCTGGAATCGCTTGGGCTGCCCGTGGCGCCGCCAAAACTAGACCCCGAAGATGTGCTGGCAGCGATGCGAACCGACAAGAAAGCGCAGCACGGGAAATTGCGATTCGTTCTGCCCACGCGATTGGGGCATGTGGAGCTTGTCAGCGATGTCCCGGCGGCCGACGTTCGCCGGGCGTTACGCTGCGATCAGTGAACATTCACCCTCAAAGCACTAGGAGACGACCGCATGTTTGACAACAATGTCCGCGTTACCAAGCAGCCCGCATTGTCGCGGCGGAGCTTGCTGGCCGGTGCGCTGGCCGGCAGCGCTGCCGGGTGTCTATCGACATCCGCAATTTGCCAAGCGCTGTTCGGCGCCGAAGCACCGCCGAAGCTCCGCATCGGCTCGTGTGCCCTGAACCTCGACGAGGCGAAGAAGGCCGGTCTGGACGGCGTGGAAGTCGGCGTGGGCGGCGCCGCCGATCGACTGCACATCGCCGATCCCCAAGTACGCCAGCAACTGAAGGAGAAGATGAAGGAGACCGGGCTGGTGATCTCCTCGTTGATGATGGGCCTGCTGAACTCCTATCCGCTGGCCTCCGACCCGCGTGCACCAGCCTGGCTGGAACAATCGATCGAGGCCGCCAAAGACCTCGGGGCGAAGGTGATTCTGGTGGCCTTCTTCGGCAAGGGCAGTCTGCTGGAAGGCAAGGCGGTCAAAAAGGCCGATGTGGATGTGGTGGTCGATCGGCTGAAAGCCGCCGCGCCCAAAGCCAAACAGGCAGGAGTGATTCTTGCCATCGAGAACACCCTGTCGGCCCAGCAGAACATGGAGATACTACAGCGGATCGACAGCCCGGCCGTGCAGATTTACTACGACATATACAACCTGGTGGGGCAGGGTTATGACCCGCCGGCGGAGATCCGCTTCCTCAAGGACCGCATCGCCATGTTCCATTTCAAGGAAGGGCCGAACTATCTGGGCGAGGGCAAGATCGACTGGAAGCCGGTGGCGGCGGCAATCAGGGAAATCGGTTACGAGGGTTGGATCGTGCTGGAGACCTCCAGCCCGTCGAAAGACCGCGTGGCCGACGCCCGACGTAATGCCCAGTTCGTCCGCAAGTTGTTCGGGATGCAAAAGCCGGATTGAAACGTCGCAGCGGGCGGCGTGTGCGGCTGTCGGTCAATGCAGCAGATGTTGGTTTCCGATCCGGACCCGGGTCAATCCTGCCTGGCGGGCTGCGGCCAGGCACTCCAGGGCCTGTTGTCGGGAGGTGGCGGGCAGGTCGATCATCTCGAAATCGGGATGGAAGGCCAGCAAGGCGTACGGAATATCCGGGTCAAGTCGAGCAATGAACTGGGCGATCTTGCTCACCTGATCGGCTTCCACATACCCGGGAACCAGCAACGTGGCGGCCACCAACAGCGGAGGATCGCGACGCTCGGCCACCAGCCGCGAAGCAAACGCGAAGTTCTTCAACGTCCGCCGGTTCGACACACCGCACAAAGCACGGTGCAGACACTCGTCCCATGCCTTCAGATCGAACTTGATACAACCGCCGCTGGCCAGGGAAAGCTCGAGCATCTGCTTCAGATATTGCCGGGCAACCGATCCGTTAGTCTCCCAGCAGATTCGCAGTATTTTCCCCTTGCACGCCTGCAAGGCGTACTCGGCCGCGGCCAGGGCGTGCTCGATCTGGCAGGCCGGATCGCCGCCGAAAAAGCAGATACACCGCGTGCGGTCGTTTACGGCACGGGCCAAATCGGTGGCGCTGCGGGTCGCCTGACCGAACTGGCGGTCCTTGAAGTGCCAGTTCTGGCAGAACAGGCAGTCGAACGAGCAAGCCTCGTAAAACACTGCCAGATTGTAATATCCATGCTCGGCGCCTTTGGTATCGGTAAACTGCGGATACCCAGCGGCAGTCGAGGCCGGGCAAACCCAATCGGCCACGCAATTGGTAGGCAGCGGATCAAGATACCAGGATACGCTGGCGCCGGCGGCGTCGCCGCCGGTTATGCCGTTGTCGGTAGCGTGGCGTATCCCGCAATACCCTGTACCGCCTGGGGCGATTCGGCACACGTTGCTGCACCGGTTGCACCGCCGGCCGGTGGGGTCGCGCGGCGGGGCGGCAGGCAGACCAAACCGAGTGCGCGATCGGCGATGGAATTCTGCGAGGATGCAACGGGCCGCTTCGCTGTCGGCAAGGATGCACTGTTTGCACACTCCCACGGCTTGGGATACCAAACGCGACCGTTGCTGACAGATTCGGCAAACGCTCATACCCCGATTGTATCACCGCCCTGGCAGTGCACAGCGCAGAGCCGTGTGCCCAGTAGTGACGGCCGGCATACTGTAGCACCTTCACAGCGCAATTGTCATCATGAGCAATGCGCTGTGGCACCCAAGTACTGTTTCTGAACCGGAAAAATGGATAAGCCGCCACGTTGGAGCAGACCCAATCAAATTTTCCGTCTACAATCCGGACGCACACACCCCTGTGACCAACGCACACACCTCTGTGACCAAGTGTCTTGACGCCGTGGGGTTGCTGTCTTAGTATTCGTTTGCCAGTTATAGTTATCCGACGCGCTTGCCGGCCGCTACCAAATGGAGGGACGCGCTGCGGTCGCGTCCGCTAGCACTGGTCAGACGGCCACGACAGAGCGTGGCCCTCCAGTCGGCCCGGCCATAGGCACTTGTAGTGCGCGCATGGCATGATACGTCGAAGCCCTTCATTGCGAGAACTTCTGTGAATCCTGTTACACAAGCCGACATTTTGGCAAGTCAGTCTGTGGGCAGCCTCGAGGACGAGCAGGCCGAAGTCGGCCAGACGCACCGCGTTTTCCGCGTGGACCGGCAGCGGATCGAACGGGCGGTGCGCGAGATTCTGATTGCCATTGGCGAAGACCCGGACCGGGAAGGGCTGCGCGATACGCCCGCCCGGGTAGCACGCATGTACGACGAACTTTTTGGCGGTTTGCACGAAGACCCGCGCGTCCATCTGCGCAAGTTCTTCACCGAAAAATGCGACGAGGTGATTCTGGTGCGCGACATCAGCTTCAACAGCATGTGCGAGCACCACATGATGCCTTTCATGGGCAAGGCGCACGTGGCCTATTTGCCGCGGGAGCGGGTGGTGGGATTGAGCAAGCTGGCACGGGTTGTGGAAGCGGTCGCCCGGCGCCCCCAAGTACAGGAACGAATGACCGAACAAATCGCCGACATTTTGGAGGAGGAACTTGGGGCCAAGGGCGTGGCGGTGGTAATCGAGGCGGTGCACACCTGCATGACCATTCGTGGGGTGCGAAAGCCGGGGTCGCTGTGCGTTACTTCGGCGATGCGGGGTTGTTTCCGCAACCGTCCTTCCACTCGGGCAGAATTGATGACTTTGATCTACGGCGATCGGCGATAATGCTCCCAAAGCGGCCTATGGTTGTAACCAAATGGAGGGACGCGCTCTGTCGCGTCCGTTAGTAATGAGCAGACGGCCACGACGGAGCGTGGCCCTCCAGATCACCCAAACCCATGCGCGCAAAACGCGCACAAGTTACGCCATAAGGGACTATGGAGCCAACCGAGCAGCAGCGCAGCCGCGTGGCGGAGGACCTGCGGGGGATCGTGGCTGGCGACGTGCGCTGCGACGACGTCTTTCTCCAGTTGTACGCCAGCGATGCCAGCGTCTATCAGATTCGGCCGCTGGGGGTGGTGCGGCCACGCTCGACCGACGATGTTATCGCCTGCGTGCAATATGCCGCCGATGTAGGCATCCCTGTGCATCCCCGGGGAGCAGGAACCGGCACTGCCGGCGAATCCATTGGGCCGGGGTTGATAATCGACTTCTCGGCCTATATGCGACGGGTGGTGCGGATCGATACCGAGCGGGTTCGTGTGCAACCGGGGATAGTACACGAACGGCTGAATCGCCAGTTGCGCCGCAGCGGACGGCTCTTCGCCCCGGAACCCTACCGCACCAACGTGGCGACGATCGGGGGCATGATCGGCAGAAACGACGCCGGGCCGCGCTGGTCGAAGTACGGCGCTACACGCGATCATGTGCTTTCGCTTCAAGTAGTGCTTGCCGACGGCACTGTGCACGAGTTCTCCCGCGAACCGGTCCAATCGGTTCAGACCGGCCACCTCCACCCACGCAAGCGGCAAATCCTTGCCCGCCTGGCACAGATGCTGGCAGACCACAGCCAGTTGATCCGCCAGCGCCGCCCAAACTGTCCGGTGTATCGCGGCGGTTACGACCTGGACGGCCTGCTGTGCCAGGACGCGGTCGATCTGGCGCGGTTGATGGTCGGCTCTGAAGGCACGTTGGGCATCGTCACCGAAGCCACGCTAGCCACTCAGGCTGTGCCGCAGCACCGCGGCGTGGCGATCTTGCTGTTCGACAGCCTGGATAAGGCGGTTCGGGCGGGACTGGATATTGTGGCCCTCGGGGCGACGGCCTGCGAGTTGGTCGATCGGCGCTGCTTGACGCTGGCCCGCGAAAGCCAGGTGGAATACGAGCTGCTGATTCCCGCCGAGACCGAGGCGCTGCTGGTCGTCGAGTACCAAGGCGACGACGGGCCGCAGGTGCGCGAATGGATCGAAATGCTCATCGACAACATCACGCACCAGCGACGGATGGCTTTTTCCGCCCGGCAAGCGCTGGACGACCAAGAGGGCCAGTTGTATTGGGGATTGGTTTCGCGGCCGCCGTCGGCCATGTACCGTGTGCGTGGTCCGAGCCGCCCGGTGCCGGTGCTGGAAGACCTCGCTGTGGAGCCGCGGATTCTGCCGGAGTTCCTGCCGCGCGTGCAGAATGTGTTGAAGCGCTGGCAGGTGACCGCCTCGATAAGCGTGCACATCGCACTGGGGCAGTTGCGGATCAGGCCGTTCTTGGACATCGACGGTGCCGGCCAGGTAGATCACATCCGCCGGCTGGCCGACGAGCTGTATACGGAAGTACTCGACTGCGGCGGGGCTATCTGTGGCGAGCACGCCTGTGGGCTGAGCCGCACGCCGTATTTGCGGCGGCAAGTCGGGCCGTTGTACGAGGTGTTTGTAGCGGTCAAACGACTCCTGGACCCGCAGAACCTGCTCAATCCTGCCAAGATAGTCGGAGAGGATTTCGAGCTTCCCTTTGCCAATCTGCGTCCAGCTTTGCAAGTTCCAGCGGCGCCGCCGGAAGCAGAAGTTGCTGATCGGTCTGATGCAGCGGCCGTGGCAGTGGCAGACAGCACACCCACTGCGGCCGGGCACGGCGTGCCGCCGGTGCCCGAGCCGGCGCAAGAGCCTGTCGATCGGCCGAGCCAATTACGCAATCTGGTGGAACTGCAACTGAATTGGCATCCGGAGCGTCTGATCGATGCGGTAGCCGATTGCAATCGCTGCGGAGAATGCCGCACCCAGGCTGGGCCGGAACGAATGTGCCCGATATTCCGCTTCGCCCCGGCCGAGGAATCTTCTCCGCGTGCCAAAGCCAATCTGGTGCGCGGATTGCTGACCGGCGAAATGCCGCTTAGTCTTCTGAGCAGCGAACCGTTCAAGCAGGTATTGGACCTGTGCGTCCACTGCCACTCGTGCCGCTTGGAATGTCCGGCTCGTGTCGATATCCCTCGGCTGGCCAGCCAGTGCAAAGCCTCGTACGTGACCGTCAATGGGCTGAGCTGGGGTGAATGGGTTGTCACCCGGGCCGAGCTGCTACTTGGGCTGGCAAGCCTCTGCCGCCCGGCAGCCAATTGGGCGCTGAGCAACCGTTTCGTGCGCTGGTTGATGGAAAAAGTGCTTGGCATCGAGCACCAGCGCAAACTACCCCGGCTGGCAGCAACGAGCTTCATGCGCTGGGCGGCCAAACGCAAACTTACCCGGCCCGCGCGGCACTCTGACCCAAAAGTAGCCTATTTCGTGGACCTATACGCCAACTACTTCGATCCCCAGTTGGCCCAGGCCTTCGTAGCAGTCTTGGAACACAACGGGATTGCAGTCTATGTTCCGGCCGAGCAAGTGCAGTCGGGCATGGCCGCCGTGGCCGCCGGCGACCTGGATTACGCGCGCCGAATTGCACGGCACAACGTAGCACTGCTTGCCGAGGCAATCCGGTCGGGCTACCAGGTGGTGGCCACCGAGCCGGCGGCGGCCGTCTGTCTGACGCACGAGTACCCGTTACTGCTCGACGAGGAAGACGCCCGGCTGGTAGCCGGCAATGTCAGCGAAGCTTGCACGTTCTTGTGGCGGTTGCACACTGTTGGGCGGTTGGATTTGAGTTTCCGTCCGCTGCGTGCAACCGTGGGCTATCATACACCCTGTCATCTGCGCGCATTGCAGGTCGGTTCGCCGGCAGAGAATCTTCTGGGCCTGATTCCTGGGCTGCGAGTTCGCCACATCGAAGAGGGATGTTCGGGCATGGCCGGCGCTTGGGGGCTGCTGCACCGCAACTACCGCAATAGCCTGCGCGCCGGCTGGCGGTTGATGTCGCACATACGGGAAGCGGAAATCCAAGCCGGCACGACCGAATGCAGCGCCTGCAAACTACAGATGGAACAGGGGACGACCAAGCCGACGGTCCATCCCATAAAGCTGCTGGCGCTGTCTTATGGGCTGATGCCCGAGTTGGCAGGGCTGCTGGCTAGCCGCGGCAAGAGTTTATAGGTAGGCTGATATGGAGGCTCGCACCGCGGCCGAGGGCCGGAGTGTGCATGGCACACTGTAACCAGCAATGCTGGTGTGGTCCGACCCGCAGTTCGAACTTTCCCGAGGGCTGCTGTGCCGATGAAAGTCAGACTGCGTTTGTTTGCCGTCGTGCGCACCACCGTGGGACGTAGCCACTTGGAGCTTCAGTTGCCCGATGGGGCCACCGTGGGCCAATTGCGTTCCAGGCTGACCGAGGAATATCCCGCTCTGGCCGATGTACTGCCATCGTGCCTGTTTGCCATCGACGGCGGATATGTGGCCGACAGCCACAGAATCCCCTCGGATTGCGAGGTTGCGTGCATTCCGCCGGTTAGCGGGGGCTGATTCCTTTGCCTTCCAACCGCAACCCGCCACAGGTTGGATATATACTCATGTAGATGTGCAGTAGACCCGCTTACAAAGCGACCCTGCCGGGGAGTCAACTTGCCTTATGATCGAACTGACCGAGCAACCCATCGACGTGGCGCGGGTAATACAGGCCGTCTGTCGGCCCACTGCCGGAGCCGTTGTATTGTTCCTGGGCGTGGTCCGCGAAGATGGCCAGACGGCCAAGACGGTGTCCCTGGAATACGAGTGCTATCGGCAAATGGCCGACAAGGAGCTGCGCAAACTTCAGTCCGAGGCTGCCACTCGCTGGCCGGGAACCAGTTGCGCCATAGTTCACCGCGTGGGCAAAGTGCCTTTGGGCGAAGCGACGGTAGCCATTGCCGTTGCCGCACCGCACCGCAAAGAAGCCTACTCGGCCAGCCAATGGCTGATCGACGAGTTGAAAAGCCGCGTGCCTATCTGGAAGCAAGAGCACCTGTCCGACGGCACCAGTCGCTGGCTGGGAAAACCACCCGGAGATGAAACCCCATAAGTTCATCCCTCCGCCCTGCGGCCGCAGCCAAGAGGAAAAGGAGCCGGGCTTTCGATAACCAGCCGCGAGGCAATCCATTTTGTTGAAGGGATTTTAGATGTTCATCGAAGCGATCGATTTGTATCACGTTTCATTGCCGCTGAAGCGGCCCTGGCAAACTCCGCTGCGCACCTTCAGCACCTTGGAGACGGTGTTGGTGCGGATGCGCAGCGACGGGGTCTCGGGCTGGGGGGAAGCTTCGCCCGGCAATGCGCCTCACGCCAGCTCGGAATGGGCTGCCGGCGTAATGCTCGCCCTGCGCGACTGGCTCGCCCCGGTGCTGTGCGGCAAGGCCATCGATCGCGGCGAGGAGATAGAACAACATCTGGGCAAGTTCCGCGGCAACCGGTATGCCAAAGGCGCACTGGATATGGCCTGGTGGGAACTCAGCGCCCGCTTGCAGAACCGTCCGTTGCATCAACTGCTCGGTGGCACGCAGGAGCATATTCCGCTGGGAGTTACCTTCGACCAGATGGAATCGCACGAGGAGTTTCTGGCGGCCATCGGCCAGGCATTCGCCGATGGATTCTCGCGGGTGAAACTGAAGTTCCGGCCCGGCTGGGACGTACGCATGGTCGATGCCGTCCGCAAAGACTATCCGGACCAAACGATACACATCGATGTGGAGGGCGGCCTGAACCTTTCTCACATGGAAATGCTTTGCCGGCTGGACGACTTCATGCTGGCGATGATCGAGCAGCCGCTGGCCGAAGACGACCTGGTCGCCCACGCCATGCTGCAAGAGACCATTCGCACGCCAGTTGCCTTGGACGAAAGCATTACCACCGTCGGCCAGGCCGAAATGGCTTTGGACCTGAAGAGCTGCCGATACGTCAGCCTCAAGCCGGGAAGGGTAGGCGGACTCAGCTCGGCCTCGATCATTCACGACTTGTGCCAGGAAAACCACGTGGAGTGCTTCCTGGGAGCGATGCCGCAAACGGCCATCGGGGCACGGATAGGCTACGCTTTGGCCTCGAAGCCCAACTTCACCTATCCGGCCGACTATTTCCCCGCCGAACAGTATCTGGCCGCCGATCTGGCCGAACCGCTGCTGCCGCAACGAAATCCACATTCCGGGAAACTAGAGATCAAGTTATGGACAACCCCGGGCATCGGTGTGGAACCGGATATAGAAGCAATAGAAAAATACGCTTTGCAAAAAGCGTCGGTGTGATGCGCTAGCCTTGCCACAAACCGGCTTCGTATTTTGAGTCTTCAGCCGTACCATGTGCGCGCGTGTGGCAGGGCAACTTGGAGCGCCACGCTCCGTCGTGGCCGCATTTGGCGTTGGTGATCCGACGGCGAGCGGGAAAAACACATCGGACGCGACCGCAGCGCGCCCCTACATGACACCATTTTGCCCACAACACAAATCGATTGCGGTCGGAGGCCACCTTGGTATCTTACCCATGTCGCTTTAGTATCTCAGCGGCCGCGTTGGTCAGTTGCCGGGCCTGCTCGGCGCTGGGCGCCTCGGCAATCGCCCGAACCACCGGCTCGGTGTTGCTGGGACGGACAAGCAACCAGCGGTCGGGCCAGTCCAGACGCAGTCCATCGAGTTTGTCGGGCACGGCGTCGGCGAAGTGCTTTTCCAGGGCGTCCAAGGCTGCTGGCACCTTTTCTGGCGGCACAGTGACTTTGCTTTTTACAATATGGTATCGGGGCAGTTCATCGGCCAGTTGGCTTAGTTTCATATTACGGGCAGCCATGGCATCCAGCACAAGCGCCATGCCGACGAAACTGTCGCGGACCAATCCCACCTTAGGGTCGATCGGCCCGCCGTTGCCTTCGCCGCCGAAAACCGCCCGGTGCTCCAGCATGCAATCGACCACGTTCGCCTCGCCTACCGCCGAGCGGAAAAGCGGCACTCCGTAGCGGCGGGCGATATCTTCATTCACCCGGCTGCTTGCGCAGTTGACGACGATCGGGCCACGCTCCCGCTGTAAGACGTGATTTATACAGATAGCTACCGTGTACTCTTCACCAATGTAACGGCCGGTTTCGTCGATCAGCGCCAGTCGGTCGGCGTCCGGGTCTTGACAAAAGCCCGCATCTACCTTGTGCTGGGCGACGGCCTGGCAGACCGAGACGACGTTTTCGGCCAGGGGTTCGGGGGGATGATCGAACCGGCCGTCGGCCAGGCGGCCAAGCACAGTCACATCGCAGCCCAGACTCTCCAAAAGCCGCTCGCCGAGCGCCGCCCCTGCACCGTGGTTGGCATCCAGCAGCACCCTAAACCGCCGTTGACGAATACGCGCGACGTCCACTCGCTTCAATATCGCTAGCAGATGGTGGTCATGCGTTTCGCTGCATGTAGTGCGGTCGCCAATGTCCCAATGGGATACCCAGCGTATATCGCCTTCGCGATAGGCTTGCAGTATTCGAGCGCCCAGGGCGTTGGGGACGACGCGTCCCTCGGCTGAAAACAGCTTCAGACCGTTATATTGCATCGGATTGTGGCTGGCGGTGATCTGCACACCGCCGGCACAACCAAGCCGTCGCAGCAGAACTCCCGTGGTCGGCGTGGGTAGCACGTCTGCATCCACCGTAGTGCGCCCCAGGGCGTTGAGGGCTGCGTGAACTGCGTCGGCTAGCATGCGTCCACTTTCCCGGCCGTCGCGGGCGACAAGGATTTCTCCTTCCGGGGCTATTGCGGAGAAAGCAGCTACGTATCGCATCGCCGTCAGTGGACACAGCGACTCGCCGATGATACCCCTCAGGCCCGATACGCTGATGATTGGTTCTGCCATGCTATAGCGTGTACGTTATCGTTTGTATTTCTTACCGCGAATGTGCGGCCCCTGATTGCTGCAGTGCCGAGAAGGATTTCCGAAGAATTGCTTCGTGGGGTTGCCCGGCAGGCTGTATTTCGTATTGTAGTTTATCAGCCCCATTTCAGGCAGATCGTTGCTGCGACAGAACAGTGAGAACTATTGGGGCGCAACGATCCAAAGAGCTATTGGCACGCAAGGATAGAAACGGAAGGTGCTTATGCTTACAACCGAGGCTGCCTTACAGTGTGTGCAACAAGCTGTAGCCGAGGGGAAGATTTCTCTTGCCGCTGCCGGGAATATCCGCACTTGGCTGACCGAGCCTTATCTGGAGGAGTACCGGCAGCAAGTGCTGGATCATATCGCGGACGGCAGATGGGAACAGCTCAACAACGTCTTTTGGACAGTGATCCCCTTTGGCACAGGAGGGCGCCGCGGACGTTTATATCCCATTGGCTGCAACGCGATCAACGATCGGACCATTGGCGAAAGCGCCCAGGGACTGGCCGATTACGTCAAAGCCACCAGCGGTGACAAGCCGCTCAGTTGCGCTGTGGCCTACGACACCAGGCACCGCTCGCGCCAGTTCGCCGAGTTGTGCGCCGAAATCATGGCGGCATCGGGCTTTACGGTGTATTTCCTGGACGGTTTCCGCAGCACACCAGAACTGTCGTTTGCCGTGCGTCAAAAGCAGTGCGATTGCGGGCTGATAATCACGGCCAGCCATAATCCGCCCACCGATAACGCGGTGAAAGTGTACGGTCCGTCCGGCGGCCAATTGCTGCCGCCCCACGACGCCGAGTCGATCGGTTACATGCAGCGGGTGACGTGGATTCGGCGGATGCCGTTTACCCAGGCGTGCAACGCCGGCAAAGTGGTCTTTTGCCAGGATGAGATCGACAAGGCCTTCACCGAAGCTGTGCTGCGCCAACGCATCGCAGGCCCCAGGGAGCTGAAGATAATCTATTCCCCGCTGCACGGAGTGGGGGCTTCGGCTGTCTGCCCCGTGCTGGAAGCGGACGGATTCACCGACGTCGAGCTGTTTGCCCCACACGCCCAGCCCGATCCCGATTTTTCCAATGTCCCGGGCAGGTCGGCCAATCCGGAGAATCCCGCGGTGTTCGACATAATCATCCAGCGCGCGCAGCAAACCGGCGCTCACCTGGTGATGGCCACCGATCCGGATTGCGATCGGCTGGGATGCGCGGCTCCCAAGACGCTGGCGCCGGGCAGCCAGTGGGCGACACTTACCGGCAACCAAATCGGCAGTCTGCTGACCGATTTTCTTCTCAGCCAGCGCAAAGCCGCCGGTACGCTCACGCCGCAGCACTTCGTGGTCAAAACGCTGGTCACCACCGAGCTTATCCGCCGGATCGCCGATCATTACGGAGTGCAAACCGTTGGCGATTTACTGGTGGGATTCAAGTACATCGCCAGGGAGATCGACGCCCGCGGCCCGGAGCACTTCGTCTTCGGCGCCGAAGAATCGTACGGTTTTCTGGCCGGCGACCACGTGCGCGACAAGGACGGTGCGGTAGCTGCGATGCTGCTTGCCGAGCTGGCCGCGCGGCTAAAAGCCGAAGGCCGTACGCTGCATCAGCAACTGGACGATTTGCTGGTCCGGCACGGCTGCCACAGCGAAAGCCAATTCTCCCAACAGATGCCCGGGGAAAAAGGCATGGAGAACATGGCTAGTCTGATGGCCGAGCTGCGCAACCGACCGCCGCAGAGTATCGGCGGCTTGCCGGTTGCGGGGGTCCGCGATTACCTGACTGGCACAGTAGCATTGTCCGACGGCAGCCGCCAACCGCTGCCCGGCCCGCAAGGCGACATGCTGATTTTCGACCTGCTGCCGCAAGGCAACTACGTAGCGGTGCGGCCTTCAGGCACGGAGCCGAAAATCAAGTTCTACCTGTTCGCATACGATCCGCCGGCCGACCGCGGGCATCTGGAGGCGGTCAAGGCCTCCCAGCAGCAGCGGTTGCAAGCAATGGAGAAAGACCTGCGAAACATCGTCGCTTCGCATCGCGTAACCTAACCACTGTGGGTTCGGCCGGTTGCTTTCGTCCGAGCAATTGCGCGTGAGCCTCGATTACGACAGCCCGCGCCCCTTCTTCCTGTAAAGTATGCCTCAGTTTGAAGCTGGGCATTTGAGAAACGACCAGATGGGTAAGATGCAAGAACACGGCAAATCGCCGGGTACTACTGGACTTCTGGGCCGGAAAATGGGTAACCTTCCTCCCAGGAGCTGACCCAAGCCAGTTTTCCACCTGCAATCCACATGCCCTCACACCGTGGCACAAAAAGTTCAAAAAAGCTTGCAGAAAAACGTCTTTTCTGCATAATGTAACTTGCCGGAGCAGGTCGAGGCACGTGCTGGCGTTGTCTACCGGTCGATGGCTCCTGGTTCCAAAAGGGGGGCGATTCTATGCTGTTGCCTCGCTTGCCCGCGCTCGTCTGTGCCCTGCTGCTGGGGCTTTGCGTTTTGGCCGCCGGTGAACTTAACGCCGGTGTGATACGACTTCAGGCCGAGGACTTCCACGCCGGCGGTCAGGGAATCGGTTGGAATAATACCACCACCGGCGATGGACGTGCGTACCGAACCGAAGGTCCCGGGGAAGAACCATGTAACGACGAAGGAGGGGGTTTCAACGTCGGGTGGACGGCCGCCGGTGAATGGATCCGCTTGACTTCAGATCCAGGAACGTGGCTGACCGACCCCACTTTGCCGGTCAACAACTATTACCTAGTCACAGCGCGGGTGGCGTCGGCCAGCGGTGGCAACCGGAGCATCCACTTGGAGGTCGGTTCTCCGCCGGCACCGAACGTGACAGGCCCGATCAGTTTCGGCGGCACCGGGGGCTGGCAAAACTGGACCAGTCTGACTGCGATTACCCGCCAAAAACTTCCCGACGGCCAGCAGCAGGTCCGCGTAGTATGGGATACGGCCGACGTGAACCTCAACTGGATAGAGCTGGCCACCGGTTCGGAGTGGAAGCTTGCTAGCGGCACCAGCAACTGGCACGTGGCCGCTAACTGGACCGAAGGAATCCCACACAGCGCGGATGCCTTTGCGATTCTTGGTTCCACCTATGGCACCGGTACCCGGACGGTAACCGTCAACGCGCCCACCACGGTGGGGCACATCATTTTCGACAGCACGGGCAAGTACACGCTCAGCGGCAGCAGCACGTTGACTTTCCAGGTCAGCCCTGGGGTTGATACCGCGCGGATATTGCTGCTTAGAGGCAACCACGACATCAACGCGCCGGTGGTGCTGGGCAGCACGTTGACGGTAGATGTTGACGATCCGATCCGCACGGTGGCGTTCGGGGGGAACATTTCGGGCAGTGGCGGCCTTGTCAAGCTCGGTCCTGGGACGGTGTCGCTGAAGGGTGCAGCGAACACATACACCGGCGGAACGACGGTCATCGCCGGCAAGCTGACGGTGCCCAACGCTGGTGGTTCACTGGGCCCGGGCTTGTTGACGGTGGCTTCTGCCGGCAAGGTCAATTTACAGGTTCCCACGATAACCGTAAGCGGGCTATCCGGCAGCGGAGAAATCAACTTGGGTTTTGCATCTCCGGCAACCAACACGATTTTGCGGGTGCAAGGCACGTCATCCTCCTCGTTTTCCGGCAAGATACAAGATATTACCGGCACAGCGGGTAGGCTTGAGGTTGGTGGCGGAGCCACGTTGGAACTAAAAAGCGAAAACACCTATAGCGGCGGAACGACGATCAACACCGGCGGGCGAATCGAAGTGTCGCATCCGCTTTGCTTTGGTCCCGGCCCGGTAACCCTCAACGGCGGCACGCTGGCCCGGCCTCCGATGTCCCCGGGCTTGCTGGGCAGATATTACAACGGTTACGACAGCCCAGGCGGTGCGCCGTCTTGGATGAATACCCTGGCCACGGTTCTGAATCATCTGGCAACAGTAACCCCAAATCACGTTGCACCGACGACCACTGGCGGGCAAACCGAGTTGTATTTCCGCACCAATAGCCCCGAAGGAGCCATCTACAGCAATCAGGGTTTCACCCGCCAGTACAACTACGCAGTGATATTTGAAGGCTACATCAATCTCCCTGTGCCAGGCACTTACACGTTCACCACCGGCAGCGACGACGGCTCGATGATCTGGATCGATGACGACCCCACGCCGGTCGTCTCGAACAATTATCCACAGGGCTACACCGAACGCAGCGGAACTTACAACAACACCACGCCCGGCTTGCACAAGATCATCATCCCGCATTCCAACGGCGGCGGCCCGGCAGATTTCGCAGTGTACTACACGCCGCCGGGCGGCTCGCGTGTGACCGTTCCCAACTCCGTGCTGTTCCACTATCCGCTTGCCGGTTCGATGACGGTGGCCAACGACATCGTGCTGACGGCCAATTCCACCATCGAATCACCGTTCGGCGACTTTATTCTTACCGGCCCGATCACAGGAACCTTCGGCTTCCGCAAGACCGGCGCCGGCACGCTCGTTCTTCAGAACGCCAATAACACGTACAGCGGCCAGACGGAGGTTGTTGCGGGAACCCTGGCACTGGTTAATAGCCTGCCGAACAGCGCGGTCATCGTTCAGGATGGCGGTAATATCGCGCTGGGCACGTCGCGGCTACTGGGCCGGGTAAGTTTGCCCGGTCTTACGTTCAACCAATCCACCGCGGTGACCGGCGCAACGTTCAAGCTGGCCACGCCCGACAACAGCGACAAATTGACCGTCGGTGCGCTGGCCGTTACAGGGCGAGCCACGATCAATTTGATAGATTATGGATTAACCGGCCCGGGTACTTTCCCGCTGATTCAATACACCACCTTCCCCGGCTCGCTGGCCAACTTCACCTTGGGCACTCCAGACCTGGGCGACTACACCGCTTCCCTGGCGCTGAACACCGGCACAAAGACCCTGGAAGCAGTGCTGAGCTACCTGCCGAATCAATGGGCGGTATCGACCGGCGGGCTGTGGGGCTTCTCGACCAATTGGACCAAAGGCGGCGCGCCGGGCACAATCCCCGACAGCAAAGGCACGGCCAACTTCCTCGGGAACCTGGTTGGCGCGGGTACGATCGATCTGGTGGGTACCAATCGCACAGTGCGCCTGGTGAAGTTCGACAACACCGGCGGCTCGTACACGATCGGGGCCAGCGGAGCAGGACGACTGATAATGGATTCCGATTACGGCAACGCGCGCATCTGGGCCGCCAGCGGCAACCACACCATTAGCGCGCCGGTACAACTGAACATCGACACCAGCGCAGTGGCCGACTCCGGTGCCAAGCTCACCATCACCGGACCCGTGACCGGTACTAACCGCGTGCTGAAGCTAGACGGTGCGGGAACTGTCGACGTCATCCTCAACAGTGCTGTCACCAGTACCGTCGGCTACACGGGTGCCGGCTTGGGGGAGAAGAAGATCGCCGCCATGGCGCCGGGAACCACGACTTTCACCGGCAACCTTGGCCTGGAAACCGGCTTGACGTTGCACGCCGGCGACGCGGGCACTACGGCAGTCTTCGAAGGCGCGATCTCAGGCTCGGGCAGCGCGGGCATCAACAAGACCGGCCCCGGCACTGTGCAGCTTGTGGGCGTCAACAGTTCTTCCAGCCCCATCAGAGTCAACGAGGGCACGGTGCGCCTGAGCCGCTCAGTCTCGGCCGGCACCGGCGTGATCTACATCGGCGACGCAACTTTCGGCACCGCTGTACCCTTGCCTGGACTGTTGGCGAAGTACTACAGCGGACACGACGCAGGCAACGGCGCACCGGCGTGGATGAACACCCTGGCAGGAGTGCGGAACGAGTTCGCCGGCGTGGTGCCCGACGTGATTGCCCCGACAACAACTGCCGGCCAGCAAGTCATCGATTTCCGCGACAATGCGGTAGAAGGCGCCATCTATCGCTTCCAAGGCTTCACCAGACAATACAACTACTCGGCGGTATTCGAAGGCTACATCAACTTGCCGCTGGTCGGCACCTACACCTTCACCACCGGCAGCGACGACGGCTCGATGATCTGGATCGACGATAACCCCACCGCAGTCGTCTCCAACAACTATGCCCAGGGCTATACCGAACGCAGCGGAAACTACAATAACACTACACCGGGCTTGCACAAGATCCTGCTGACCCATTCCAACGGCACCGGGCCGGGGAACTTCGCGGTCTTTTACACACCGCCGGGCGGAACGCGCACTACTCTTCCAAACAGCGTGCTGTTCCACGGCTACTTCGAG
>Ga0308412_1000537_pt1:17500-19466 | contig 19466 bp, 16 predicted proteins | sample HotsprottomLayer_FD_202357 | JGI IMG/M metagenome (GOLD analysis project Ga0308412, IMG submission 202357) | Hot spring phototrophic mat microbial communities from Octopus Spring, Yellowstone National Park, Wyoming, United States -... | ecosystem: Environmental > Aquatic > Thermal...
TCGCTGACCGCCGCGGTTGTGCTGCTGGCATCTGGTCGGGCGGAGGCCAAGATCGGGCCAGGCACAGAGGAGCCGATTGCACAGCTTTTTGAGGCGCTGGCGCAGAAGGGGACGCCGGTGCCGCCAGAGATTCAAGAAATGATCGACGCCGACCCGGCGCTGAAGGCGAAGCTGGAGCAGGCGCTCCGCAGCGGCAATGTCGAGAAGACGCAGGAAGAACTCAACGAACAGATTCTAAAAATTCTGGCTGACAACAAAGATCAGCTTTCGTCAGAAGACCTGGAGCTGATCCTGGGCACAGTTGGCTCAGCGAATACAGCATTGCCCAAAGGACCGCAGACGCTCGAAGAAGTGCGGAAGCTGGCAGAGGCGGCAAAGCAACGGCAGGGTGCAAAACCAGCGTCTGGTCAGGAGGCGACGGGCGAACCCAAAGGCACAGGCGAAGGTCAGAAGTCACCGACGGAACCATCGCAATTAGGAACTGGCGAAGCCGATGTAGGCGGCAAGTTGAGTGAGGGCAGTCGCCAGAAGATCGCCAGTTCGCCAGCGCCTGCACAGGCGCTGTTCAAGGCCATGGTCGGCGCCGGCAAGACAGGGCTTCCGCTCGAAGACGCCATGGTGGATCGCTTCTTTGCCGAGTTCAGCGACCTGACAATGGATGAGTCCAAATCGTTGCAAGCCAGGCTTCGCCAGTATGCGGGTGAGTCTTTCGACACGATCATCGCCAACTTGCACACTGCCCTATCGGAACTGCGTCATCCCGGCGAAAAAGACAAGCAGCCTGCCACTGACAAGCGGCCTGAAGCGCCATCGGGCGACCAACCGGTGAAGGACGACGCCGCACAACAATCCGGCGGCGCCACAACGCAACAGACAGCTACACCGATTGATTTCCGTTCTGCCAGAAATAGCATCGTCACAGAAAGGCGCACATTTGAGGATACACTGGGCAAACCGCCTGCGACCGTGACGCTGCCGGCAAAGTATACGCGTGGTGCTGGCGGCGATCAGCGCACTTACGCTTTCTCGCTCACGCTGACCAAGGTAAGAGATGTAAAACCGGCGAATGGGGCAAAGTGGGCAGCCGTCTACACGGCTACAGCACCAACTGGTGTCATCCTCAGCGACAAAGGGGATCGCCCGATCCAGTTTATCAATGTGACGCCGTTTGAGGTTGGGACTATCGCCTACTGGCCACCCTCAACTAAGGGCAGCGGTCAGAAGAAGGGTGTGACACAGAAATCAGGAACAACGCCAAAGCAATGACAAGAGAACTCGTCCTTGTGTTGATCAGGAGCCATCATGCCGTACAGCCGTGCTGAAACTGTCAGGAGCACGAAATCGAATCTGAGTCTGCCGTCGCTTCGGATCGCCACGCCGCATAATGCTGCCGAACGACAGGCAAAGACCATTGCCGCTGCATTTGCCAGGCGGGAAGCAATGCCGTCGTTTGCGCCATTGGTGGGATCCACCGGGGTGCAGCGCGAGGCATCCAGGGCTGCCGATCCTGGTGCGTTGGCGCCTGCCAGCGTTGCCGTTACCATCTCTCAGCCGGGAAAGCCGCTTGCCAGCCAGGTACGCGGCCCGCTGGAACGTGCGCTCGGTCATGATTTCAGCCGGGTGCGCGTGCACGCAGATCATCAGGCCGCTGCCTCGGCGCAGGCAATTGGGGCGCGGGCATACACAGTGGGCAATCACATTGCGTTTGGCATTGGTCAATTTGCGCCGCAGACGCGTCACGGTCAGCGTCTGCTTGCGCACGAACTGACGCATGTGATTCAGCAAAGCGCAGGCAACGCGCCACCTTCGTTGGTGCAACGTGAGATGGCCTATGCCGATGGCTATGCACGCCCTTACGAAGCCGACGAAGCTGAGATTAAGAACGCTGAAAAGGGTGACTGGTCGCCCGCTTCTATTGACTTCAAGGAGAGCGCCGCTAATTCGGGCGGCGGCAGCGGCGCCGCCA
>Ga0308412_1000538_pt1 | contig 19455 bp, 21 predicted proteins | sample HotsprottomLayer_FD_202357 | JGI IMG/M metagenome (GOLD analysis project Ga0308412, IMG submission 202357) | Hot spring phototrophic mat microbial communities from Octopus Spring, Yellowstone National Park, Wyoming, United States -... | ecosystem: Environmental > Aquatic > Thermal springs > Hot...
CTGGCGCGCCGCCCGAAACCCTGTGCCAGCAGCCAGTCCCGCTGATCCTCTACCCACTGGGCGATGGCCAGCACGCTGGTGCGTCCGCTGCCCAGGCCCATCAGCACCGGCATGAACAGCACGCGCCAGTCGTAGGTGATGTTATGGGCTCGCAGGTCAGGTGCCTGCATCAGGTATGGAATGGGGCTGGGTATCCTTGGGGTTTCGTTCATACTGCATATGATAACTGCATATGATGAAAGCCTGGGGTTTTTATTGCGCCCTTCACGGTCATACTCCCCATACGAGAAGCCACTGCGCTACCTGGCACGCATTCGCAAATAAGGGGCTCGATGAAGGGTGCTCTAACTTTGAGCCAGGCAAGCACGACGGCGCTTGGACCAGCGGTTTCTCGAAAGGAGGCTGTTCAGCCGAACTCGGTATCAGCCGCCGAAAAGCTCGCTCACGTCGCGGCGCGTCAGTACGCGCAGCTTCCAGACCTCGAGCGCAAAGTACAGCGCAGCGGGAATTAGCACAACGGTTCGAGAAGAGTAGCCAACTTCCTGCCCAAACACCCGGAGACTGACCGGTTCTGACCCAAAGATGCTGATCAAAGTAAACACGGGTATCGCAATGAGCGCCAACCCGGTGAATAGCAGCGCAATGGTGTGCCAAAGGGGTTGCAATCGCAAAAGGCCAAGGCCGATGAAGATGCCCAACACGCCAAAGTCGAGGTTGAGGGAGCCCCTTAGCAAAGAAAGCACCACACTGATAGCGCTGGATACCCCGCTGAGAATGAAGATCGCAGCAACGATCTTGAGCGAAATGGGTATTTGCTTAAGTTACTTCCATAATCCCCCATTTAGGCACTCTAGCCTGCAAGCACTGGTCTTTGCTGGCATTATGTCCGAAGGGATTCAGAGCGATGAGCTCAGCTTTATCGGGGGGTATCGAAAAGGTTTCCGGGCGGCTCGAGCCAGCTCAAAACCCCGCTTGTCGCGGTTGGTACAGCGCAGGCGCGCCGGGGTTACCTCACAGCGAAAACCGCCTTCGCTCCAGACCTTGTCATAGGCCAGCACGGGCAAGCGGGGGTCGGCCACAGTATCCCCTACGCAAAGCCGCTGGGCTATACCCCGTTCGCCCAGGCCAAAAGCGTTGCCCCAGTCGGGTTCGCAGTGTTTGGGTTTGGCCGGAAGGCGGGCCTTGTTTTTGAGCAGGTCGCAGCGCAGCACCGCTTCCTGGGTGAGTTGGTTGGCGTAGGCAAAAGTGGATGTTGCTCGAGTCCTATCTCTTGATGCGGAAGGAGTCCAGCATGGGTTTGATCAGGGGGTCGTAGGTGGCCTTCTCGGAGGTGGGGTACTCGAGGTACAGGGTATAAAACACCCCGTTCTCGAGCCTTTTGTACTCGTAGATTACCATGTCGCCGTCTAAGCCCGATACCACATAGAAGTTGGGTCTGAGGGTTTTATACTTCACCAGCATCTTTTTCTGGGCCAACTTATACAGGAAGGGGAGCGTAAAGACGTTCACATCATGCGCCCCCGAGACCACCAGCCGGGCCGCACCCCGGCGGAACTCCTGCCCATCGCCGTTTTCGGGCGGCGGCTGGGGAACCATAAAAGCGGGCCTCTGCACGCAAAATCCAAAGCGGGCGTTGCAGTAGGGCAGCCATTGGGGGGCCCCCACGGCCAGCCCGGTGAGCAAGAGTACCAGCAGCCAGCGCATACCCTACCTTTTTTCGGGGGCAAACTGGCTGGAGAGATTAGCCCAGGTTACACTGTCCACTGCTCGAGGTTAGCAGACCGGTTGGATGGCTTTTGTTCGTCCGCATAGCAGTGGAGGTAAGAACCCGGCGAGGCGATATACTCTGGCTACTCGTTATGCTGGGCTACGTTGTCAACCGTTTGCTCGCGGCCATCCCTACCCTGCTGGGGGTGGCCATCATTACTTTTTTGCTGATGCGGGCGGTGCCGGGGGATGTGGTCACCAGCCTGGTGGGCCTCGAGGCCAACGTCAGCCCCGAGCGCATGGCTGAGCTGCGCCGCCTGTTCGGGCTCGACCTTCCGCTCTACGTGCAGTTTGGGCAGTGGCTGGGGGCCGTGCTCCAGGGCGATTTAGGCAGCAGCCTGCGCACCGGGCGCGAGGTAGCCCAAGACCTGGCCCTGCGCTTTCCGGTGACCCTTCAGCTCACCCTGATGGGTCTCCTCACGGCCCTCCTAATCGCCGTACCGCTGGGGGTGCTGGCGGCCATAAAGCGGGGTGGCTTTGTGGATTATTTCGCCTCGCTCTTTGCCATTCTGGGGCTGTCGGTGCCGGGGTTTTTTCTTGCGCTCCTGCTGATTCTGCTCTTTGCCCTGGCCCTGGGCTGGCTGCCCCCTGCCGGTTTTGTGCCTCTGGCCGAAAACCCCGGTCAAAACTTCCGCCATATGATTCTGCCGTCCCTCTCGCTGGGCCTGATTCTGGCCGGGGCGGTCACCCGCATTTTGCGAAGCTCGATGCTCGAGGTGCTCTCGCGCGACTACATCCGCACCGCGCGGGCCAAAGGGCTCTCGGAGCGGGTGGTGATCTTCCGCCATGCCCTGCGCAACGCCCTGATCCCGGTCATCACCGTCATCGGGATTCAGTTCGGCAGCCTTTTGGGTGGGGCGGTCATCATCGAACAGGTTTTCAGCCTGCCGGGTGTGGGGCGCTTTGCCCTCGAGGGCATCAACCTGCGCGACTACCCGGTGGTGCAGGGCACGGTGCTGTTTGTGGCCACGGCGGCGGTGCTGGTCAACCTTCTGGTGGACTTGCTCTACTCGCTGATTGACCCTAGGATTCGGTATGAGTGACCGACGCAGGGGCGAAGCCGCTTGCCGGAGGCTCCTACCCGCCATAGCCTTCCAGCCCGGCAGCTCGAGGGTTCCTTTTTTTCCAACGAAATGCCCCACACCCGCGCACGACCCCACCGCGCACCCGGAGGACAGCCACACCCATGACCACCCCCGCTCCCACCACCCCATCGAACCTGGCCCTGATTCTCAGGGCGCTCCTCCGCAACCGCTCGGCCGTGATCGGCGGGGCCATCACCCTGCTGGTGCTCCTGGGCGCCCTCCTGGCCCCGGTTATTGCTCCCTGGGACCCCCTCAGGTTCGACCCCCCAAACCGCCTTACGGGCCCCTCCCCCGAGCACTGGCTGGGCACCGACCAGTATGGGCGCGATTTGCTCTCGAGGGTGCTCTACGGTGCGCGCTTCTCGCTTTCGGTCGCCGCGGTCTCGGTGCTGGGAGGGCTGCTGGTAGGCGGCACCCTGGGCCTGCTGGCCGGCTATTTCCGCGGCTGGCTGGACCTTGCCATCTCCCGCCTGGCCGATATTCTCATTGCCTACCCCGCCATCCTGCTGGCCATTGCATTCCTGGCTTTCCTGGGGGGCGGCTTTGTCAACCTGGTGCTGGCTATCGCGGTGGTGTTTGTGGGGCCTTTTATCCGGGTTGCCCGGGCCGCGGTGCTAACGGTACGCGAGGAGCTGTACGTTGAAGCCGGGCGGGCTATGGGCGCTTCCGATCTCCGGATGATCTTCCGCACCATCCTGCCCAACGCCGCCGCACCGCTCATCGTAGAGGTCACCTTGCGCTTTGCCTATGCGGTGCTGGCCGAGGCCGCCCTGTCGTTTCTGGGCCTGGGCATCCAGCCCCCCTTCCCGGCCCTGGGCTCGATGGTCTCGGAGGGCCGGGCCTTTCTCTCGCTTTCCCCCTGGGGCTCGCTGGTGCCGGGGTGCGCTATCGTGCTGATGGTACTGGGCTTTAATCTGCTGGGGGATGGCCTCCGCGATGCCCTCGACCCCCGGCTGCGAAAGGCTTAGCTTTGGTCGTATACCGGTATAATCGCCGGTGAGGAGGCACAATGAAAAGACTGTGGGTTCTGCTGGTTCTGGTGCTGGCCGCTCTTTCGCTGGCACAAAAATCGGGGGGCATTCTGCGGGCCGGAATGCAAACCGACCCGGTGGGGCTCGACCCCCACACCACCAACGCCACCGCTAGCCGCAACGTGCTGGAGAACATCTACGACACCCTGGTGATGCTCGACAGCAAAGGCCGCATCGTACCAGGGCTCGCCCAGTCGTGGAGGGTCTCAGCCGACGGCCTGACCTGGACCTTCCGCCTGCGCCCGGGCGTGACCTTCCACAACGGCGACCCCCTCAAGGCCTCCGACGTGGCTTTCTCCATCAACCGCATCAAAGACCCCGCCACCAAAAGCCCCCGGGCCAACGACTTCGCTTTAGTGCGCTCGGTCACTGCCCCCAACGACAGCACGGTGGTCATCACCCTCAGCCAGCCCTTTACCCCGCTGCTGGCCAAGCTGGCTTTCAGCACCAACGTGGTGGTCTCGGAAAAGGTAACCAGGGAGAACAACAACGACCTCAACAAGGCCGTTATTGGCACCGGGCCTTTCCGCTTTGTGGAGTACATTCCCCAGACCCGCCTGGTGGTGCGTAGGTGGGACAAGTACTGGCAAAAGGATAACCAGGGCCGTCCCCTGCCCTACTTGGACGGTATCATTTACACCTACTATCCCGACCCCGCCGCCCGCTCTACTGCGCTCAGGGCTGGGGCGGTGGACTGGATCGAATACGTCACTGCCGCCGATGTCAACGTGCTCCGGGCCGATCGGAACCTAGTGGTGGTGGGTGGGCCCTCGGCCAACTTCCGGGCCCTCTACTTCAACACCACCCGCGAACCCTACAACAACCCCAAGGTGCGCCAGGCCATCGCTTATGCCATCGATAAAAAGGCCATTGTGGATCTGGCCCTCTTTGGCACGGGCGGCATTGTAGCAAGGGGCACCACCATCCCCTCGGGGGCCTACGCCTACACCAACAGCCCCTACAACACCCGCGATGTGGCCAAAGCCAGGCAGCTCCTGGCCGAAGCGGGCCTGCCCAACGGCTTCACCATGAACCTCTACGTCACCTCGACCTACGACTTCCTGCGCACCCCGGCCGACGTGATCCGGGATAACCTGGCCGAGGTGGGCATCCGGGTCAACATCCAGGCTGAAGACTGGAACGTGTATCTGCCCAAGGCCCTGCGAAGCGAGTTCGACGTGACCCTGTTGGGCACCTCGGGCCAGGCCGACCCCGACGACTACCTCTTCAACACCTTCCACCCCTCCTCGGCCTTGAACCTCTCCAAGTACAAAAACGACCGGGTCACCCAGTTGCTGGAGCAAGGCCGCCGGGTGGCCAGCCAGAGCGAACGCCAGCGCATCTACACCCAGGTGCAGGAGCTGGTTCTGCAGGATAGCCCTATGGCCTTCCTGTTCCACTCGGCTCAGTACGAGGCCATGAACCGCCGGGTACAGGGCTTCCTACACTTCCCCAACACCAGCTACCTGGCTTTCCGCTACACCTGGCTGCAATAGCGGCAGGTAGGATGCAAGCTAGATCAGCCCACCCACTGCCTCATCGAGAGCGACCTGCAAAGCCGCACCTCCCGCCTGCTGGCCGACCTGGGCACCCTGGCCCCGCAAGACTCGTGGCAGGCATCGCCCGATGGGGAACGTGCGGTGTTTCTGAATAGCCGCGATCACAACCGGTGGGTGTTGGAGTTGCCCTATCGCACTCTTCACAGACGTTGCCTCCCATCCGGGAGGCAACTGTGCTGTGCGGAACGACGCAATCAAGTTGTGCGTGGCTCAAATATTGTGAAGAGCGCTCTAGACTTCGATCTTCGCGTAGCGGGCATTCTCCTCGATGAACTCGCGCCGGGGTTGCACGTCCGAGCCCATCAGGTCGTCGAAGATCTGGGCCGCGTAGGAAGCGTCGTGCATCTCTACTTTTTTCAAGACCCGCCGGGCGGGGTCCATGGTGGTCTCCCAGAGCTGCTCGGCGTTCATCTCGCCTAGGCCCTTGAAGCGCTGGATCTCGTAGGGCTTGTCGCCGATGCTGGCCAGGGCTTTTTTGAGGGCCTCGTCGTCGAAGATGTACTCCATATGCTTGCTCTTGCCCACCCGCAGGCCATACAGGGGCGGCTGGGCCACATACAGATAGCCGTGCTCGATAACGGGGCGCATGTAGCGGTAAAAGAAGGTCAAAAGCAGGGTGCGGATGTGGGAGCCGTCCACATCGGCATCGGTCATGATGATGATCTTGTGGTAGCGCAGGTCTTTGATGTTGAAGTGGGCTTCCTCGTTGTCCTTGCCGCCGATGCCCGCACCTAGGGCCGCCACCATGGCCCGCACCTCGGCGTTTTTGAGGGCTTTGTTCAAGCCGGCTTTCTCTACGTTCAAAATTTTGCCGCGCAAAGGCAGGATGGCCTGGAAACGGCGGTCGCGCCCGCTCTTGGCGCTGCCGCCCGCCGAGTCGCCCTCCACAATGAAAAGCTCGCTCTCGGCAGGGTTCTCCGACTGGCAGTCGGCCAGCTTGCCGGGCAGGTCGTCGGACTCGAGGGGGTTGGCCCGGCGCACCAGGTCGCGGGCCTTGCGGGCCGCCTCACGGGCCTGGGCTGCCCGCTGGGCTTTCTCGTAGATCATCTTGGCGATGCGGGGGTTTTCCTCGAGGTACTCGGAAAACTTTTCGTACACCACCTTGCTGACCGCCGTACCGGCCTCGGGGTTCAGGAGCTTGCCCTTGGTCTGGCCCTCGAACTGCGGCTGGGGGATCTTGATGGAGATGACCGCCGAAAGTCCTTCCAGCAGGTCGTCGCCGGTGGGCTCGAGGTCTTTCACCAGCCCGGCCTTCTTGGCATAGGCGTTGATGGCCCGGGTGTAGGCGGTCTTGAAACCCGACACATGGGTGCCCCCATCCGCGGTGGGGATCATGTTGGCGAAGCTAACCAGGTCGGCGCTATAGCCCTTGGTATGGATCAGACCCACATCCACCCCTACGCTCTCGACCTGGCCCTGCAGCAGCACCGGCTTGTCGTAGAGCAGTTCCTCGCCGTCGGCGCGGTACTTGGCGAAAGACCCCACACCGCCTCTATCGAAGAAGACCTCCTCCTTGTGGTGGATTTCGTCCTTGAAGACCAGCTTCAGACCGGCCACCAAAAAGGAGACCTCGCGCAGCCGCACCCGCAGACGGCTGGCCTCGAACCGCTGTTCGCTGCCGAAAATGAGGGGATCGGGCAGGAAGGTCACCCGGGTTCCCCGCTTGCCTTTGGGTGCGTTGCCCAGCATTTGCAGGGGCTGGGTCACCTCACCCCGGCTGAACTCGATCCGGTAGTGCTTGCCATCGCGGAAGACCTCCACGCGGGTATACACCGAAAGGGCGTTCACCACGCTGGCCCCCACCCCATGCAAACCCCCCGAAACCTTGTAGGCTCCTTCCTCGAACTTGCCTCCCGCGTGCAGAACGGTGTAAATCACCTCAACCGCGGGCTTTTTTTCCTCCGGCATGATGTCTACCGGAACCCCGCGCCCGTTGTCTTCAACCGTGATGGAGCCGTCCGGATGGAGGGTGGTTACTATTTCGCTGGCAAATCCCGCCAGGGCTTCGTCTACCGCGTTATCCAGAATCTCCTTGAAGAGGTGGTGATAACCGTCGGCCTGGGTGCCGCCAATGTACATAGCCGGGCGGTGGCGAACGCCTTCCAAACCCTTCAGAACCTTGATGGCGGATGCATCGTAGTTGGTAGTGACTTCAGTGCTCACTTGAGTAGTATAACATATTTCGCTTTTTACGTAATAAAAAGCTCAGATCTATAAGCTATCGAATAGTGCGCCCCACACAGGCAAAAGGCAGGGCCATCGGCAGACCTCGAGCTGCAATAAATGCCCTCATTTATAGCTTATGGGTTCTTTTTGTGCGTTCTGGACTGAGTTCTATAATTTGGTCGTAAGGCGCAGGGCTGGTTCTAATTCCGATAAAGGCGAAATGGAGTCTTCGGCCTAAACAGGCCGGGGTCAGCGCTTGACCGAACCCACCGCGCTGATGGCGTGTTCGCTCGAGCTTGTGCTCAGGCGCAGGCGTTTGCCCAGCTCGCGCCACCAGATATAAGCAGGGCTGTCCAGGCGCCTAATGTGCTCTAGGTTGGCTTCCTTGCGCCAGCTCTTCAGGCGCAGCAAGAACAGGTTCAAGAAGAGGTCGCGGTATTCGGGGCTGGCGCGCTCAGTGTGGAAATGAAAACGCAGCCCGCGGTGCTGCGAAAAGGAAACGATAATGGGCACGCCCTCAGGACCTTCAACGGGAATCTCCACGGTGCTGTCGGAGAAGGTCGAAGCGGTGAACTCATACTCTTCTTGAATCATGCCGAGCTCAAGCAGGATCAGGGCAAAAGCCCTCATCTCGAGGCCGTTGACCTCGCGGTAGATTCGATCGATCAGGTCGAAGGTGGGGCTGTAATGAAACTGCTCACCCGGCGCCTGAGCCCACCACATGGCATACTGACCCTTAGGCGCACTGAGCGAGGCCTGGATATAAAGCCGGTCGCGGTGGGTCACGGGTTCCAGGGTTTCGGGGTAGATGGCCAGCAGGTTGTCGGTGCTGTAATAGATGGGCCGGATACGCCCCCAGCGCCGGGCCAGTTCACACACCGCCACATAATGGGCGGCGGCTTTTTCGTCGGCCACAGGGTAAAAAAACAGGTCGTACTCGTCGCCCTCGGCCCGCACCCGCAGGGGGATTTCCAGAACCCCCTCGCGGGTTAGGCGCAGCACATCAGCTTCCAGTACCTGGAGGCCCGATTTACGGAACAAAGTCTCCACTGTGGTGGCAAAAATTAGACGACTGGCCGCCCTAACCTCGGGAGCGTTGCTGTTCAAGAGACCCTCGAGGCGAACCTTGGGCCAGTGGGAGGGCGCATTGGTATAAAGTTCGTGCATGATCACAACCCAAAACTAAAGCCAGTCTAGCTTCCCCGAGGCCGAGAGCCTGTGACATTTAAGATGGGTGCTACTTTTGTCGTCCACCGGACGGCCACACAATAAGGGCCATGCTTGCAAGGGTTGGACTGGCCGCGGTCCTGGTCTTGGTGTCTTTGGGGCTGGTAGTGTGGTGGGTGATGAGTCAAGCCGCCGAAAAACGCCAGAGCCCGAACAAAGGTGACTGGGAGAGCTTTGTGACCCGCCAGGTGGCCGAGCAAACCGCCGAACATAGCTATCCGTTGCGACGGGCGCTGGATTTCAGCCCCTTCGAGACCGACCTGGCTCAACTCGACCTCGAGATGCTCCAGCGTCTGCAAATCCTGACCGAGCGGGCCACCATCCCGGAGCTTCAGGCCGAGATGCAGGCCGGGCGGCTCACTTCCGAGCAGCTCACGCTTTTTTATTTGTGGCGCATCTGGCGCTACAACGACCAGTTGCGCGCCTACTTGGAGCTGAACCCCGAGGCGCTCGAGGAGGCCCGCAGGCTCGACCGGGAGCGCCAACAGGGAAAAGTGCGCGGCCTGCTGCACGGCATTCCCATTGGCCTCAAGGACAATATCTCGACTGCTGCCCCTATGCACACCACCGCCGGGGCCGCGGTGCTGGCCCAGCACATTGCCGACCGGGACGCTTTTATCGTGCAAAGGCTGCGGGCTGCCGGAGCGGTCATTTTGGGCAAGAACAACCTCTCGGAGTGGGCCAACTTTATGACCAGCCAGTCGGTCAACGGCTACAGCACCCTGGGCGGTCACACCCGCAACCCTTACGGCCCCTTTGATGTAGGAGGTAGCAGCAGCGGCACCGCTGCGGCAGTGGCGGCCAACCTGGCGGTGGCCGGCATTGGCAGCGAGACCTCGGGTTCGCTCGTCTACCCCGCCGCCCAGAACAGCCTCTACACCCTCAAGCCCACCCTGGGCCTGGTCAGCCGCGACCGCATCATCCCCATCACCGCCGCCCAAGACACCGCCGGCCCCATGAGCAAACACGCCCCCGACCTGGCGGTGCTGATGTCGGCGATCAGCGGGTATGACCCCGGCGATGCCCAGACCCAGATAGCCCAGGGCTTTACCTTTCCGGCCACCCCTCCCACCCCCCCTAGCGGGCTACGGGTAGGCTGGGTGCAGCACATCCAGCGCAAGGGCGACCAGGAAGCGCTGGAACGGGTGGCACAGGCCCTACGAAACCTGGGGCAGAGGTGGTGCCGGTGCCTTTCCCCGAAAGTTCCATCGAGATGCTGCCGGTGCTGCACGCCGGGATGCGGCGTGACCTGGCCCGCTACCTACAAACCACCGGGGCTGCGATTAGGAGCTTGCAAGACGTGATTGCGTACAACCGCCAGCACCCCGAGGCCATGCGCTATGGGCAGGACTTGCTCGAGGCCTCGCTTGCGCACCCTTTGACCGATGTGGAGTACAAAGCCCTGGTGAGCAAAAACCGTCGGGAAGGCAGCGAAAAACTGCTCGAGCTGATGCAAGCACACCGGGTAGATCTACTGCTGACCGTGAGCAACAGCCTGAGCCTGCTCACCTCCACCTCGGGCTTCCCGGTGGTCAATTTCCCGGCGGGCTACCGCGAGAGCGGCGAGCCGGTGGGGGCCTCGCTGATAGGCCAAACCCTGCAGGATGCCCTGCTGATCGGCTTGGCCCAGGCCGTTGGACAGAAGCTCAACCTGCGCAAAGCCCCTCCTCTTCGATAAATTGGGCTTGGCATGGAGATTCCCCTTCCGGTCTACATCATCGGGCTGCGCGGCCTGCTCAACCTGATGGCGCTCGTGCTGATAGGGGCCTCGCTTTTGTGGAACCTGCCTTTGCTGGTGCGCGAACCCAACCCCAGGCAGTCGCGCTTTTTCAGGTTCACCGCTGGCTTCGCGGTGGCGGCGGTGGTGGTTGAGCTATTGGTGCGCACGCTGTTCATGGGCGGGGTGAGCTGGCTGCATGCGGTGTACGGTCTGCTGGCCGCCAGCATTTTGTGGTTCGTGAGCGGCCTGGAGCCGGGGGGCTGGTTCCGCAAGAGCCTGACGCGGCCCCCGGAGCGGGTGGGGCCGTATTTCTTCTGGGCCGGCCTGGTGGGCCTGCTGCTCTGGTGGCGCTTTATCGAGACCGGCCTTGCGCGGTTGCCGACTCCATAGCCTGGAGGTGCTGGTGTATGTCCAGGGCAATCCGCGCTGCGGCGCCGGGTTCGCCCATGGCGGCTTTCCCGGCGGCCCTGGCCCGCGCCCGCCGTTCCTCGGAGGAGAGGAACTCGAGCACAGCCCGGGCAAGGGCCCCGGGGTCGGGCGCGGTAAGGACTAGGGCCTCCCCCAGCAGGCGTTTTTGCGTCTCGGCGAACGAAGGGGTGTACTGGGGCCCGCGGGTGGGAAAGCCCACCAACGGTACCCCGTACCCCGCCGCCTGCTCGGCTGCCGTCCCGCTGGTGGAGAGGGCCACCCTCGAGCCCTGCAGGGCCGACCCGAACGCCCGCTGCGCCAGATACACCACGGTTCCATCGGGGTGCTGGAGCCGGTGGGTAACGCCCTCGCTTTGACCCGTCGCCTCGAGCTTATAGCCCTCCACCTGCAGCCTGTCCAACGGCAGCCCTGCCCAGGCCACCACCGGGGTTAGGGCCGTGTCACGTAGACGCCGGCAGGCCTCGAGCATCAACGGCAGGCTCTGGTAGGCATCTTCGCGCGAACCGGGTAGGAGCAGCAGGTACGGGGGCTTCACCTCGAGCGGCGCGCTGTCCAAAGCGTCCAGCATAGGGTTGCCTAGGTAGCAGGCTTGAGCTACCCCTGAAGCCTTCAACCAGGCCGCCCCTTCGGGCTCGCGGAGGTAGACCCTGACCGCCTGGCGCATCAGAAGGCGCTCGGTCACGCTGTAGGGGCGTCCCCCCACCCGCAGCGAGGAGCGGCACTGCAGCAGAAAAAGTGGGCGGCCCGCGAACACCGCGGCCACCGCCAGGGCGTACACATCCCCCACCGCCAGCGCTACCTGGGCTTCGCGGGCCGCCCTATGTACCGCACGGTACTGGGCCAGGCTCATCGAGAACCAGCCAGCCCGGATATCGGCCCAGACTGCCGTCAGGCTCTGCAAGGCGAACCCCCCCGAAGGCAGTTCCCTGCACGGCCCCAGCGTTGGGATGCCAGCCCGCCGGTAGGCCTGGCCCTGGCCCACCAGCGGCACCGCCTGCACCCCATAGCCCAGGGCCCTCAGCTCCTTGGCCAGGGCGGCGCTGACGATATCCTCCCCGTGCCCATTGGATATAACCACAACCCGCTTCATGCTTGGGTGAGCTGAACCAAGCGCTCCAACACCGCCAGCCCGGTCCCTTCGTCCAGCAGTTGCTGGGCCAGCCGGACCCCCTCGGCCACGCTACAGACCCGACCCGCCAGGTAAAAAGCTGCGCCGGCGTTCAGGGCCACCGCGTCGCGCTTGGGGCCCCGCTGCTGGCCGCCCAGAATGGCCCGTGCCTCAACCGCGTTTTCCGCCGCACTCCCCCCACCCACCGCCTGGTAGGAGGCAGGCTGCAATCCCACCTCCTCTGGCCGCAGGGTGTAGGTGTGAATCTGGCCGTCCCTCAACTCGGCCACCAGGTTTTCGCCCAGGGCCAGTTCGTCAATGGCCTCTAGATGAACAGCGGCTTCAGCCGTCTGTCCCGACAGGGGATCGCCCGCCCGGTGAACAGCGGCGCCAGCCGTCTGTCCCAATAGGGGATCGTCCGCAAGACTCTCCCCCCGCGCCATCCGGCCATGCACCACCAGCGCCCGGCTGCTGCCCAGGTCGCGCAAGACCCGGGCGAAAGGCTCCACCAGGGCCGGGCTGCTTACCCCCACCAGGTTCAGGCTGGCAAAGGCCGGGTTGGTCAGGGGGCCCAGAAGGTTGAACACCGTGCGCACCCCCAGCTCGGCCCGCACCGGGGCCACATAGCGCATGGCCGGGTGGTGGTTACGGGCAAACAAAAAGCCCAGGCCCACCGTCTCGATGGCCTCGGCTACCTTGGCCGGGGGAAGGTCTATGCGGATGCCCAAGGCCTCTATCAGATCAAACGAACCCGACCTGGAGGAGGCCGCCCGGTTGCCGTGCTTGGCCACCGCCACCCCGCCCGCAGCCACCACGAAGCAGGTGGTGGTCGAGATATTGAAAGCCTCGGGGGCCACCCCTCCGGTGCCCACGATGTCCAGCAAGGGCTGGCGGCAGGTCTCCACCCGCACCGCGGCTTCGCGCATTCCGGCGGCAAAGCCGGCGATCTCCTCGGGGGTTTCGCCCCTTGTACGCAGGGCCATCAACACCCCGGCGGTCTGCACCGGGGTCAGGTCACCGGCCATGATTCGCCGCATCAGGGCCTGGGCTTCGGCTCGGGATAAGGGCTCGGCCAACAGCGCTTTTTTGAGTTCGTCCACGTTTCCTCCATTTCCCAAAAGTCTAAACCGTCAGCGGAAGCTGCCAGCCCCGCCAAAGGCCCCGCCAGAGGGCCCCCACCTTGTCGAAACGGCCCCGCAGGCTGTATTCCACCAACCAAAAAAGGGCGTACCCGGCCACGGCCAGCTTGGGCCAGGGCGCGTGCTTGCGAAACAACCGCACGTTGTAGGCAGCGAAGTTTTCGTCAGCCTGCAGGCTTCCCTGCCAGGAGGTGCCCCCTTTGTGCCGCACCCGGGCCTGTGGGGCCACCGCCAGCAGGAACCCCGCTTTGCGCAGGCGCAGGCCGTAGTCACAGTCCTCGCCGTACATGAAAAACCCCTCGTCCAGCAGGCCCACCTGCTCCAGCGCCCTCCGGCGGATGAGCAGGCTGGCCCCGCTGATGTACGAAAGCCGCGCCGCCTGGCGGGGGTGGGTCAGCAGGCGGATGAGCCCCCAAAAGAGCACCACCTCACCCCCACCCCAGGCCTGTACCCGCTGGGGGTTGCCCATCTCCAATATCACCGCGCCCACCGCACCAATGCGGGGGTCTTGCTCGGCCAGGCGCACCATGGCCGAGAGGGCCTCTGGCTCGGGGATGGTATCGGGGTTCAACAGCCAGACGTAGTCGGCCCCCTCAGCCAGGGCCTGGCGGAGGCCCACGTTGTTGCCGCCGGCGAAGCCCAGGTTGTGCTCGAGCGCGATGAGCTCGAGCTGCGGGAAAACTGCGCGAAGCTGGGCCACCGCGTCGTTATCGGAGGCGTTGTCCAGCACCAGTAGGCGGTAGTTGGGGTACTCGAGCCGCTCCAAGGCCTTCAGACAGAGCAGCGTATCGCGCCAGGCCCGGTAGTTGAGCACCAGGATGTAGACCAACGGCTCAGCCACCCTGGCCCTCCAACAGCCCCTGGGTATAGGCGGCCTCGAGCAGAAAACGATAAACCCCAAAAGCCCCGGCCTCCTGCTCCCAGTCGCGCTGGGCTAGGAGCGACTCGGCCCTAGCCCAGGGGTAGGCCCAGCGCTTGTAAGCCCGCGAGAGAGGGTGTACCCCCGTCCAGAAGGCCACCTGCACACTGGGATGAAGGCGGTAGAACTGCCAGGCCACCTGCCCCATGCTGCGCACCTTGGCCAGCATGGCCTCCAGCCCCACCCGGTCCTCGTGTGCGGCGCGGGCCCCTGCTACCAGACGTGGCCGCACCCCTTTGCGCCAGAGCCGCCAGCCCAGTTCGTGCTCTTCCCAACCATAGCCACGAAAGGGGGCAAAGGCCTCGGCCTGCCTTAACGGCAAAGACAGACTAGCAAACCAGAAGCCTCCCCAACCTAAAGGAGCGCCGTCGGCCTTACCTCGCACCCCCGCTTCGGCCCGCTCTCGCCAAAAACGGGTAAAGGGTTCCTGCCCTAGGGCTTCGGGAACATAGGTGCGGCTGACACCGGCGGCCCCCGGGTAGCGCTGGTGAAAGCGCAGGTGGGCCCGCAGGAACCCGGCCTCGGGCACCACGTCGTCGTCGTTGAAAAGCACATACTGTCCCTGGGCCTGGGCCAGCCCTGCATTGCGGGCCGCCGCCAGCCCTGCATTGGATTGGCGCAGCACCCGCAAGCGGGGGTCGCGCAACCCGGCCAGCACCTCGGGCGTCGGTTCGCTGGAACCGTCGTCTACCACAATCAGCTCAAACGAAACCCCCTCCTGGGCCAGAAAGGCCCGCACGGTGCGGGCCAGTAGCTGGACCCGGTTAAAGGTGGGAACTACGACGCTGAAGGCAGGTTCCATGCTTCCGACGCTCCCCAGGCATAGGCCAGCTCGTAGTCGCCCCGCAGTCCCCAAAGGCCTTTGAAGGAGGGAAGCAGGGCCAGTTTCAAGGCCACCAGGGCCGGGTGCACCCCCAAGGCCCAGGCGATGCGGGGGTCGTTGTGTTTCTTAAAGACTCGAACGTGGGCCGCCCCCGCTTGGCGGGCCTTCTCGATGGCCTTCTTGCGGTAGTCCAGGGCCTCGTGCAGCGCGAGCGCCGCCCGCACGAATACCAGCCGCGCCCCGGCTTTCATCAGTCGGTACCCAAGGTCGGGGTCCTCACCGCCATAGCTGCTAAAGCTGGGGTCGTAGCCACCCACCTCGTCGAACAGGGCCTTGGGCATGGAGGTGTTGTTGCCGGTGACGTGCCACCAGAAAACCTTGGGCCCCCTCAGCTCAGCCGCCCCGGTGCCGCGCAGCTCGGGGGGTAGCTCGAGCCGCCCCACCGCCACCGTGCGCGGCCTATGGTGCGCTTTTTGGTGGGCCTCAATCCAGCCGGGCCGGGGCATCACATCGTCGTCGGAAAAGAGCAGGATATCGCCCTGGGCGACCGCGGCCCCCCGGTTGCGGGCACCGGCTGCGCCCAGGCCCGGAGTCGGGATCACCTCGAGCGGGTAGGGGGGTCGGTAGGTTTGCAAAAAGGCTTCGGTATCGTCGGTGCAGCCATCGGCCACCACGATCACCTCAAACTCGCCTTGCTGCGTTTCCAAGCCGCGCAGCTTCTTTTCCAGCAGTTCGCGGCGGTTGTGGGTGGGGACGATTACCGAGATCATGGCCGCTCCCAGTCGTCCAGCCGTAAGCCGGCTATGCGTGCAAACTTGCGGTGGTTACGGGTCACCAGCACCAGGTCGTGGGCTTTGGCGGTGGCCGCGATCCATAGGTCGTTGGGGCCTATCGGCACCCCTTGTCGCTCGAGGTCTGTTCGGATCATTCCGTACACGCCTGCCACCACCGCATCCACCTCAACAAAGGGGATTTCGTTGCGGATGATCTCCACCCGCCTGAGGTTGGCCTCCACCCGCTGGCTCTTTCTAGCCCCATAGAAGAGCTCTCCCAGGCTGATGCTGCTGATGAAAATCTGGGGCTCGGCCTGGATGCGCTCGACCAATGCGGGAACCCCCTTCAAGTAGCCGATCCAGACAGTGGTGTCCAGAAGGTACATCAAAGCCCTTCCCGCTCTTCCAACTGCCCCTGTGGGGGCCGCTCGAGATCGCCTTCCCAGCTTCCCGCCAGGGCCAGGAAGGCGGCCGAGCGCTGCGGCGCGATCTGAGACTCGATCATCTCGCGCAACAACTCGGAGACCTTTATGCCTCGGGCCTTGGCCCGCTGCTGGAGGATCTTGTAGGTTGCTTCTTTGAGATAGGTCTGAACCTGTGGCATGTATATAGTATATATATAAATACTGTAACGTCAAGCCAGCGCCAGGAAATTGGCCAGTATCTGCCGGCCCCCCTCGGTCAGCACCGACTCGGGGTGGAACTGCACCCCGTGGGTGGGGTAGCGTCGGTGGCGCAGGCCCATCACCGTGCGGCCCACCGGCTCATCCACCCAGGCATTGACCAGGAGTTCGTCTGGCAGGTCTTCCACCACCAGCGAGTGGTAGCGGGTGGCCCTGAACGGCAGCGGCAGCCCCGCAAAGACCCCGGTGCCATCGTGCGAGATGGGGCTGGTCTTGCCGTGCACGATCACCTTGTGCCGCCGCACCCTGGCCCCGAAAGCTTCTCCGATGCTCTGGTGGCCCAGACAAACCCCCAGGATGGGATATTTGGGGGCATATTTTTGAATCAGGGGCACCGAGAGGCCGGCCTCCTTGGGCGTACAGGGCCCGGGGCTCACCACGAGGCCGTCGGGGTCGAACTCGGCGACGTCCTCGAGCCCAAACTGATCGTTGCGCCAGACCGTCACCCGGGCCCCCAGCTCGCCCAGGTACTGCACCAGGTTGTAGGTGAAGGAGTCGTAGTTATCGATCATCAGAATTCGCTTCATGCGGTCCCCTCCAGATAATTCAGGTGCATGCGTTCCTTGACCCGAGCCAGGGTGGCCTGCGCCACCCCTCGAGCCCGCCGGCTACCCTCCAGCAAAATCTCCCTCATCTCACCCGGCCGGGCCTCGAGTTCGGCGCGGCGCTGGCGGATCGGCTGCAAAAAAGCGTTGGTCTGGACGGCCAGCTCGCGCTTACACGCCACACAACCCCGCTCGCCGCTGCGGCACTGGGCGGCGACCATCTCCAGCCTGGCCTGGTTGAACAAGGCGTGATAGCTATACACCGTGCAGACCTCAGGCCGCCCTGGATCTCCCAGGTATGCTTTGAGCGGGTCGGTCAGGGCACGGCCAATCTTCCGCTCGACCGTCCCGGCATCATCGGACAAGAACAGGGCGTTGCCCAGACTCTTGCCCATCTTGGCGTTGCCGTCCAGCCCGCACACACGCGCCGTTTCGATGACCCTGGCCTCTGGCTCCTTGAGGGTCTCGCCGTAGATCTGGTTGAACTTGCGAACGATCTCCCGGGTCTGCTCCAGCTGGGGTAGTTGATCGTCGCCCACCGGAACTAAGTCGGCGTCGAAGATGGTAATGTCTGCCGCCTGAGAGATCGGATAACCCAGGAAACCCCAGGTTACCGACCGCCCAAACAGCGCACGCTTCTGGGCCAGCTCGCTTTTGACGGTGGGGTTTTGCTGAAGCCGCGAGAGGCTCACCAGGTTGCCAAAGTACAAGGTGAGTTCGGCAATCTCGGGAATCAGCGATTGAATGAGCAAGGTGGACTTCTGCGGGTCGATCCCCGAGGCCACCATGTCGTAGGCCACCTCGAGCACGCTTTGGCGCACCTTTTGCGGCTGGTGAAAGTTGTCGGTCAGGGCTTGCATGTCGGCGATCATCACAAAGGTGTCGAACTCGCTTTGAAGCTCGGCAATCTGCCGCAGCATGCCAAAGTAATGGCCGATGTGCAGACGGCCGGTTGGACGAATGCCGGTTAGGATTCGCTTCATACCGCATGACCCCCTAAGTCAGGCTGGACCCGCAGGCCTGCCCTCCCCGCGAGCACCCCCCTCACAAACCCTCCTCCGCCAGCCGCACCGCCTTCAGCATGGCCTGGGCCTTGTTCAAACACTCCTGGTACTCTGCGGCAGGGTTGGAGTCGTAGACCACCCCCGCCCCGGCCTGGATGTGGATCTGCTCGTTGGCGATCACGATGGTGCGCAGGGTCAGGGCCATGTCCATGTGGCCGTCGTAGGCCAGATAGCCGAAAGCGCCCCCATAGGCCCCCCGGCGGGAGGGCTCGAGCTCCTCGATAATCTCCATGGCCCGGATTTTGGGCGCCCCCGAGACGGTGCCCATGGGCAGCACCGCGGCCAAGGCGTCGAGCGGGCTCTTGTCCTCGCAGAGCTCGCCTTCCACCGTGGAGACGATGTGCATCACGTGGGAGTAGTTTTCCACCGTCATCAGCGCCGTGGGGCGCACGCTGCCATAGCGGCAGACCCGGCCCAGGTCGTTGCGCGAAAGATCTACCAGCATCACGTGCTCGGCCCGCTCTTTCTCGTCGGCGAGCAGCTCGGCGGCCAGGGCCTGGTCCTCGGCGGCGTCCCGGCCCCGCCGACGGGTTCCGGCGATGGGGCGGGTGGTGACCTTGCGCCCATCCGAGCGCAGCAGGCTTTCGGGGCTGCTCGAGACCAGCGTCACCTCGCCCAGATCCAGGTAGCCCATATAGGGGCTGGGGTTGACCGCGCGCAGGGCGCGGTAGACCGCAAAAGGGTGGACATTGAGCGGGGCCGACATCCGCAGCGAGGGCACCACCTGGAAGATGTCGCCCGCGCGGATGTACTCGAGCGCCTTCGCCACCATCGCCTCGTACTCGGCCTGTGAGAGGTTCTGGCTGAAGGCCAGGCGCCGCCCCGCCCGCTCGCCGGGCACCCCTGGCAGCGGCCCGTGGAGCTTTTTCTCGGCCCAGGTGATGCGCTCCAGAGCCTGGGCCTTCTCTCCCTCGGTGGCCGGGGCCACGATGTGCAGCTGTTGTTTGAACTGGTCGAAGACCACCACCACCTCGGGCTCCACAAACAGGAGGTCGGGAATCCCGAGCAAATCGGGCTTTAGGCTGGGCAGCCGCTCGTAGCAGCGGATGAGGTCGTAGGCCGCGTAGCCCACCGCACCCCCCCAGAAGAGGGGCAGGTCGGGGTCGGGCTGGATGGGGCGGTGGATGGCTTCATAGAGGGTTCGCAAGGGGTCATGGGTCTCGAGGGGTTGGCGGTTATGGGTAAATGCGCCGTTCTTCAGCCGCCAGATGTTGCGGGCCCCCACCCCCACAAAGCTCCACCTGGCCCAGGCCTTGCCCCCCTCCACCGACTCCAGCAGGAAGCTGGGGCTGGCTTTCTCCGAGAGCTTGAGGTAGGCCGAAACCGGGGTCTCGAGGTCGGCCAGCAAGGTTTTCTTTACCGGGATGGTAGGCCCTGTTGATTCCGAGTTCCTCATGTTTCTCCCTAACCAGCACAA
>Ga0308412_1000539_pt1 | contig 19447 bp, 17 predicted proteins | sample HotsprottomLayer_FD_202357 | JGI IMG/M metagenome (GOLD analysis project Ga0308412, IMG submission 202357) | Hot spring phototrophic mat microbial communities from Octopus Spring, Yellowstone National Park, Wyoming, United States -... | ecosystem: Environmental > Aquatic > Thermal springs > Hot...
TGCCTGGGCAAGGTACTTTACCTGGGCGATCACGATGCCTCCGCAATTCTTTGCTGCCTGAGCGATAGTGGTAGCCTCCAGAAAGGCCCCCTCCTCTTCCATCGTGATGTTCCCTTTGGTGTCCGCAGTGGTTCCCCGCACGAAAGCTACATCGAAGTGAAACCGGGGCCAGAAGAGCCACTCTTCCCCTTCCAGCTGGATCACCTTCACCAAGTCTTCGTTGGTGATTTCGTTCATCCGTCCCCCTTCCAACCGGGGATCTATGTAGGTATGGAGGCCTACCTTCGTGATGACTCCGGGGGTTTTGGCCGCTACGGCAGAGTACATGTGGGAAAGGACTCCCTGGGGAAAGTTGTATGCCTCCACCTTGTTTTCAAGGATCAGTTTTCCCATCGCAGGGGCCATGCCCAGGTGACCGGCAATATCCCGTTTCACCAGTCCTTCCTGGGCTAGATAGTCCATGCCGATCTCCTTCTTGTCCCCCAATCCCGTAGAATGCACTACCGTGAGACCCCTGGGGTGCCCCTCTTTCCTGTACCGTTCCCCCAGGGTTTTCATCAAGAGAGTCGGTTCTGCCACCCCTCCTCCGGATCCCTGGATCACGAGGGAGGCTCCATCTTTCACCAGTTTCACCGCCTCTTCCGCTGAAATTACCTTACTGTTCACGCTCTCCTCCGTAATATTAATCGATTTAATTCTATCTGGAATAAGAGGGCAGGTCTACACGCCTGCCCTCCATACATTTTTCGGTACTGCGCTTCCCCATACCGGTTCTATTTGAACAGATCCGGCATGAACAGTTTGGGAATTCCGAGGGTAATATCGGGGATAAAGATCATCAGAAGAAGCACAAAGAGCATGGTAGCCAGGAACACTGCCACTTCCTTCAAGGGGGTCATACAGTTGATTCCCGCGATCTCGCTGGTGATCAACAGGCACAGCCCATAGGGGGGTGTAATGAGACCGTAGGCTAACGCGACGCAGCCCACTACGGCAAAATGCAGGGGATGAATCCCCACACTTTCTGCCAGGGGGCGGAGGAGGGGGGCAAAGATGATGATGGCGGGAACCGCGTCAATGAACATCCCCACGATGAGGAACACCACCACTACCAGGATCAGCATGATGGTCGGTGAGGTGGTCAGTGCTCCCACGACTTTTACGAGAAAGGTAGGAATCTTATAGTAGGAGAGAACCCACGCATAGATCGAGGCGGTCCCTACGGCAAAAAGTACGATGGAGGCTAGACGTGCTGTATCGGACACAAGTTTCACGAAGGTTTTCAGCGAAACGGTGCGGAAGATCAGCATTCCCACCAGCATAGAGTAGAGCACCGCGATGAGGGAGGCCTCCGTGGGGGTTACGAGCCCCCCTACGATCCCTCCGATGATGATCACCGGCGAAAGGATGGCCAGGAAACTATCCTTCAAGGCGAGGAACACTTCCTTGATCGAGAATCGAGCTTCCCGGGGGTAGTTCCGTTTGATGGCGTAGATGTACACCACCACCATCTGTAAAAGCCCGATGAGTATCCCTGGGATGATCCCCGCCATGAAGAGTCCTGCCACGGAAACGTTCATTACCCCCCCCCATACTACCATGATGATACTGGGGGGAATGATCACTCCCATCACCGCCGAGCATGCGGTGACGGCTACGGTGAAATTGGTATCATACCCTTCCTTGATCATGGCAGGGATGATGACCGAACCGATTCCTGCCGCATCGGCGTTGGAGCTTCCCGAGATTCCCGCAAAGATCATGCTTACCAGTACGTTGATATGACCCAAGCCTCCGGGGAGGAATCCCACGATCGATTGGGCCAAACGCATCAACTGGTTCGTGATTCCAGCGCTATTCATGATGTTCGCGGCTAGGATGAAGAAAGGTATGGCCAGCAGGATGAAAGAACCGTACTGGATCATCATCCGTTGCAGAAGCATGATGGGAGTGACCGCGGGGGTGAAGAAAAGGATCGGTATAACGGCAAAGGCAAGGGCAAAACTCACGGGAACGCGCAGGATGATCAGTATGAGGAGGGTGGAAAACATGATCAGGAAAACAGTTCCGGCATCCATAGGGTTACGCTCCTTTTGGTTTTTTTACGAGGATGAATTCCTTAAGGAAACTTTCCACAATGAACAGAAGCCAGGATATCCCGGAGAGGGGAACAGATACGTACAACCATCCCAGGTTGATGCCCGTGATATCAGAGGACTGAATCATCCCCCATTTAACGAAGTAGCTATATCCATACACGATGAACACCATCGTAACGATCAACACTACGATGTAGTACACGATCCTGAGGAAACGTTTCAAGGTAGGGTTGATTTGCCTTCCGGAGAATGTAAAAACGTCTACGAAAAAATGCTTTCCTTCCCTGACCCCTATGATAGAGCCGATAAAGATCATCCAGATAAGGGAAAAGTTGGTAACTTCCAGCGTCCAGAGGTATCGGGGGATAAAGGGAATATAACGGCCTGCCACCTGCAGGGCAACGGCAAAGATCAGGGAGAGTCCCAGGACTACAATAATCTTGTGCAGGAGCCGGGCGTAGGCTTCACAGAACTTGAAGAACATCATATCCTTTCCTATTGTGTGATAAAGATCGAAAGGCGGATACGAACTATCCGCCTTGTTACGATTCCAGTTTACGATTCCAGTTTTTCGAAGGAATCCCAATGGTTAATCAATCGACTGGATTTTCTTGAAGATCTCGTAGGCACCCACTTCTTTGGCATACTCTTCCACGACAGGCATTGCTCGTTTTCGCATTTCCGTGTTGTCGAAGGGAATCACCTTGAGACCGTGTTTCTCCGTCAATTCCTTTATGATCTTCTCACCTAGGGCAACTTCGGTTTTCCTATGGAAGGCGCCTGCTTCGGCTCCCGCTTTGATAATGGCATCCTGCAGATCTTTGGGGAAGCTCTGGAACCGTTTTTCGCTGAAGGACAGGATTCGGGTTACGATCTGGTGATCGGTCAGGATATAGTATGGAGCGACTTCGTAGAATTTCATGCTCTGGAGGCCCGCTGGTTCATTCTCCAACGCGTCCAGTACCCCTGTCTTGATGGCATTGTAGACTTCCATGTAATCCATTGGAGTGGCTTTCAACCCTGTGGCACTGAACGCTTTCTGGTGAAGGGGAGAACCCTGTACCCGCATCTGGATGTTGGGGAAATCGTTGATTGTGTAGGCTGGTTTCTTGCTGATAATACTTCTGCTACCGCCGCCACCGTAGCCGATGAACCGTACACCTTTCTTGATCATGTTGTCTTCAATGGGTTGGAACACCTTTAGGCCGAGACACTTTTCCCAATGGGGTACATTCTTGAAGAGGAAGGGCGCATCGATGATGGGCGCGGTTTTATCCCAGGTGGCGATCCAAGCCGGGGAAATGATGTAGAAGTCCACTGCCGTTCCCTGGATCATGAACTCGATGGAATCCTTTTCCGTACCCAGGGATCCGGAATGGTGCAGATCCACTTCGAGGGAACCCTTGTAGTATTCCTTCAGCTTGTCACGGAAGAAGACGATGGTCTGCCAGAATACGTGACCTTCCGGCAACATGGTACCGCCTACAAGCTTGATGGATTTTACTTCCTGTTTGGGGGCTTCTTTGGAACCACCTGCCCAAACAGGCAGTACCAACAGCAGCAGGCACAGCGCTACTAGCACGGATTTGAATGCTTGTTTCATACGATTTTCCCTCCTGTCAGATTTTAGATCGATTTAATAAAACTCTAACACGGGAGAGTGTCTTTGTCAAATGAAAAATAGAAAGGGAACCGTCAACGAGATTGGCTTTCCTTGTGTGACGCGGTGTATTCCTCGAGAATGCGGGGTTCCAATTCGATTCCGATGCCAGGTTGATCTGGAATGGAAAGCATCCCTTCATGGAGGGAAAAAGATTTTCCCGCAAGGGAGTCCCGTAAAGGGTTGGGATTTCGATCGTACTCTATCACCGGTTCGTTTTCCAGCGGGATAGGAAGGGCAGTGTAGGGGAAGGGGGGAAGGGTGGCGATCACCTGGAGGGAGGCGGCCAGTGCAACCGCAGAGCCCCACACGTGAGGAATCACAGGAATGTGAAAAGCCGAAGCCATCCCCTGGATGATACGAAACTCCGAGATCCCTCCGGAGGCGCAAAGGTCGGGTTGGGCTATGTCGACGCATCCTCGGGTAAAGAGTTCTCTGAATCCGTAGCGGGTAAACTCACACTCCCCTGCTGCGATGGGAATACTGGTTTCGGAACGCAGGAGTCTATACCCTTCGTAATCTTCTGGCGGGATCGGTTCCTCGAACCACAGGACGCCTCCCATATCCTCCATTTCTCGACAGAGTCTTCGAGCAGTGCCCACGTTGTAAGCGTGATTGGCGTCCACGAGGATTTTGATCCCTGGTCCAACCGCATCCCGAATGGCTCTCATACGGGCAAGGTCTTCCTCGAGGGGTAGGAGCCCGATTTTCACCTTCAGAATGGTAAATCCTTCCTTCACGTATCCCTTCGCTTCTTCCACCAATGCGGGAAGGTTCTTTTTGTAGTCGTATACATCTTCCCCTCGGTAGTAGTGACCGGTGGCATAGGCTCGGACTTTCTCCCGGAACCGCCCCCCTAAAAGCTTCGAGATGGAAAGGCCTGTCACTTTTCCCACTATGTCCCAGAGAGCGATATCCACCCCGCTCAAGGCGTCGATGTAAGGACCCTTCTGCCCGAAATCTCGGGTTAGTCCATACAATCGTTCCCACAGAACAGCTCGCTGCATTGGATCCTGCCCCATGAGCAGGGGGGCCAGTACATGATGAATACAGGCCTCGGGAGGCTCGGGCGGTCCATACTGGCCGCCTTCGCCCCAACCAACGATTCCCGTATCGGTTTCGATACGAACGAGCAGGCTGTTCCGTTCGGGGAAAGCGGTTTGGGAAGAATAGAACCGCTCCTTTCCTAGAGGAACTCGCAGGATGTAGGTTTCGATACGGGAAATCTTCATATGCAATCCTAAATTAGTTACTTTACCGCCCAAACAGCTTTTACGATGTCTTCCCCACCCACTTCTTTCGCGTACTCCAGAAGGACTGGGATGGCTCGCTTCTGCATTTCAGAGGTATCGAAGGGGTAGGTCTTGATCCACCCTTTGGCCTCCAATTCCTTCAACGCTTCCGCATCGGCCTTCGTCTCTGTTCGGCGATGGAAGGCCGCCGCTTCCTTCCCTGCCTTCAGGATAACTTCCTGCAGCTCCTTGGGAAGCTTCTGGAAAGTCTTTTCGCTGAAGAACAAGGGTCGCACAGTGATTACATGTCGGGTGAGAATGATGTTCGGAGCGACTTCGTAGAACTTCATCGACATGAGGGCGGCGGATTCGTTTTCCAGTCCATCCACTACCCCTGTTTTGATGGCATTGTACACTTCCAGGTAATCCATCGGTACGGGACGCATCCCTGCGGCATTAAAAATTTTGGACTGTATGGGGGCTGCCATCACGCGAAGAAGGATAGTACTGGCATCCTGCATCGTGGAGATAGGTTTGCGGAGGATCAGGTTCCGAGTTCCCCCGCCGCCGTACCCGAGGATCCGAAGTCCCTTCTTCATCAAGTCTTGTTCGATGGGTTTGAAGGCTTCACCGGAGGAGAGCACTTTTTCCCAATGATCGAGGTCACGGTAGAGGAAGGGAGGATCCAGGAGGGAAACCCGCTTGTCCCAGGTAGCTGCCCAGGAGGGAGCGGCTATGGCGAAATCCACCGATACACCCTGGATCATGAACTCCACATAGTCCTTCTCCGTTCCCACGGCTCCGGAGTGGTGCAGATCGATTTCCAGGGGACCCTTGTAGTACTCTTTAACCTTGTCCCGGAAGAATACGAGGGTTTTCCAGAAGACGTACGTATCGGGAAGTTGGGTGGCTCCCACGAGTTTGATCGGTTTTGCTTCGGTTTTGGGAGCCTGGGCCCCTTCCTTCGCTCCGCTCCCAAAGGCAATTCCGACGATAGCGATCAGGAGTAGCAGTACTCCCAATCCTTTACACAGTGATTTTTTCATTTGAACCTCCTGAGATTCAGTGTATAATTGAATCGTTCTAATAGGAGCATACGAGGAGTTACGGGTTCTGTCAATGAAAAAGGTTAAACTGAGCGAAATCGCTCTATTGGCCGGGGTGTCACGTTCCACGGTGTCCCTGGCCCTACGAGGTAGTCCGTTGATCGCCAGGGCAACGGCCGAACGGGTTCGGGAAGCGGCAAAGGAATTGGGGTACGTATACAACCGAACAGCCGCTGCCCTTCGAAACCGAAAAACCCATACGATAGGATTGGTGGAAGCGAATTTCAAGAATCCTTTCTTTGCCGCCATGTCAGAATCTGTGGAACGGGAGATCGAGCAGAGAGGCAAGGCGTTGCTCTTCGTGGATTCTGCAGAGTCCATCGAGAAGCAGCAAAAAGCTCTCAAACTTATGTTAGAGCATGGAGTGGATGGGATTCTTCTCTGCCCCGTCAAGCATGCCACTAGAGAGGATTTGTCCATTCTGCAACATGCGGGGATACCCTTTGTGCTGTTCAGCAGGTACATTCCGGGTTTAGAAGCTGACTATGTGGGAGGAGCGAATGTACAAGGTGCCTATCAGGCTGTTCGCAGGATGATCCAGCTTGGGCACCGGAGAATCGTCTTTGTGGGGGGGGAACCGTATACATCCCCCTGGATGGATAGGGTGGAAGGATTTAGGAAGGCAATGGAAGAAGGGGGGATGGAGCTTCCTACACCTTGGTATTTCTGCTCGGAAGTTTCCGTTGCCGGTGGGGCATCCAAGGTGGATGAAGTGCTGCAGGTGCGGCCTTCGATAACGGCAGCCCTCTGCTACAGTGATACGGTAGCCTTTGGATTCATGCTTGGGCTGGAAAGGCGAGGAATCCTTCCGGGAAGGGATTTCGCAGTAGTAGGATTCGACGATCTTCCGGAATCGAAACTTTGGCGGCCTCCCCTTTCAACTTTGGCATGCCCCCCTTCCCGGGTGGGTAGTGTGGCGATCCAGATGCTTCTCGAGAGGCTGGAGGGGGATGATAGCCCTCCCCGGAGGGTGGAAATTCAAAGTGTGTTGATCGAGAGGGAATCTCTTTGCCCTGTACCGAAAAGTTGAATGACAGCACTCGAAAAGAGTATTAGAATAATCGGTATCACCATTTGCAAGTCTTGAAAGTGGGGGTATTTACCTGTGTACGAAGGATTACCGGATAGCGTAAGGGAAAAATTGAAGCTGTTGAAAACGAAATATGTGGAGAGTCTTCCCCAACGGATAGAGGAGTTGTCTACCGCGCTGCATGCGGTAGAACGGTGCGGGGGATTCAGTAAGGAAACCTTTTTCGCTGCCCAGAATGCAGCCCATAAATTGGCGGGAAGTGGACAGACCTTCGGATTCACCGGCATATCCACTACCGCTCGAAGCATAGAGGTTCTGATGGAACAGTGTTCCCAGGACCAACGCATGCTCACGATGGAAGAAAAGCAAAAAATAGAGATGCTGTTTCAGGAGCTTGCCACTCTATCGGAAGGAGCGCAAGGAGAGATCCTTTCCGGTACGGTCTCTGGCATGCAAAAAGGAAATAGATCCACGCAAGTGGCACCCTCCGATAACCCTCCTTTCTCCAGTCAAGGTAAATCGATCCTGTTGTGGAAAAGCGACGCTCTCTACCTAGAAGATCTGAAGGAGCAGATCGGATTTTTTGGGTTTTCCGTGGAAATTGTAGATTCCATCGATGCCATAAAAGATAATCTAGAGAAAGATTCCTCCCTTGTACTGGTGGCTGGAATCGATTCACTGATGCACGATGTAGGCTTGCTGGAGCAGTTTGCTCGTTTAAAGAGCGGTCCCTTTGCCGAAAAACTGAAAATTCTATACCTATCCGAAATAGATGATTTTAAAATTCGGTTGCTAGCGGTTCGTAATGGTGGGGATAGTTACCTTTCCTCACCCTTCGATATTCCAAGAGTGATCGAAAAACTCGATACTCTTTTCAATGGATCGAATCAGGCGCCTTTTCATGTGATGATCGTAGACGATGATCCGGAGCAGATTTCCTACTATGCCATGGTACTTCAGCAAGCTGGAATGGTCACATCGGTGGTGACGGATCCAACCAACGTGATGAAGGTGTTGGTGGAGGAGAAACCGGAACTGATCCTCATGGACATGTACATGCCCCATTGCAAAGGGGAGGAACTGGCTGCCTTGATTCGTCAGCAGGAAGCCTTCGTGGGAATCCCTATCCTGTTTTTCTCGGTAGAGAAGGATAAGGAGAAACAGATTGCTGCCCTCCGGGATGGGAGAGGAGATGAGTTCATTTCCAAGCCCATCAAACCAGAGCATCTGATTACCATAGTGAAAAGCCGTGCGTCCCGCATCCGGGAACTCCGTTATTTCATGGAACGAGATTCCCTCACGGGACTTCTCAATCATACGCAACTGCGCATTCGATTGGTGAGCGAACTGGATCGGGCTCGGCGATTGGGCACCCAGGTTGTGTACGCCATGATCGACCTTGATCATTTCAAAAAGATCAACGACGAGTTCGGCCATCTTCTGGGAGATCATGTGCTGAAAACCCTCTCCCGTTTATTTATCGAGCGCCTCCGAAAGACAGATTCTTTAGGAAGGTATGGGGGGGAAGAGTTCGGGATCGTTCTTTTCAATACCAACCTTGAAAATGGCATGAAGGTCCTGAACGAGTTGAGGGAAAGTTTTTCCCGTATCCGTCATCGGGGGGAGGGAAAGGAGTTCTTTGTAACGTTTTCCTGTGGGATCGCCGACTTTCCCCGATTCCCGCATGCGGAAGCATTGGTAGAAGCGGCAGACAAGGCGCTCTATCTGGCGAAAAACCAGGGCCGCAACCGTGTGGTACCTGCTCCCTGAGGTCTCCCTAAGCCAACTTCATCCATTTTTCCTCTTCGAGGGTCCATTCGATTCCCTTCCACCACTTCCCTTCAGGATCCATACTGGCTATGCGTAACACCTGGAACCGCACTACCCGCACGGGAATTCGGGGGAAATCCTCGAAGGGTGTAAGGGGAGCCCCTGGATCTATCTCGGAGATATAGAATCCACCCAGGTAGGGAAAAGCTCGTAATCCGCTGGAGTGGGATTCGAGAGAATCCTTCGGGAAGGAACTTCGAGGGAGGGGCGTGGGGCCTGCGGCAAGGATGTTTCCCACTCGAAAAAAGGTGGAAAGCACGAAAGGTTTCCAATCCTTCAAAAGAGTGTTGGTTTTCCATTCTCCCCGGGCCTCCTCGAGGGACCGAAAACAGGCTACCGGCAAGATGGGAGGGAGGGCGTAGGAGGAGGGGTGGCGATAGAGGGAGAAACAGGATCGTTGCACTTCCATCAGTTTCGCCTCTTGGGTGGGAGAAAGGGAAATGCACAGAAAGAATAGATCCTTCATCTGAGAGAGAGTGTAAATAGGATTACAAAAATCGGCAATCATGGTAGAATACATTCATGATGCAAAAGGTAGAAAAGTGGGCTACCCGGGTAGCCGAGATCCTTTCCCAATGGCCCTCCATCGAAGCCGTTACACTGGGCGAACAAGTAGGTAAGGATCTGTACGATCCCCATTTTTTTATAAGCATAGATGCGTACTATTCCGGTTTCCTACCTGCCCCGGAAGAACGGTTCGAATCCTTCAGCTTTGGTGGGGGTTTTGATTTTTCTCCCTTTGGTACGAAAGATCGGTTCCTGGTGGAAGAGCTTCCTGTGCGGATCGAATACATTCAAAAAGACCAAGTTACTTCCCGAATCCAAGGGAAAGAAGGGTTGTTCGCTTTGCTCCGGGAAAACGGAACCTACCCATTCTACAGGATCCTACATTCCCGTATCCTGTATTCCCGGTCTCGATGGTTCGAGCAGATCCGTTCACAATTGGAGTCGATGCCTGCCTCCTTTTTTAGCAGTCTGCGTGCGTTCTTCCTCTCCCGTCTGGAACACCATTTGAACGATCTGGAAGCTGCCTCTATCCGGGGAGATACTCTTCTTTTCCTTGTGGCATCGGGGAACTTCGTGCGAGCCTTATGCTCTACCGCCTTTGCCGTAAACAAGATGTTCGAACCTTCACTGCGAATCTTACAGCAAGAGGTCTGGAATCTCCCCATTCTACCTGAAGCCTTCCATGCAAGGTTGGAGAGTTTTCTACGGATAGATCCGGAACTCTCCATGCAGCGAAAGACGGAAATTGCCAGTCTCCTGGTGAAGAGTTTCCTTCATCTGGTGTAAACTGGCAAAAAAATAAGGGGACTCATGCAGCGCTTTTGGATGATCATTGGGATAGTGCTCTGGTTCGGATTCGGTTGTTCCAGAGATGTTCCTGTGGAAGGTTTCCCCTTCTTCGACCAGGACGGTAAAAGGATCACTTTATGGGTTTCTTCTCCTGAAAGCAAAGACGGGTCTTTTCTATTGAAACATGGACAAATCCGAGAGGTAAAGTTTAGCCCTCCCCTTCAATTGGGAGCAAGGACCAACAGGGTTCGGTTGAAGATTGCCCACTGTAGGGGTCCGATATGGATCGAATTCTTCGGTGGGAAGATGAAGTATTCAAAAGAATTACCAGCCCTACTATCTGGCGGAGGCTATTTTACCGTGGAACTGCCCCCTTCAAGATACGAAGGATTTCGGCTCTGGAGCGAAAAAGGTAAAGAGCCGCTAGCAGTGGCATTCCAGGAAGGGCGGGTAGGGGATTTCCCTCTCCATACACGATTCGAGGGAGGTAGATTCCTCGAAATCGCTTCTTCGTTCATGCCGGTAAGAATGGAGAAGACACAGGTGGTCTTCAAGCTGCAGGAGGAGAACGATCCCTCTCCGCTACGGGGAGTGCGCTTACAGTTGATGAACAAAGAGCCTGTTCCTTCCGCTCCTATCCGTGTCACCTTCTTTGGTTCAGGGAAAGAGCGAAGAACGCTTTCCCTACGAACGAGACCCATACTGGAGGATCTAGTCTTGTATCGAGGATGGCTGGGATTTTCCCCCATAGAGGTACAGATGGAAGGCCTGGATGGGCAGATTGTGCTCACTGCTAGTCTCTTCAGTCCACCCAAAGAATCCGTTAACACAGAGGGGGCAAAACACGATGCTTCTTCACCTATGTTTCCTCCGGCCGTTTCTCTCTCCCCGCTACCCGCAGATTTGGAAACTGTCCTCTCCTTCCCTCAAGATGCATGGAGAACCAAAGAGGTTGAAGTGTTTCGCTGGTCAATCTTCCCTGAGATCCTCATTTTCGATACGAAAGACTATAACACCCAGAAAGAGTTGTTCCATAGGCTGGCTTTCTATCTGGAAAAGAAAGGGTACCGGGGGAAGCTTCATCCGGAAGAAAAAATATGGGAACTACACGGATGGAACGCCCATAATTATCGGGGAGAAGGACTGGCATCATTTTTCAACGAAGCCGTAAAAACGAACTTCCCTCTGAATCCTAGGGAACGGTGGCTTGCCGACTATTTGGTAACCTATGGAGTGTTGGAAAGACGGAGCGGTACCTACCTTCCAGGAAGGGGAGGGCTCTTGAGCATCTCTAGGGAGTCTACTAATACTCACCGTCGATTTCTACTTACCCACGAGGCATTCCATGGTGTGTACTACGTATCCAAACCTTTCCAAGAGGCGGTAGCTTCCCTCTGGAAAGGGCTTTTTGTAGAAGAGAGAAAATATTGGCTGTATTTTTTATCCTGGTTGCAGTATGACACTTCCGATCCCTACCTGGTGGTGAACGAGTTTCAGGCCTACCTCCTTCAGCAGTCTCCGAACCAGGTGGATCGGTACTTCAAGGAAACAATGGTGAAGCGGATTTTGGAGAAGAATCCGGAGATGGAAGGGTTTTTTAAAGAACTTTTCGAAAGACATCCCGATATGTTTTTGAAGCCTGCCTTGCGGTTACAGGGGTTTTTGGAGAAGGAGTTGGGAATTAGTTCTTCCACACTTACTACCCTATCCCTCAATTAAGTACTCCGTCCATCAATTAAGTACCCTGCACCCTGCAGGGGGGCGTGAGATCTTTACCTTGCTCGGGGAAACCAGTACATTTATTTCAAATAAATCACATTTTAACCAGGAGGACAGCAATGCAGGAATCCATCCATGCGTACATGAAAGTAGGTATCATTCATTTCATGGCGTATCCGAATACAATGAAGGGAGAGGGGCCGATACTGGAAACGGTGAAAAAGATCGCTCAGGACGACTATTTCGATGTAATCGAAGTGACGTGGATCAAGGACCCCGAAGTGCGAAAACAGGTGAAAAAGATGCTGGACACCGCCCACATGACCGTTGCCTACGGAGGGCAGCCCAGGCTTTTGACTACTGGATTGAATATCAACGACCTGAACGAAGAGGGTCGACAAAAGGCTCTTGCCACCTTGAAGGAAGGAATCGACGAAGCCTACGAACTGGGAGCGGTAGGGTTTGCTTTTTTGAGCGGCAAGTATGAAGAATCCCGCAGGGAAGATGCCTTTAGAGCCCTCGTGGCGTCCACGAAGGAACTCTGTGGGTACGCCAAATCCAAGGGGAACCTGCGAGTGGTGCATGAAATCTTCGATTTCGATATCGACAAGAAAAGTATCATTGGCCCCGCATCGTTAGCCAAACGGTATGCTGAAGAGGTGAGGAAAGAGTACGACAACTTTGGGCTCATGGTAGACTTGAGTCATCTTCCCCTTGTTCGGGAATCCGCAAAGGATGCTATCTATCCGATCAAGGACTACCTCGTACACGCTCACATGGGTAACTGTGTGGTAAAGAGCAAGGATCTTCCTGCCTATGGGGATCAGCATCCTAGGTTTGGATTCCCTGGAAGCGAGAACGATGTGGATCAGTTGGTGGAATACCTGCGGGTACTGAAAGAGATCGGATTCCTCAACAAACAGAATCCCCCCATTGTGAGCTTCGAGGTAAAGCCTGTGGGAGACGAGGATCCGGAGCTGGTAATCGCCAACGCGAAGCGGGTATTGAACCGTGCCTGGACTCTGGTGTAAAGGAAAATGATGAAAGGGGATCCTGTAAAGAGGCTGATTCGTAAGGAAGATACCGTATACGAAGTTCTAACCCGGTACCCAGAACTGAAGAAGGTGTTGCAGGATCTGAGTCCCAAGTTTAAAAAGCTGGACAATCCGGTAGCCTTCAATACCGTTGCGCGGGTTACCACCCTAGAACGGGCGGCAAAAATCGGCGGAGTATACCTGAGAGAAATGCTCTATAGGCTGAATGACGCATTGGGGTTGGGGGATGAGTATCTCTCCCTCGAAAAGGCTGCCATCCAAGAGTCCCTCCGTTCGGGAGAAGCCTTGAAAAAGGTAGGGGAACTGGTGGGAAAGCGCTCCCCAGAATCGGCTTCTACCGGGGCTCCGCCTGCCTGGGTAGAAACGGCCAGAACGTTCCCCACAATGGATCTGAGGACACTGGCAGAGGATCCCTTCGATCGGGTGATGAAGCTGGCAGAGGGGGTAAAACCCGGGGAGGGGTTCGTTCTGGTCCAATCCTTTGAACCGATCCCCCTGCTTGCCCACCTTACCCAGAGGGGATTCCTCCATCATACCGAACGAATCGGATCCCGAGAGTACAGGATCTATCTGATCAAAGGGGTAGGGGGGCATTGACCCAAGAAAAAAAGAGCAGTCCCTAAAGGAGGCGCATGAATGGGAACCTCTTCTCAAGAACAGAATCCCGTAAAAGAAGGATTGAAGACTCTGCTGAAGCGAATTAAATCCGGGACCTCGCAAGAGGAACTGGAGAAGGCTAGGGCCGAGTTCAAGGGGCTTTTATCCAGAGCGACCCCCCTTCTGATAGCCCAGGCAGAACAGGAGTTGATCGCGGAAGGATTCACCCAGCAGGATCTAGTCTCGGCCTGCGATGTGCACCTCGAACTGTTTCGGAGTACCTTAGAGCAGAATGAAATCCAGGTACCGGAAGGGCATCCTATTGCCCGGTTCCAGGAAGATCACCGGATCATTCTGGCTTTGATGGACCAACTGCGTCGGGTAGTGGGCGATCTGAAGAAGAAGGGAAGCTTTGCGGAAGGGGCGCGGGAGCTAGAGAAATTGGCCCAGTTGATCGAGAAGCTTTTAGAGGCAGAGAATCACAACGTACGGCAGGAAAACACCCTCTTCCCTCTACTGGAGCGGCATGGGTTGGAGCAGCCTCCCGCCATCATGTGGATGGAGCATACGGAAATGAAAGAACAGAAGAAAAAGCTGAAAAAGCTCCTGGATCAAAGGGAAGAGATGGATTTCGATACTTTTGCAGATCTCTTTCTTCAGAATAGTATTCTTCTGCAGGAACAGTTTGCCAATCATACGTTGAAGGAGAAGAACATCCTGTATCAGGCTGCCTTGGAAGTTCTTACAGAGGAAGAATGGAAAGACATCAAAGAAGAGTGCGATGCCTTGGGGTATTTCAAGGGATAACCTAGAATAAAGATATACTATAACCAAAGAAGGAGAACGTATGAATTTGAAGAACTTGCCCATAGAAACGATCGAAGCCTTGCTGGATGCTCTCAATGTGGATATTTCCTTTGTCGACCATGAGGATCGGGTAGCCTACTTCAATACCCCTAAAGAGGGTAGGATCTTTCCCCGAACCAAGATGGATTTGGGCCGAAAGGTGCAGAACTGTCACCCTCCCCAGAGTGTGGACAAAGTGAATGCCATCCTGAACGGTTTCAAAGCGGGCACTCTAGATAAGGCACCTTTCTGGATTCAGCACAAGGGAAGGTTCATCAAGATCGATTATTTTCCCGTTCGGGATAAGGATGGGAAGTATCTGGGCACTGTGGAAGTGACTCAAGACATTACGGAAGCGCGATCCCTTGAAGGGGAGAAACGGCTTCTCTAGCAAAAGGAGACAGTATGGCAAAACAGATCAAAGAAGATAAAGACAAGAAAAAAGAGGAAGAAAGGTGTTGGGAAAAAGGGACCTGTGAGGAGCCCGATCTCTTCGGTCCTCTGTTCAGGATGCCGAACAAAGGGCAGTTCAAATTTTCCCTCTGGTATTTTCTCTTGACCCTATTCATCCTCCTTATGATCAATAGCCTTTTCGTGCCTACTCCCGATTCCCTGGTAGGGTTCAGTGAGTTTAAAAAGAAGATCGAGCAGGGAGAAATCGTATCTGTTCAACTGGGAGACAACTTCTACTATGGGTACACTGCGAAACCTTCGGAGCCAGGAACGGTTCAAAAAGTGTACCGTACGGTTCCCGTGAATGATCCGACTTTCATTCCCTTGATGGATTCTAAAGGCGTTTCCTACACAAAGATTTCCGAAAAAGGGAATGCCTTTATCAATTTTCTCTTGACATGGGCAGTCCCGTTCCTCATGTTCTTCTTCATCTGGAGGATCCTGTTCCAGCGAATGGGGAATCTCGGTTCCAATGTGTTGGCCTTGGGTAGGAATCGGGCTGCCATCGTCGCGGAGGGTACTACGGGGGTCTCTTTCAACGATGTGGCGGGATGTGAGGAAGCGAAAGAGGAACTGAAAGAAGTGGTAGACTTCCTGAAAAATCCTGTGAAATATACGAGTATCGGAGGAAAGATCCCCAAAGGTGTCCTGTTGGTAGGCCCGCCAGGAACGGGAAAGACCCTCCTGGCCAAAGCAGTGGCAGGAGAAGCGGGAGTTCCCTTTTTTCGAATCTCCGGGTCTGACTTTGTGGAGATGTTCGTTGGGGTAGGAGCCGCCCGGGTACGGGATCTATTCCGTCAGGCCCGGGAAAAGGCGCCCTGCATCATTTTCATAGACGAGTTGGATGCCATTGGAAAAAGCAGGATGAATGTTCTGGGCGGGAATGATGAACGGGAACAGACATTGAACCAATTGTTGGTGGAGATGGATGGGTTCGACTCTCGAACAGGAGTGATCATCCTCGCTGCCACCAACAGACCAGAGATCTTGGATCCAGCCCTGCTGCGGGCTGGTAGGTTCGACCGACAGGTTTTGGTAGATCGACCAGACCTGGCAGGCAGAGAAGCGATTCTGAAGATCCATGTGAAGGGTGTGAAACTGGCCCCCGATGTAGATCTCCATAAAGTGGCCCGAGATACCCCCGGTTTTGTGGGAGCGGACCTGGCAAACTTGGTGAACGAGGCGGCCTTACTAGCTGTTCGGAACGGAAGGACCGCCGTTACCCAGGCAGACTTCACCGAAGCTATCGAAAAGGTCATCGCAGGGTTACAGAAGAAGAACCGATTTATCAGTCCCGAACAGAAACGGATTGTGGCCTACCATGAGGCTGGGCATGCCCTGGTAGCCGCCTTTACCGAAGGGGCAGACCCTGTGCGGAAGATCACCATCGTTCCCCGGGGAATCGGGGCGTTGGGATACACCCTGCAGATCCCCACGGAGGACAAGTTCCTCATGACCGAGAAAGAGCTGTACGGGCGAATCGATACGTTGTTGGGTGGCCGGGCGGCAGAGGAGATCGTTTTTAGAACCGTATCCACGGGAGCAGCGAACGATCTGGTGAAAGTGAGCGACATCGCGAAAAGGATGATCACCGAGTATGGGATGAGCCCCAAGTTCCGGAATGTTGCGTTGAACCAGCGGCAACCTACCTTCTTAGGGCCTACCGCTGAAGCTCCCCAAATGTACAGGGATTATTCGGATGCCACGCAGAGCTACATAGATGAAACGATTGCCTCCATCGTGAATGAGAGGTACGAGCATGTGAAGAAGCTGCTGCAAGAAAAAAGGCCCCTACTGGAAAAACTGGCCAACCGTCTTTTGGAAGCCGAAACGATCGAAGAAGGAGAGTTTGCCCACCTGATACAGATGCATTGAAATTATTGGGAAAATTAAAACGAGGAAACGGATTGGTTAAAAGGCCTGCCTTCTCGGCAGGCCTTTCTCTTAGGAAGGGGGTTATTCGAGTTTGGTTACCTTGAAATCGTCGAACTGGATGGCAAGCTTGTTCGTTCGGAAGCTTACGTACGCCCCTTTCAAGAGTTTAGGATCCAGGTAGAAGTAGTAGTAGTAACCTTCTTCCATGGGATCGTACACCCGGATTTCACCCGTGTTCGTATCCACCCGCATTTTGACAGGCAGTGCATATTGGAGGTAGTTCAGGTTCTGGAGCACTACATCCCTCGGGTAGATTTCGATACTGGAGTTGGGCATCAGTTCCATTTTAATGTTGGAAGTGCTCTGATACACTTGAGCTCGCAATCCATAGTGGGGAGAACTGGGGGGTACTGTATCGTCGTAGTTGATCCAGAGGAGGTAAGATTTCCCGTTTCCCCATGCCTTTCCCGGGGCCGGTTTGTCCACTCCAATGTGGATTCCGAATCCTCCGTGATAGGGACCGGATACATAGGCTTTTGCGTCCGCATACCCTCCATCGATGTATTTCGCAGTGAACTCTAGCAGGTACACCCCCGACTGGGGAAGAGGACGGTCGATCCTAGCCATTCCCGCCTTGATGTCGGACTGTACCAGTGTACCGTTTGCATTCCAAGTGCCATACGCAGGCTTCCAGTCTCCCAGTTTGTTAAAATCATCCTGGGCAATAACCGTCTGGGCGAAAATGGGTGCCCCAACTACTGCCCCCATTAAAAACAAGCAGAGTACGAGGTTTTTCATTGTACATCCTCCTCAAAGTAGTTAGATTATGCCGTATCCCTAAAACGGGATTACCTTCTATGATAAAACCCTTTTCGCAACTTCTCAAGATATTTTTTACGAATTTCTACTGATCTGTATAGGGAAGGATCTCGGGATGTTTAAATTCAAGAGCGATTCCCGCTAGGCGAAACAGTTCTTCCGATTCTCCCCCCGCGTGGTATCGATACTCGCATACTACCCGACGGATTCCACAGTTGATGATCAACATGGCACAGGTACGGCAGGGGGTCATCTTGCAGTAGAGGGTGCCACCGTTTAGAGAGATCCCATACTTAGCGGCCTGGCAGATGGCATTCTGTTCCGCGTGGACGGTACGGACGCAATGCTGAGTGATACGGCCGTCCTCATGGAGCATTTTTTTCATTTGGTGGCCCACCTCATCGCAATGGGGAAGGCCTGTAGGAGATCCCACATAACCGGTAACCAGGATGGCTTTATCCCGCACAATTACGCAGCCGCTTCGACCTCGGTCGCAGGTGGCGCGTTCGGCAACCGCTCTAGCAATTCCCAGGAAGTAGTCATCCCAAGAGGGACGGGTACGGAGGGGGGGTGAAAGTTTGCGATACAGTTCGGGTAGGGAAAGTCCCACTTCCTCATGTGCCAGGATGAGGGGTAGGGTGGAAATCGAAGGGTCAATGGGGATGCCCATGATCAGCCCTTTCCCCTTTCCGACGGGCCCGAGAAGGTGGTAGGAGGAAAGATTCAATAGGCGAGAAACGGCTCGCTCATCCCATTGTTTGCCCCAGAATAGGATAAATTGAACATACCTTCCGATGGTTTCCATGAGGGGGTCATACTGAAAGAGAGGGGAGTCCTTTGGGAGAGTGGGAATACAGGCTGTTTTCCCCTCCTGGAGAGCTTGCTGCAGATTGCTGTAGAAAGACTCCAAGGCAAGGCGGTAGTCTATTGAGGCCTCCCCTGTATGTAACCCATCGGTAGAAGGTGGGTCGATCCATTTCACCATCTCTTTTTCCGCATCCCAACCCTCGAAGGGCCCTTCCACTACGATCAATCCCCGGCTTCCTTTTTTACTCCAGGGCGCGAGAGGATTCTGGTTTCTTTGAGAGGGATTGGACTCGAGAGAGGGGCTGAGAGTGTGGTGAAGTTCCCGTAAAAAGTGGTCCTCCCCCCAGAACAGGAAGCGTTTTCCCAGTTCGGAAAGCATCGGAACTAGTCTGAGGAAGGAATGCAGCTTCTCCGGAGTTGCCTTCAGGAGGTACCGATTATCTGCGGAAAGACTCAACAAGGTTCCTAATGCTTTGTCCGGTTCTGCAGGAAGATTTAGTATCGTGAAAGGGAAATCCGTGGCTTGTAGTGGAACATCCAGGGGAATAGAAGAGGAATTGTCGTTCTCCGGGACCTGGAAATTTGCCGATGCCCTGTTTGCATCCTCCCTGGAAAGAGTAACCGCCATCGAAAGGTGAAAAGGTCCCACGAGAGTCTGGATGTACTGCAGTACTGCGGCCACCGGGGAGGAGCCTAATGCAAGAAGCCGAGTTTTAACCAGTACACAGATCCTGCGATCCCTAGTATCCAGGGTCCGGGAAGGGATAGCTTCCTCCAGAAGCTCGGAAGAGGGAGCTTCCTGTACGGAAACCCCTGGATCGAGGAAGAGAAACACGAGGGATGCTGGGTCTTCCAGAGCTTTTGGCAATTCCTTCAGGTGCCGGACCACCATGCAACCGAAGAAACCTCCTTCACTGGGAGGGGTGTTGTCGATAACGAGAAGTTTTGTAGGGTACATGGGAAGAAGTATATGTCTACTCTTCCCCTCTGTGTAGGGGGTACCCCCTTTGCTTTACCTAAATC
>Ga0308412_1000542_pt1 | contig 19325 bp, 19 predicted proteins | sample HotsprottomLayer_FD_202357 | JGI IMG/M metagenome (GOLD analysis project Ga0308412, IMG submission 202357) | Hot spring phototrophic mat microbial communities from Octopus Spring, Yellowstone National Park, Wyoming, United States -... | ecosystem: Environmental > Aquatic > Thermal springs > Hot...
GCGTTGGCCTTGCCCCGCACGAAGTCGACGAGGGCCTGCGCGGTGGCGCGGGCCAAGGCGAGCGCCTCCCGGCGGGTGGGGCCGGTGGCCCGCACCTGGAGGAAGCCGAGCTCACCGACCTGGGACGCCGAGATCCGGTCCACGGCCTCGCTGAGGCTCGGCGCGGGTCGGATCCCCGAGTCGCGGATCGCCTTGCGCACCACCGAGGGTGTGTCGGCATAGCGCGCCCACGTTTGGGCGAGGTAACTGGAGACCTGCGCCTGGGTCTGCCCGCCGGTGAGCACCCCGGGGGTCACCACGAGCAGGGAGGTGGCCCGGTAGGTACGCGGCCGGGTCGACGACGCCGCGAACACCACCGCGGCCATCGCCGTCGAGATCACCAGGATCCGCAGCCAGCTCTGCGCGATGATACGGAAATGCGCTGCGAGATCCATGGCGGCGCAATGATAGAGGCGGCATGTCGCGCCTCCTGACGACCCGCATCCCCGCCTCGCTTCGGGCGTGCCGGCCCCCCGTCTCGCCCCGGTGGACGACGGTGGCGCTCGGGATCGTGACGATCGCGCTCGCCGCCGGGTGGGCACCGTGGGTCGCGCTCGTCGCGATCGGGGTGCCGGTGGCGGTGGCGTGCTACCGCAGGCCGCAGCGCGGCGTGCTGATCTTCGCCGCGCTGCTCCCGTTCGACGGCCTGCGGCCGGTGCTCGGGCTGCCGTCGTTCGTGGATGGCTGGAAGCAGGCGACCGTGCTGACCCTGCTGGGTCTCACGTTCGTGTGCCCGGTCGCGGCGCGCGCCGGGATCCGGCGGCGGCTCCCGCCGTGGTGGCCGGCCTTCGCCGGGCTCCTGGCGGTCGGGCTCGTCTCCGCGGCCCGGGGCTGGGGGACGAACGCCGCGCTGGGCCTGCGGATCACGTTCTTCGAGGCGCTCATCGCCCTGGTGATCTGGCGCTGCCCGCTCAACCGGCGGGAGCGGGACGCCTTCGTGACGATCTTCGTGGTGATGGCGTTCGTCACCTCCCTGGTCGGGTTGTGGCAGCAGGTCGTCGGTCACGAGGCGCTGCGCAACCTCGGCTACGAGTACGACGAGGCGATCCGGTTCACCTCGGGGTTCCGGCTCCGGTCGTTCGGGACGTTCAACCAGCCGTTCCCGTTCGCCCTGTACCTCATGCTCGCGGTGCTGCTCGCCGTCCCGTTCGCGCTCGCCGAGCCGCGCCGTCTGCGCAGCCGCCTCTTCGTCCTGGGCCTGCCGGTGATCACCGCCGCGCTCGTGCTCACCTTCGTGCGGGCCGCCTACCTGGGCCTCGCGGTCGGCTTGCTGTACCTCGCCTTCCACCGGTACAAGCTGCTCGTCTACGGCATCCCGCTCGCGCTGGTGGCGTTCGGGTTCCTCCCCACCGGTACCACGTTCACCGAGGCGGTCTTCCAGCGCCAGAGCCTCCAGGAGCGGACCACCGGCTGGTCCGACCGCCTCGATCAGCTCGTCGAGCACCCGCTGGGCATCGGGATCGGGGAGACCGGGGCCGCGGCCGAGAAGGCGGCCGAGCTGGAGAACCTCGATCCCGGTCTGCAGTACCAGCCCGACAACGCCTACCTGAAGGTCGCGTTCGAGCTCGGGATCCCCGGCCTGTGGTTCTTCCTGCTCATGTTGGGGTCGATGTTCCTCTTCAGCCGGGCCGTGGAGCGCCGGGTCGCGGACCCCGACCGTCACTTCGCCGCCGGGGCGACCGCGCAGCTCCTGGGGCTGCTCGTGGCGGGGCTGGTGGCGACCATCTTCGAGATGATCCCGGTGATCCAGCTCTTCTGGATCACCGCCGGGATCGTGGCCACGCTCGCGCCCCGGCCCGTCGACGGGACGCCGGTGCCCGGGCCTGCGACCCCGGCCGGTCTCAGCGCCGCCTGAGCCGGCGCGCCGCCCCGGTGGCGGCCAGCGCCGCCACCACCGCCCGGATCCGGGCCCGGAACGCCTCGGGGGCGAAACCGGCGGCGTGGGCCGCCAGCGTGTCCCGGTCCCAACGGTGACGGAGCGCCCGCGCGATCGCCGCCGCGATGCATGCCGGTTCGGGCCGTTCGAAGAAGCAGCCGGTGCGGCCTTCCACCACGGTGTCCCGGAAGCCGCCCGCCGCGAGCACCACCGCCGGGGTGCCCAGGGCGGCCGCCTCGAGCGGCACGAGCCCGTAGTCCTCGATCGCGGCCGACACGACGAGCGTCGCGTTCCGGTACAGCCAGCGCATCCGGGCGTCGGGAACCCGTTCCAGGAACCGCACGCCGGGCCCGGCGAGCGCGCCGAGCCGGTCGCGGTCGGGACCGCGCCCCACCACCACCAGCGGCCGCCCGGCAGCGGCCTGCACCACCCGGTCGACATGCTTGTAGGGCAGCAGGCGGTTCACGCACAGGAGGAACCCGGGTTCCAGGCCCGGGACCGGTTCCTCGGGACCGTCGGGGGCGAGGCCGGGTGGGGGGTGCAGCACCTCGGCGTTCACCCCGTAGATCGCGGCGAGCCGCTCCGCCACCGCGGTGGAGTTCGCCAGGTGCACGTCGACGTCGCGCACCCCGGCGGTGTCCCAGCGTCGCAGGGGACCGGCGAGGACGCGCGCCACCCGGTCGCCGACGGACCCCGCCCGGAGGTACGCCGGCCCGTACAGCCACCGGGCGGGGGCGTGCCAGAACACGACCTTCGCGCCCCGGGTCCGGACACCGTGGGCCCACCCCGCACTCGAGCACACGGTCACGTCCACGTCGGTGCGCAGCGCCGAGAACACCGGGGCGAGCAGCGGCAACGCGAGCCGGTGGTGCCGTCGCAACGGGGTGATCCGGTTGAGCGGGGAGGGCCGGATCGGCAGCCGGGCCAGTTCCGGATAGGTGTGGTCGGGGTCGTAGAGGGCGGTGTGCACCGGGGCACCCGGTAGCGCCGCGCTCAGCTCGAGCACCACCCGTTCGGCACCGCCGAGTTGCACGAGGTGGTCGTGCACGATCGCGGTCGAGGGCCCGGCGTTCACCGGCGTCCCCGTGCGGGCACACCCGGCCGCCCGACCGGGGAACGCGCTGCGACCGGGCGGGGGGGCACGGGGCGAACGGTACCCTCGGGCCAGCGATGGGAGGGCCGCCGTGCGGGTGCTGATGCTGTCGAGCCTCTGGCCCCCCCACACCCTCGGTGGCGCCGAGCGGTACGCGGCGTCGCTGGCGGCGCGCCTGCGCGACGCCGGGCACGAGGTCGGGGCGCTCACGTTCGGGGTCCACGGCACCGACGTCGTCGCCACGGTGACTCCCTGGCCGTACCGGCTCGACGCGTTCGACAGCCAGTCTCGCCCGCGCCGGCTCGTCTTCCACGCCCTCGACCTGTGGCGGCCCGGGGTGGCGCGGGTGTTGCGCGGCACCCTTCGGGACTTCGCGCCCGACGTTGTGCACAGCCACAGCGTGCAGGGCCTGTCGGCCGTCGCCCTCGCCGAGCCCGCCCGGCACGGGGTCGGGCACGTGCACACCCTGCACGACTACTGGCTGCTCTGCCAGCGGGCGTCGCTGATGCGCGCCGACGGGGCCCGGTGCGAACGGCGGTGCCGCACCTGTGTCCTCGTCGGCGCGTGGCGCGGCCTGCAGCTGCGCCGCCACCATCCGCACGTCGTGTTGGCGGTGTCGGGGGCGGTTGCGGCGCGTCACCGTGCGCTCGGGTGGATACAGGGGCGGATCCGGGTCGTGCACAACCCGGTGGCCGCACCGGCGGTGCCGCCTGCCACGCCCAGCTCGCAGGTCGGGACCGGACCCCGGTTCGTGTACCTCGGCCGTCTCGACGTGCACAAGGGGGTCTCGGTGCTCCTGGAGGCGTTCCGGGCCGCGGCGATCCCCGAGGCCACGTTGCGCCTTGCGGGTACGGGGCCGCTGGCCGCCACGTTGAGGGCCGCGGCGCGGGATCTCGTGGGGGTCGAGTGGTGTGGAGCCCTCGACGAACCCGCCCGCGACGCGCTGCTCGCCGACGCGGACTGCGTCGTCGTTCCCTCACGATGGGAGGACCCGGCCCCCCTGGTGGTCAACGAGGCCCGAGCCGCCGGGGTCGCCGTGATCGGCACCCGGGTCGGTGGGATCCCCGAGCTCGTCCCGGAGGCGCAACAGGCCCTGCTCGTGCCGCCCGACGACCCCGTGGCGCTGGCCGGCGCGATGCGCGCGTTCGCCGCCGACCCGCTCCGCTACCGGGAGCCGCCCGACCAGGCCCCACCCGGTTGGCCCGACCATCTCGAGGCCGTGCTCGGCGCGTACCGGGACGCCGCGGCCCAGGCGTGCTCGGGCGTCGCGGCCCCGGCGCGACCGGGCGGCTCCGGTCACGCACGGTGAACCAGCCGACGCGCCTGGTCGTACACTCCCCGGGATGACGATCGCGCCCGCGGTGGGCACCGGAGCCCCCGCGCCCGCGCTCCCCCGAACCGAGGGCCGCGCCGAGCGGCGGCTCGTGCTCGCCGCCGTGGCCGGGATCGTGGCCCTCGGGGTCGCGTTCCGCTTCTACACCCGCGCCGACCTGTGGTCCGACGAGGTGCTCGCCGTCAACATCGCCCGGCTCCCCCTCGAGCAGCTCCCGGAGGCGTTGCGGCGCGACGGCGCCCCGCCCCTCTACTACCTGCTGCTGGGTGGGTGGATCCGCCTGATGGGTGACAAGGCGGCGGCGGTGCGGGCCCTGTCCGGGGTGATCGGCACGCTCACGCTCGTGCCGCTGTGGTACGCGGGGTGCCGCCTCGACGCCCGCCGGGTGCGGCTCGGCCTGCAGGGCCCGGGGGAACGCCCGGTCGCGCTGGCCACCGTGGTGCTGGGAGCGTCGTCGCCGTTCGCGATCCGCTACGCCACCGAAGCGCGGATGTACGCACTCGTCATCGCCCTCGTCGCCGTGGGGTACCTGGCGGTGTGGCGGGCCTGGGAGCAGCCCCGACCGTCACGGCTCGCGGTGGTGGCCGTGGTCGCCGCCGCGCTCTGCTACACGCACTACTGGGCGTTCGCCCTCGGGGTGGTGGTCTCCGCCGTCCTCGCCTGGCTGGCGCTGCGGGCGCCGGCGGTCGCCGACCGCCGGCGGGCCCGCCGGCTGCTGGCCGCGCTCGGCGGCGCGGTGGTGCTGTTCCTGCCCTGGGCGCCGACGCTGTGGTTCCAGCTCCGCCGCACCGGCACCCCCTGGGCCGACCCTCCCGGCCTGCTGGCCGGGCTCGGCGAGGCCTTCAAGGCGTTCGGTGGGAACGTCAGCGTGGTCGGCTGGGCGTTCCTGCTCATGGTGCTGCTGGCCCTGTTCGCCCGTGGGGTGGACGAACGGCACGTGGAGCTCGACCTGTGGACCCGGCCGGGGGTGCGCCTCGAGATCGGGATCGCGCTGGCCACCCTGGCGGTCGGGTTCGCGCTCGCGCACCTGAGCGGCACCACGTTCGAGGGCCGGTACGCGTCGGTGATGTTCCCGCCCTACCTGCTCGGGGCGGCGTTCGCGGCGACGGTCTTCGTGGCCCGACCGGTGCGCTACGGCGTGCTCGTGCTGCTGGTGCTGGGCGGGTTCTGGGGCGGCACGTCGAACGCGTTGCGGAACCGCACCCAGGCCTTCGAGGTGGTGAACGCGATCGTGGCCGAGGGGCGACCCGGTGACGTGGTCGTGTACTGCCCCGACGCGATCGGCGTCGACGTGAGCGCCCAACTCGCCGAGCGTTTCCCCGGGCGCCTGCGCGAGGTGAGCCTCCCGGGGCCGGGCCGGCCGGTGCGCATCGACTGGCGTGACTACGACGACCGCTTCCGGCGCGTGGACCCGGGCCGGGTCGCGGCCCGCCTCGACCGCCTCGCCCCCGACCACCAGGTGTGGTTCGTGTGGACCCCCGGCCCGGCCCGGCATGCCGGCCGGTGCGACCGGGTGATGGACGCGCTCGCGGCCACCCGGCCCCAACCGCAGCGTCCGGTGGAACCCGACCCGTACTTCTTCGAACATCACGGGCTCGTCCGGTTCGGTCCACTGCGTCGGTGACCGAGGGGGCCGGCGGTCACCGCCGCCCGGCGGCGGCGAGCGCGGCGACGCCGGCCACCACCCGGGCGGCGGCGTCGCCGGCGCCGTACGGCGTGGACTGCCCCGCCGCACGCCGCCGAGGGACGGCGGGATCGGCCGCCCAGGCCCGGGCGAGCCGGTCGAGCTCCGGGCCCGGTGGGGCGAGGGTGGCCCACCGACCGAGCACCTCGGGCCGCTCGGTCGAGGTGCGGGCCACGAGCACCGGTACGCCGAGGATGCTCGCCTCCTCCTGGACCCCGCCCGAGTCGGAGATGCAGAACGCGGCGGCGGCCTCGAGGGCCAGGAAGCTCCGGAACGGTTGGGGCGGCACGATCCGCAGGCCACCCCCGTCGGCGGTCACGGGCGCCGGGCGCCCCGTCGCCCCGACGCGGGTCGCGGTGCGGGGGTGCAGCGGCAGCACGACCGGCAGCGGCAGCTCCGCGAGCAGCGCGAGGATCCCGGCGAGTCGCTCAGGGTGATCGACGTTCTCGGGACGGTGGAACGTGGCCAGCACGAACCCGCCCGGCGACAGGCCGAGCTCGGCGACGGTCCGGGCCACCGTCGTGGCGTCGGGACGCGCCGCGACGACCGCGTCGACGATCGTGTTGCCGGTGACCGCGATCCGTCCGGGCGGGATCCCCTCGGCGACGAGGTTCGCCCGGGCGGTCTCGGTCGGTGCGCAGCACCGGTCGGCCAGGTGATCGGTGAGCACCCGGTTGTGCTCCTCGGGCATGGCCCGGTCGAAGCTCCGCAACCCGGCCTCCACGTGCACGAGCGGCACCCGGTGCGCGTTGGCGGCGAGCGCGGCGCCCAACGTCGTGTTCGTGTCGCCCTGCACCACCACGACGTCGGGCCGCTGGGTCCGCAGCCGCGCACCGAGCGCACCGGTGACCGTGGCCAGCTGGTCGGCCCGGTCCCCGCCGCCCGCGCCGAGCGCGCCGGGCTCGGCCCGCACACCCAGCTCGGCGAGGAGGTCGGCGCAGAGGGCGGCGTCGTAATGCTGGCCCGAGTGCAGGACCCGGGCCGCCCGGCCGAGGCGGTGGATCACCGGGGCGAGCTTGATCGCCTCGGGCCGGGTGCCCACCACCACGAGGACCGACCCGGGACGCAGATCGGGGGTGCACGAAGTGCCTGCGGTCAAGGTGCCGGGTCGGGATGCCGATGAGTGCGCCAATGGACCGCTCGCCGCCGCGCCCCGTCGACCGCGCCGACGCGCCGCCGGACCCCCGGCCGGAGAGGTTCGGTGTCCGGGTGACCCGTAGACTGGCCGTGGATGGCCGGTACCCCCAACGACGGCGATGGCGGCATCGTCAGGGCATGGTAGGGCCGGCCGAGGGCATGCGGCAGGGATGAGCAGGGGGCAGGCGTGACCGGGTTCGGCACGACGGGAACCGCGGTGACGACGGGGGAGAGCGCCGAGGCCGCCGGGCCCCCGGGGAACGTCGCCGGGACGCACGACCCGGTGGGTGCGGCGACGGACGCCCCGGTGGTCCGGTTGCCCTCCGACCAGGACGCGACGGGGCGGAGCTTCGGGCCCGAGGAGCTCGAGGCCGTGGCCGAGGTGCTGCGGTCGGGTCGGCTCAACACCACCCGGGGGCGTTGGGGTGCCGAGCTCGAGCGGGCGGTCGCCGGTCTGTGCCGCCGGGAGCACGCGGTGGCGTGCTCGTCGGGCACGGCGGCGGTGCACGCCGCGATCGTGGCGCTCGACCTCGAGCCCGGCGACGAGGTGGTGACGACCCCGATCACCGACATGGGCGCGATCAGCCCGATCCTCGCCCAGGGGTGCATCCCCGTGTTCGCCGACACCGATCCCCGCACCGGCGTCCCCACCCCCGAGACCGTGGAGGCGGTCTGCAGCGACCGGACCCGGGCGATCGTCGTGACCCACCTCTTCGGTGTGCCCGGTCCGCTCGAGGCCTTCCGCGCCCTGGCCGACCGTCGCGGGCTGGCCCTCATCGAGGACTGCGCGCAGGCGTGGGGGGCCTGCCGGGGGCCCCACCCGGTCGGGTCGGTGGGCGATCTCGCCTGCTTCAGCCTCCAGCAGGGCAAGCACGTCACCTGCGGGGAGGGTGGCGTGGTCGTCGCCACCGACGCCGCCCGGGAGCGGCGGGCCCGGCTGTGGGTGAACAAGGCCTGGCCGTACGGGGACCCGGACCCCGACCACGAGTTCCTGGCCGGCAACGCCCGGATGACCGAGCTGCAGGCCGCGGTCGCCGGCGTGCAGTTGCACCGGCTGGAGACGGGCATCGAGGCCCGGCGTTCGGCGGCCGACCGGCTGTTCGGTGCGCTGGCCGACGTGGAGGGCGTCGAGCCGGTCCCGGTCGATCGGGGCGACCGGGCCACGTGGTGGCGGATCCCGCTCCTCGTCGACGAGGCGGTGATCCCCGGCGGTCCCGATGCGCTGGCCGCCCCGCTGGCCGCCTCCGGGGTGCCCGCCGCAGGGCGCTACATCCGTCGCCCCGCGTTCGCGTGCCGTCTGTTCCGGGAGCGCCGCACCTTCGGGACCAGCACCTGGCCGTTCAGCCTCGCCCGTCCGGAGGCGCTCGACCACCGGCCGGAACGGTTCCCGGGCACGTTCGCCTTCCTCCGGCGAGTCCTGGTGCTGCCCTGGAACGAGCGGATCACCCCCGCCCACGTCGACGCCCTCGCCGAAGCGCTCGCAGCGGCGGTGCGGCGGGCGCAAGGAGCGCGACCGTGAACGCCGTGGGGATCGGGCTCGTGGGCGCGGGCCGGATCGGTGCCACCTACGCGCAGATCCTGGCGTCGACGGCCGGGATCCGGTTCGCGGGGCTCACCGACGCCTGCCCGGAGCGGGCCGAGGCCGTGGGCGCCCGCCACGGCGCCCCGGTGCTGCCCTCGCTGGACGCGCTGCTCGACCTGGAGGCGGTCGAGGCGGTGATCGTGTGCACCCCGCCCGACTCGCACGCCGGGTTGTGCCTGCAGGTGGTGGCGGGCGGCCGGCACGTGCTGTGCGAGAAGCCGGTCGCCCGGAGCACCGATGAGGCGCTGGCCATGCTCACCGCCGCCCGGCGCGCCGGGGTGCTGTTCACCATGGGCGCCAAGTACCGGTTCGTCCCCGACGTGCGCCTCGCGGCGGAGATGCTCGCCTCCGGTCGGTTCGGCCGGCCGGTGCTGGTGGAGAACACCTTCGCCGGCCGGGTCGACATGCGGGGCCGGTGGAACGCGGATCCCGCCCGCAGCGGCGGCGGCGTCCTCATCGACAACGGCACCCACTCGGTCGATCTCCTCCGCCTGCTCATCGGTCCGGTGCGGGAGGTCCTCGCCCTGGCGCCTCCCCGGGTCCAGGACCTCGAGGTGGAAGACACCGTGCGGCTGTTGGCCCGCTGCGGTGACGGCACCCTCGGGGTGGTCGACCTCTCCTGGAGCCTCGACCCGTCCGACGCGTCCTACCTGGTCGTCCACGCGGAGCGGGGGCTCGTTCGCCTCGCCTGGGACGGGGCCCGGTACCGCACGGTCGGCGACGCCGATTGGGTCCACTTCGGTGACGGGTACGACAAGGTGGCCTGCATCCGGGCCCAGGTTCGCAACTTCGCCGCCGCGATCCGGGGGACCGAGCCGTTGCTCGTCGCCGCCGAGGACGCGCTGGCATCGGTGGCGGTGATCGACGCCGCCTACCGCTCGCTGGCGTCGGGCACCTGGACGCCGGTCGCGGAGCTGGTGGCGCTCGACGGTGCCGCCGGGCCCACCCGGGACGCGGGGGCGCAGCGGCCGCCGGTGGGGGAGGCGACCGGGTGACCGGCGCCGCCGGCGCCGTGCAGGTGCACCCGGGCGCGGAGATCGAGCCCGGGGTGACGATCGGGGCGGGGACCGCGATCTGGTCCGGGGTGCACGTGCGCGGCCCCGGGACGAGCATCGGCGCCGACTGCATCATCGGCGAGAAGACGTATGTGGCCTACGGCGTGCGGATCGGCGACCGGGTGAAGTGCAACGCGTTCGTCTACGTGTGCACCGGGGTGAGCATCGGCGACGGCGTGCTCGTCGGCGCCGGCGTCGTCTTCACCAACGACCGGCACCCCCGGGCGACCACCCCCGACCTCGCGCGCCTGCGTCCCTCCGGTCCCGACGCCCACACCCGGCCCACCGCGGTGCACGCGGGGGCCACCATCGGGGCGGGCAGCGTCATCGGCTGCGACCTCGAGATCGGGCGGTTCGCGATGGTCGGCATGGGCTCGGTCGTCACCCGTGACGTCCCTGCGTTCCACCTCGTGGTCGGCCAGCCGGCCCGGCCCGTGGCGGTGGTGTGCCGCTGCGGGGTCCCGGTGCTGCGGTTCTCGGGCGCCGCACCCCCCGACCGGGCCGAGCTCGACTGCCCCGCCTGCGGGCTCCGGTACCGGACCGCGGCCGGCGTGGTGCACGAGCTCAGACCACCCGGCCCGCCGGTGTGACCGACCGCGTCGTCGTCGTCGGCGGGGGGATGCTCGGCCTCGTCGTCGCGTTGCGGCTCGCGCAGGCCGGCCGGCCGGTGACGGTGCTGGAGGCGGCCGGGCACGTCGGCGGGCTCGCCGACGCCTGGGTGCTCGAAGGTCCGCAGGTCGCGGTCACCTGGGACCGTCATTACCACGTGACGCTCGCCTCCGACACCGCCCTGCGGCGCGTCCTGCGGGAGCTCGGCCTCGAGCATCTCCTGTGCTGGCGTGCCACGCGCACCGGCTTCTGGTCGGGTCGACGCCTCGTGTCGGTGTCGACCCCGGTGGACTTCCTCCGGCTTCCCGGCCTCTCCCCGGGTGCGAAGGCCCGGGTGGCGGCGACGATCGCGGCCGGGATGCGTATCCGCCGGTGGGAGCGCCTGGAGCAGGTCCCGGTGGAGGCGTGGCTGGCGCGCTGGTCGGGACGACGGACCTTCGAGCGGTTCTGGCGCCCGCTGCTGGAGGCGAAGCTCGGCTCGAGCTGGCGGGAGGCCAACGCCGCGTTCATCTGGGCGACGATCCAACGGCTCAGCGCGGCCCGGCGGGCCGGGTTGCGGCGTGAGGAGTTCGGCTACCTGCCCGGCGGCTACGCCACGGTGCTGGAACGGTTCGCCGCACACCTGCGGAGGCTGGGGGTGGAGGTGCGCACCGCCACGCCGGTGACGCGGATCCGGGTCGGCTCGGACGGGCTGGAGGTCCACCTGGGCGCCGGCGCGCCGGTGCGGGCCGCGGCCGTGGTGCTCACGACGACCCCGGCCCGGGCCGCCGGGCTCGTCGACGGTCTGCGTGCGGCGGAACGGCACGCCTGGGAGCGGATCCGCTACCAGGGCGTGGTGTGCGTGTCGTTGCTGCTGCGCCGGGCGCTCAGCCCGTACTACCTCACCTACCTCTTCGACGAGGTGCCCTTCACCGCGGTGGTGGAGATGACCGCGCTCGTCGACGCCGCCGAGCTCGGCGGGTACCACCTCGTGTACCTGCCCCGCTACGCCGCGCCCACCGACGAGCTCTTCACCACCGACGACGCCACGATCACCGGCCGGTTCCTCGACGGCCTGCGGTGCGTGCATCCCACGCTGCGCGACGAGGAGGTCGTCGCGGCGCGGGTGTCCCGGGCGCCCGAGGTGTTCCCGATCCCGGTGCTGGGGTATTCCCGCCTCGCCCCACCGGTCGAGACCTCGGTGCCCGGGGTGTTCCTCGCCAGCTCGGCCCAGATCGTGAACGGCACGCTCAACGTCAACGAGACCGTGACCGCCGCCGAGCGGGCCGTGCCCCGTGTGCTCGCCGCGCTCGCAGCCGGCCGGCCGGCGCTCGGTAGGCTCGGCGCCGAGCGATGACCGTCCCGTCCCCGCCCCTTCCGGGTGCGCCGCCGCCGGCGAGCCTGTCCGTCGACCTCGACAACCGGTGGTCGTACGAGATGATCCACGGTGAGCCGGGATGGGACCGGTACGCAAGCTACCTCGACCGGCTCGTCCCGCGGCTGCTCGAGGTCCTGGAGGCGACCGGCCTGCGGGTCACGTGCTTCGTCGTGGGGCGGGACGCCGCCGAAGGGTCGCACCACGACGTGCTCGGCGCGATCGCACGGGCCGGGCACGAGATCGGCAACCACTCGTTCTCCCACCGACCCTGGCTGCACCGGATGTCGGACACCCAGATCGCCGACGAGGTCACCCGGGCCGAGGACGCGATCGGGGCGGCCACCGGCGTGCACCCGCGGGGATTCCGCGGGCCCGGCTACAGCCTCTCGGCCACCACGCTGCGGGTGCTGCGCGACCGGGGGTACGCCTACGACGCGTCGATGCTGCCCACCGTCATCGGCCCGCTCGCCCGCGCCTGGTACTTCCGCAGCGCCCGGCTCAGCGCGGCGCAGCGGGCGGAGCGACACCGCCTCTACGGTCGTGTCCGCGACGGGTTCACCCCGCTGCGCCCCTACCGGTGGGACCTGGGCGACGACGGACCGACCCTGCTGGAGATACCGGTCACGACCTTCCCGGGGATCCGTGTACCGATGCACGTCAGCTACCTGCTGGCCCTCGCCGGACGCTCGCCCCGAGCGGCGACCGCCTACTTCGCCGCCGCGCTGGGCGCGTGCCGAGTCGCGGGTGTGGAGCCCTCGCTGCTCCTCCACCCCCTCGACCTCCTCGGCGGCGACGACCTCACCGACGAGGAGCGAAGCCGGCTCGCGTTCTTTCCCGGCACCGCCATGCCCGGCGCCCGGAAGCGGGAGCTGGTCCGCGGGTTCCTGGACCAGTTGCGGCGCGGGTGGCGGGTCGTGACGCTCGGTGAGCACGCCGCGGTGGCCGACCGCCGCCTCCTGCACGCTCGACCGGCACCCACCGACACCCCCGGGCGCGATCCCGACGCCCAGGGGGCGCGGACCGGAGCGGACGCCACCGCCACCGGCGAGGTGCACGGGGCCGTAGCCGGGCCCGAGGCCTGACGGTGACCTCCCCCGTGCCCAGGCCTTCGGTGGCGGTCATCGTGCCCGCCTACAACGAGGCCGACATCATCGTCGACTCCCTCGGACGCATCTGCGAGGAGATGCACAACCTGGAGGCGCGGTTCCGTTGGGAGGTGATCCTCGTCGACGACGGCAGCACCGACGACACCGCCGCGCTCGCCGAGGCCTACGCCCGCGCCCATCCCGGGGTCCGGGTGCTGCGGCACCGGGTCAACTTCCGGCTCGGTCAGGCGATGCGCTACGCGTTCGGCCAGACGGACGCCGACTACGTCGCGGTCGTCGACTGCGATCTCAGCTACGACCCCTCCCACATCGGCCGGATGTTGGAGGCCATGATCGAGACCGGCGCCCGCATCGTCGTCGCCTCCCCGTACCGCCCCGGCGGCCGCGTCACGAACGTGCCGTGGCCGCGACGGGTCCTCAGCCGGGTGGCGAACCGGCTGCTGGCGCTCACCGCCGCCAACGGGCTCACCACCTTCACCGGGATGGTGCGGGTCTACGACGGGCCGTTCCTGCGTTCCCTCGACCTGCGTGCGGTGGACGCCGAGATCAACACCGAGATCATCTACAAGGCCCAGGTCCTGCGGGCCCGGATCGTGGAGATCCCGGCCCACCTCGACTGGACGTTCGCGTCGACCGGCGGGCGCCGCCGCCCGGCGGCCGACGCCCGGCTCACCCGGTCGACGTTCTCGGCGCTGCTGTCGTCGTTCCTGTTCCGCCCGTTCGTGTTCTTCACCCTGCCCGGGCTCGTGCTGCTGGGCCTCGCCGCGGTCGGCGGGTTCTGGTGCGCCTGGAACGTCGCCGACGCCTGGTCCCTGTCCGACCCGGCCGGGCGGGAGGGCCTGGCCGCCGCGCTCGCCAACGGCTACCGGCAGGCGCCGCACACCTTCCTGCTCACCGGGATCACCCTCGTGCTCGGGGTGCAGCTCGTGGCCTTCGGCGTGGTCGCCGCCCAGCACAAGCGGTACTTCGAGGACCTCTTCCACCTGGGGACGACCCTGCTGCGCCGGGGGGCGGTGCCGTTCGGTCGCCCGGGGCGTACCGAGGAACTCCTCGAGGAAGGGGAGCCCGGGGTGGCCCGCGGGTAGCATCCGATCGTTCCGTCGACGGGCACGCGCCCTGTCCGAGGAGGCCGCCACCGTGCAGCTCGCGATCGGCTCCGACCACGCGGGCTACCGCCTCAAGGAGCACCTGAAGGCGATGCTGGTCGCCGAGGGCCATACCGTGTCCGACCTGGGCACGCACTCCGAGGAGCCCGTCGACTACCCGCCGTTCTGCGCCGCGGTGGCCCGGGCGGTGGCCGGCGGGGAGGCCGAACGGGGGATCGTGCTCGGCGGCAGCGGTCAGGGGGAGCAGATCGCCGCGAACAAGGTCCGGGGCGTGCGGGCCGCGCTCTGCAACGATCTGTACACGGCCCGGTACTCCCGGCTCCACAACGACGCCAACGTCCTGTCGATCGGCGCCCGGGTCGTGGGGGAGGGGCTCGCCGAGGAGATCGTGCGGACCTGGCTCGCCACCGGGTTCGAAGGGGGCCGTCACGTGCGGCGACTGGCCCTCATCAGCGCCATCGAGGAGGAGCCGTGACCGACCTTGACGTCATCGCCCGCAGCGACCCGGAGCTCGCGGACGTGATCCGGCGGGAGCTGGCCCGCCAGAACACGACCCTGCAGCTCATCGCGTCGGAGAACTTCACCTCGCCGGCGGTGATGGCGGCGCAGGGCTCCGTGCTCACGAACAAGTACTCGGAGGGGTACCCGGGACGCCGCTACTACGGCGGCAACGCGGTGGTGGACGAGGCGGAGGAGCTCGCCCGCCGGCGGGCGTGCGAGCTGTTCGGGGCCGAGCACGCCAACGTGCAGCCCCACTCCGGGGCCAACGCGAACATGGCCGCCTACCTCGCGCTGCTCGAGCCGGGTGACGTGGTGCTCGGCATGCGCCTCGACCAGGGTGGGCACCTCACCCACGGCTCGCCGGTGAACTTCTCCGGACGCTGGTACCGCTTCGTGCCCTACGGGGTGCGGCCCGACACCGAGACCCTCGACTACGACGAGATCCGCGACCTCGCCCGGCGGGAGCGGCCGAAGGCGATCGTGGCGGGTGCGACCGCCTACCCCCGTCTCATCGACTTCGCCGCCTTCCGCGCCATCGCCGACGAGGTCGGCGCGCTGCTCATCGCGGATGCGGCCCACATCGCCGGGCTGGTGGCCGGGGGTGTGCATCCGTCCCCGGTGCCGTACGCCGACGTCATGACCTTCACCACGCACAAGACCCTGCGCGGGCCGCGGGCGGGGGCGATCGTGTGCCGGGCCGGGCACGCGGCCGTGATCGACCGGGCGGTGTTCCCCGGCCTGCAGGGCGGACCGCTCATGCACGTCGTCGCGGCGAAGGCGGTCGCGTTCGCCGAGGCGGCGCGGCCGGAGTTCCGTACCTACGCGGCCCGGGTGGTCGCCAACGCGGCCGCGCTGGCCGACGCGCTCGCCGCCGCCGGGTTCCGGATCGTGTCCGGCGGCACCGACAACCACCTCCTGCTCGTGGACCTGCGGCCCTTCGGGGTCACCGGTCGGGTCGCCCAGGAGGCCCTCGACGCGGCGGGGATCACGTGCAACAAGAACGCGATTCCCGGCGATCCCGAGAAGCCGTTCGTCACCAGCGGACTCCGGCTCGGCACCGCCGCGGTCACCACCGCCGGCATGGGCTCCGAGGAGATGGCCGAGATCGCCGCGCTGATCGTGGCGGTCCTCAAGGCGCCCGACGACGAGCTCGTCATCCAGGACACCCGGATCGCGGTCGCCGAGCTCTGCGCCCGGTTCACCCCGTACCCGGACCTGGGCTGAAGCCGGGCGGTGGGCGCGTACCTGGCCGTCGGGGCGGTGGCCTTCGGGGTGACCGCCGTCCTGACCCCGTTGGTGCGGCGCCTGGCGGTGCGGATCGGTGCAGTGGTGCCGCCGAACCCCCGGGGGGTCCACCTCCGGCCGATGCCGACCCTGGGCGGCGCGGCGATGCTGGTCGGGTTCCTCGTGGCGATGCTCGTCGCCTCCCAGGTGCCCCGGTTCTCGGCGATGTTCGAGGGCTCCTCGGAGCCGGCCGGGATCATGCTGGGGGTGGGGCTCATGTTCGCCGTGGGAGCCCTCGACGACCTGCGGGACGTGTCGCCCCCGGCGAAGATCGCCGGCATGATCGTGGCCGGCGGCATCCTCTCGCTGTTCGGCGTGCAGATGCTCTTCTTCCGGGTGCCGTTCGTCACCAACGACACCATCGTCCTGTCGGCCGACCTCGCCCCCCTGGTCACGGTGATCGTGGTGGTGCTCTTCGCCAACGCGATCAACCTCATCGACGGCCTCGACGGGCTGGCGGCGGGGATCGTGGCCATCGCCGGCAGCGCGCTGTTCCTCTACGCCGACCGGCTGCTCGGGGCCGGGTTCCTCGAGGAGGCCAACGTCGCGCCCCTGGTGGCGGTGATCGCGGTGGGGGTGAGCCTCGGGTTCCTGCCGTTCAACTTCAACCCGGCCCGCATCATCATGGGGGACGCGGGCGCGCTCATGCTCGGGTTGCTCATGGCCACCACGACGATCACCATCGGTGGACGGGCCGACTACCAGTACACCGGGACCACCTACTTCTTCTTCGCCCCGCTGGTCATCCCCCTCGTCGTGCTCGGGGTGCCGATCCTGGACACCGCGTTCTCGTTCGTGCGCCGCGTCGCACGTCGCCAGTCGTTCGCCGTGGCCGACAAGGACCACCTGCACCACCGGCTCATGCGGCTCGGTCACGGACCACGGCGCACGGTGGTGATCCTGTGGCTCTGGACGGCGTTGCTGTCGGGGGTGGCGCTGGCGCCCGCGTACACCAACGAGGGCAACGCGCTGGTCCCGTTCGCGCTGTTCGGGCTCGCCCTGGCGCTCTACGCGTTCTTCGCACCCGGCCGGGACGCCACGGTGGAGGCCCCGGAGGCCGGCGCGACGGAGGAGGGCAGCGCGGCGGGCGGCGCGGGGGTGATCGAGTTGGAGACGCGGCGACGTCGACCCGCCGGCTCCGGTTTGCCCGCCCGGCGGCACCGCCGCTAGTTTGCGCCCGTCTTCACAAGCCCGTGCGCCGTGGCGCGCGCGCCGGACCCGGACCAGGGGGTCACGTGCACCACGCAGACGGCCTGAGCCAGGCCTTCGAGTTCGCCGCCACGCCCCTGCTGCTCGGCGCGCTCGGCTGGTGGCTGGACCGCACGTTCGGGTTCGCCTTCGCGTGGACGCTCGCGCTCGGGATCTTCGGGCTCGTGGCCACCACGGTCACGTTCTTCGTGCGCTACCAGGCGGCCGTCGCCCACGAGGAGGAGGGCAAGCCGTGGACGCGCCGGCGACCGTGACCGCCCACGAGCTCGGCGTCGCCCGGCACCTCGTGCGCCGTGCGGTGCTCGTGGCCCCGCTCGTGGTCGTCGGCTGCGGGCTGCTCCGGGGCCCGGCCGGGGCCGTCGCCGCCGCGGTGGGCCTCGCCCTGGTGGCGGGAAACTTCACCGCCTCGGCGCACCTCATCGCCTGGGCGGCCCCCCGGTCGCTCACGTTGTTGCAGGTCGTGGTGCTCGGCGGGTTCGTCGCCCGGCTCGCGGTCATCACCGGGGTGGTCGTGGCGCTGGCCCGAACCGGGTGGACCGACGTGCCGGTCCTGGTCCTGACCGTGGCGGTCACCCACCTGGTGTTGCTGGCCGCCGAGACCAGGTCGGTGGGCCTGAGCCTCGGTGCGCCCGGCCTGCGACCGGGGCCCGTGACCGCCGGGCCGAGCTCCGCGGCCGCCGGCCCGACCCCGCTCACCACCCCGGAAGGAGCGCAGCGGTGACCATCGGCGCGTTCACGTTCCCGCCGATCGACGAGCTGTTCGTCTGGAAGGAGGTCCTCCTCGAGGACACGCCGGTCGCGGTGAACAAGACCGCGATCCTCATGCTCGTCTCCGCGGCCGTCGTGACCCTGCTGTTCGTCGGCGGGTCCCGGAAGACGCGGCTCGTGCCGGGGCGCCTGCAGAACCTGCTCGAGGTGACCTACGAGTTCGTCGACCGGGGGATCGCCCGTGACGTGATCGGGCCTGACGGCACCCGGTTCACCCCGTTCCTCGGGAGCCTGTTCCTCTTCATCCTCTTCACCAACGTCTGGTCGGTGATCCCGTTCATCCAGTTCCCCCCGACGTCGCGCTTCGGGGTGCCGCTGTTCCTCGCGCTGCTCACCTGGGTCATCTACTGGTACGTCGGGTTCCGCCACCACGGCATCCGCTACCTCACCGGGCACATCTTCCCGGCCGGGGTCCCCAAGCCGCTCTACGTGCTCGTCACCCCGATCGAGCTCGTGCAGCTCCTCATCGTTCGGCCCTTCTCGCTGGCGGTGCGACTCCTCGCCAACATGATGGCCGGGCACATCCTCCTCGCCGCCCTCGCCATGCTCACCGCGTACGCGCTCACGAACGCTCCGCTGATCGCGCTGGGTCCGTTCGTGCTCAACATCGGCGTGATGGCCTTCGAGATCCTCGTCGGGTTCCTGCAGGCCTACATCTTCACGCTGCTGACCGCCGTGTACATCGGCGATTCCCTCCATCCCGCCCACTAGGAGAAGCCTTGCCCATGCATGCACTCGTCCTCGCGGCCACCGAGGCCGGTGAGCTCCGCGACGGCCTCGCCGCCATCGGTGCCGGGCTCGTGTACGGCCTCGCCGCCATCGGCCCCGGCATCGGCATCGGGATGGTGGTGAGCAACGCCATCCAGGCCATGGCCCGCCAGCCTGAGATGGCCGGCCCCGTACGGGTCACGATGTTCCTCGGCATCGCCTTCACCGAGGCGCTGGCCCTCTTCGGGTTCGTGCTGTTCTTCCTCGCGCAGGGCTGATCGGCGATGACGCTCGCGGTCCTGTTCGCCGAGGCGCACGGCGAGGTCCAGGCGAAGAACCCGATCCTGCCCGAGACGAAGGAGATCATCTGGGGCGGCATCGCGTTCCTCATCGTGTTCAGCCTCCTGGCCTGGAAGGCGTGGCCGGCGATCCGCCAGGCCCTCGCCGACCGGGAGGCCCGCATCCGGGCCGACCTCGAACGGGCGGAACAGGCGAAGGTCGAGGCCGAAGGGGTGCTCGCGGACTACCAGCGCCAGCTCGCCGAGGCCCGCAACGAGGCCGGGCGGATCATCGAGGAGGCCCGGGAGGCGGCCGACCAGGTGCGCCGTGACCTCATCGCCCGGGCCGAAGCCGACGCGGCCGAGATGCGGGCCCGGGCGGCCGAGGACATCCGTCTCGCCACCGAACGGGCGATGGCCGACCTGCAGGCGCGGGTCGCCGAGCTGTCGATCGAGCTCGCCGAGAAGATCGTGGAGCGCAGCCTCGACCGCGACACCCAGATGGCCCTCATCGAGAACTACATCAACCAGGTCGGGAGCGCCCGGTCGTGACCGGCGAGCGGAACGCGGGGTGGGCCGAGGCGCTGCTCCGGATCGCCG
>Ga0308412_1000548_pt1 | contig 19293 bp, 10 predicted proteins | sample HotsprottomLayer_FD_202357 | JGI IMG/M metagenome (GOLD analysis project Ga0308412, IMG submission 202357) | Hot spring phototrophic mat microbial communities from Octopus Spring, Yellowstone National Park, Wyoming, United States -... | ecosystem: Environmental > Aquatic > Thermal springs > Hot...
GAAACGTGATCGTCAGGACCGCCAGGGCCATGCCGACGAACAAGATTCGGGACTGTTGGCGCGCGCGCTCTTGACGCGCAAAGAAATCGGTGGCCATCCCGCTGTCGCGCTCCCAAACAAGGGAAGGGTCGTGGTGTGGTTCGAGTTCCGGTCTTGTCTTGGTTGGGTATGTTGAGGCCGGCGCGACCGGTCTCAATGGAAGGGGACTTTCCCGCCGGGTCGTTTTGAGTGACCCTCTGGTGGCTGAGAAGCAAGGCATGGGGTCGCGCCGTCCGCCTGGTCTTTGCTGGCGGTCGGCACGAACCGATTCCGGGCGTTGGTTTGTTGGCCGAGCGTCCGTTGGTTCTCGAACCCACCGTTTCGCCCCTGCCGGTTCGAGGTGGTGAGCTCAGAACGCGACCTTGGGGGCTTCGCGTTCCGCCTTGGATTCAATCTCGAAGAGTTGAGCCGGAGTGAAGTTGAGGAAGTTGGCCACCACCACGTTGGGGAAGATCTCGCGTTGGGTGTTGTACACCATCACCGCGTCGTTGTAAGCCTGGCGGGCGAAGGAGATTTTATTTTCGGTCGAGGTAAGTTCCTCCTGAAGGCTCAGCATGTTCTGATTGGCTTTGAGGTCGGGGTAGGCTTCCGAGAGGGCAAACAATCGTCCGAGGACGCCGGTGAGTTGGCCTTCGGCGGCCATCAGGGTCTTCATCGCTGCCGGGTCGCCCGGCGAGGCCGCCGCCTGACCCACCGCCGTCACTGCCGAATTGCGGGCCGCGATCACGGCCTCCAGCGTTTCCCGTTCGTGTGCCATGTAACCCTTGACGGTCTCGACCAGGTTGGGGATCAGATCATAACGCCGTTTGAGTTGCACGTCGATCTGGCTGAATGCGTTGCGGTATTGATTGCGCAGCGCTACGAGTTTGTTGTAAATCCCGACCACGAACAGCACCACCAGGATCAAAAGCACCAGTACGACAACCAGCGCGATCGACACTCCACTCATTGACAGTCTCCTTGAAGAGAGGACCTTCGACCGAGTTGATCCACTCGACCGGCCGTGTCCTCCCGATGATTCTGTGAGAAAATCAGCAAACACCGATTGGCTTACTCGCCGGCCCTCAGTCTCATCCGCAGGGCGTGGTCGCTCGGTTGCGGCGGACTCAGGCGATCCTTCTCCAAGAGGATTCGCCGGACGACATCCAATCTCGTCCCACCTCCGGTGATTCCTCGGCGATGAGTGTATCGCGGAGGTCGGTTCCGGCTCAATGACTCACGGCGGGTCCGGGCGGCGGATTGCTCGAAGCGGGCGGTGGCGGAGTCGCGTGTAGTCTTAGGTCGCGGGCAGCCGACGCGATGGCTTGGGCGGTTTGGGAGCCGGCGCGATCGACCTGGGCGTTGGCCCGCCGCATCGCCTCCACCGGGATTGTATTGACCAGGCGTCGCAGCGCCTCGACCCACTCGGGACGGTTGGCCACCCGCCGGGAAACCAGAAGCAGGGCGTCGTAAGGAGGGATCGCTTGGCGGGGGTCCTCCAGGGTCACCAGGTCGAAGGCGTCGATCCGGCCGTCGGTGGTGAAGGCGGAGATCACGTCGGCCTCGCCCCGGCGGGCGGCGTCGTAGAGGAAAGTGGGCTCGAAGGTGCGGCGATCCTTGAAACGCAGGTGGTAGTGGTCGCGCACGGCCTGCCATTCGGGACGGCCCAGGAATTCGTAATCCGATCCGAAGATCAGGTCAGGGGCGTGACGGGTGAGGTCGGCGATCGAGGCGACGCCGAGGCGTTGAGCCTGTTGACGGCGCATCGCCAAGGCGTAGGCGTTCTCGAAGCCGAGCGGGCCGATCACGGTCACGCCGTAACGTGTGGGAAGCTCGCGGGCGAGGATGTCGATGACCTCGCGGCGACCGGGCCGATCGTCGCGTTTGAGGATGTTGACCCAGAGGGTGCCCGAGTAGTCGACCGCCACGTCGATCGCGCCGCTGGCCAAGCCGTCGAACAACACGGTCGAACCCAATCCCTCGGCGCGTTCGACGCGGGTGCCGGCCTGTTCCAGAGTATCTTCGATGACACGGGCGAGGATGTATTGCTCGGTGAAATTTTTGGCTCCGATGGTCAGGACAGGACGATCGGCGGCGGGATCAGGCTCGGCGGAGGTGGCTTGGGCGGCCCGAAGCAGGTCGGGCGCGGCCAGTCCGAGCAGGGTCAGCGTCGCCAAGGCAATCAGAGCCAGGCGGGTGGAGCTGGGTCGTCGGGAGGCGGCGGCCCGTTCGATACCACCGAGGACCGCGTCGAGGATGAGGGCGAGGGCGGCGGCGGCCAAACAACCGGCCACCACCAACGCGGGGTCGCGCAGCTGCAGGCCGCGAAAGATCAGGTCGCCTAGGCAGCGTTGGCCCACCGGGGTGGCCAACGTAGCAGCTCCAACCACCTGGACGGTCGCGGTGCGGGCTCCGGCGAGGATCACCGGCGCGGCGAGGGGCAGCTGCACCGCGCGGAGAATGGTCGCGTCGGTCATGCCCAGACCGCGGGCCGATTCGACGATTTGTGGGTCTACTCCCCCCAAACCGGTGACGGTGTTGCGCAGCACCGGCAGCAGGCCATACAACGTCAGCGCCCCCAGAGCGGGCAAAAAGCCCAGGGTTGGCAGGTCACGGCCGATCAGAACACCTAAACCGGCCAGGATCGGCACGGCCAGGGCCAACAGGGCTAGGCTGGGAATCGTCTGAACCAACGAGGCCAGGCCAAGTAGCCCAGCCCGCAACCGCGGGCGGTTCAGGGACGCGACCGCCAGCGGCAAAGCCAGGCCGCCGCCCAAGGTGAGAGCCGCCAAGCTCAAGCGGAGATGGTCGGCCGCGTTGGGGGCGGAGCGGCCCAGGGCCAGCCCCACCTGTTCCAGGAACTCCCACCACAGTGTCGGCATGACGTCACTTGGCTTCATCGGTGGAAAACGCAGCACAGGATGAAACGGCGTCCGACTTGAGGATCGCCTGGGTTGATTCCCCGTCGAGGTCGCCGGGAAGGTTCGAGGATATGGGGACGGCACTTTGGGCGGACGGATCAGCCCACCCCGCCAACAAGCGGGCGTGACGCACCGGCCCGTTGAGCATCCGCTCGACGGCTGGGTGACTGGGCCGGGACACCAGTTCGCGCGGAGTGGCTAGACGAATGAGTTCGCCTTGATCCAGCACCGCGATCCGGTCGGCCAATTCCAGCGCCTCCACGAGGTCGTGGGTCACCAACACGGTGGTGAGTCCGAGGGAACGATGGACTTGAAGGAACTCGGCCCGCAACTCGTCGCGGATTTCCGGGTCTAACGCGCCGAAGGGTTCGTCCATGAGCAGAATCGAGGGCGAACCGGCTAGGGCACGGGCGAAGCCGACCCGTTGGCGTTGGCCGCCGGAGAGCGAATCGGGGAACCGTTGGGCGTAGTCCTGGGCGGGCAGGCGGATCATGGTCATTAGCTCATTGACCCGTTGACGCACCCGATCAGCAGACCAACCCAGCAATCGCGGAACAGCCGCGACATTGTCGAAGACGGTCCAGTGGGGAAACAGTCCGGAGGTTTGCACCACATGGCCAATGGTTCGCCGAAGCAGGTGGGCGGGCATCGATCGGTTGTCTCGGCCATTGATCCGGACTTCGCCCTGGCGGGGCTCGACCAGGCGGTTGATCGTTTTGAGCAGAGTGGTTTTACCCGACCCCGACCCGCCCACCAAGGCGACCAGTTCCCCCGCCGCGACCCTTAGCGATACGTTCCGCAATGCTGGTCGAGCGGGATCGTCATACCAGTGGGTGATGTTCCGAAGTTCGATCATAGCAGGATGGGGTGGGGATCGGCTGGGAGCGGGCGGGCGAACCGGTCGTCTTGGCTCCGATTAGCGGGAGGGCAAGGCGTCGGCGGGCTGTGTGTGACGTGCAGACTTGCGTGGGATCATCTGGCTCAACTGATGGAGCGGAGGGTATTGTGGACCAAAGGCGGTTCGATGTCCACTGGCTCCAAGTCGTTTGGGCGAAACATGAGGGAATTCGGCCGATGAATCCATGCGTTTCCGGCGTCGCGTTGCTGAGCCTGTTGATGGGCGGAGTTGATCCATCGTGGTGGCCGAACGCCGCAGCGGCATGGCGGACGTTGATGGTCGTGATCGCCGCCGAGCCACCGGAGTTTCGGTTCGACCCCCTGGCCTCCTATCTTCAGGCCGGTCCCGAGGAACGGATTCGGATTGTCGAGCGGCTAAGCGAGCCAACCCGGGAGCCGTCCCACGCGATCGAGTTGGGCACGTTGCTGACTGCCTGGGAGGAGGCCGATCCAGTTTTGGCCGACGCCGCGGCGCGTTCGGTTGGACGCCTGGGCGCAACGGTCGCGCTGGGGCTGGCCGAGGCGTTGCGGGCCGAACGGTTGGAGCGACGGCGGACCGCCGCCGCGGCGTTGGCAACCCTCGGGTTGGATGCGGCTCCTGCTCAGGAAGCTTTGCTCGACCTAATGGCCCGCGAACCCGATCCGGTCGCGCGCCGTCGCGCCTTGGTGGCCTTGGGGCAACTCGGCACGCTTGACGCCCAACGCCGCGGCGCGATTCGCCCAGCGCTCGAAGCGTTGCTTCACCATGCCGATCAAGAACCGGACTCGCCCCTGATTCCGCTGGCGTTGACGATTCTCGGTGGCTGGGGCGAAGATGCCGCCGCGCTGACCGGTTCGGTGAAAACGCTGCTGGATCGCAACCGGCCTGCCCCACTGCGTTTGGCGGCGGTGGAAACCCTAGGTCGGATTGGTCCGCCAGCGCGAGAGGCGATCCCCGAGTTGGTCGCGTTGCTGCGCGAGTCGGACCTTGCGTTGAGAACGGCGGCGCTAGTGTCATTGCGTCGGATCGGTCCCGAGGCGATCGGCCCACTGACAGTGGCCCTGGGAGGTGATCCTCTCTGGGCGCGGATGGCAGCGCTGGGCTTGACCTCGTTCGGTTCGCAGGCCCGCTCCGCCTCCGACGCGCTTCATCGAATGCTCAACGCCAAGGAGGCGGATCTCCGACGCGCCGCAGCCCGCGCTCTTCAAAGTATCCACGGTTCGTGATCGCGTTACCTGGGTGGGTCGGCCGAGTCGGTCGCGGCGGGGGAGGCGTGGGACGACGCAGCGGGGGTGGGAGCTGGATCGTTCGAGTCGGTTGCCAACACCGGGGTCGCGTTGTCGGTTGAGGGCGTCGGCGTGGGCTGGTGGGGCGTCGCCGGGGTTCGGAGCCGGCCCACCCACTCGGTGAAGCCCACGATCACGTCGTAAAAGACCGGCGTGAAGAACAGGCCGAAGAGGGTCACGCCGAGCATCCCTGAGAAAACCGCCACTCCCATCGGGTAACGCATTTCGACCCCCGCGCCCGTGCCAAGGATCAAGGGGACGACCCCCAGAATGAAGGCGAAGGCGGTCATGAGGATCGGTCGCAACCGCAGGCGGCAGCCCTCAACGATCGCCTCGCGGCGGGGCAGGCCCTGTTCCTGGAGCTGCTTGACGAACTCGACGATCAGAATCGCGTTCTTGGCGGCCAGACCGACTAACACCACAAAGCCAATTTGGATGAAGATGTTATTGTCCAGTCCGACCAAGGCCACCCCGGTGATCCCGGCCACTAGGCACATCGGCACGATTAGGACGATTGACAGAGGCAGCGACCAACTCTCAAACTGGGCCGCCAGCACAAGGAAGACGAATAGGGTACCTAGGCCAAAGACGAATCCTAACGTGTTGCCAGCCGTCACCTGTTGGAAGGCGATTTCGGTCCATTCAAAGCCCATCGTCCCTGGCGGCAGATTGGCCCGCGCGATCGATTCCATGAGGCCAATCGCCTGGCCCGAGGAGACACCCGGCGCGGGGCGGGCGATCACGTCGGCCGCGGGATAAATGTTGAAGTGGGAAACCAGCGACGGCCCCACGATCTCGCGCAGGTTGATCAAGGTGCCCAAGGGAACCATGTCGCCGGCGGCATTACGCACCTTCAGGCGGCCCACGTCGGCCGGGTCGATGCGGAACTCGGCGTCGGCTTGCACCTTGACCTGCCAGTTGCGGTTGAGGTAGGTGAAGTCGTTGACATAAGACGATCCCAGGTAGGTTTGCAGCGTGCCGAATACCTGGTTGAGCGGTACCTGAAGCGCCTTGGCTTTCTCTCGATCGACTTCGATGAAGTACTGGGGTTGGTCGTTGCGGAATCCGGTGTAGAGACCCTGCAAGCGGGGTTCGGCACGGGCGGCGTCGAGAATGGTCTCGACTGAGCCTTGAAGCTGGTCGAAGCCAACGCCGCCGATGTCCTGAACTTGCATCCGCAGCCCTCCGGTGGTTCCCAGCCCCTCAACTGGCGGAGCGTTGGCCACCAGCACGATGGCGTCCTCGAAGTCGCGTAATTGTTCCTCGATCCAGGCGACCAACTGGATCGCCTTGGCTTCAGCCATGCCGGCCCGTTCCTCGAACGGCTTGAAGGTGATGAAGAGGGTGCCGTAATTGGGGATTGTGGCGTTGGAGGCTACCGACAGCCCGGAAAAGCCGATGGTGTGGTCAATGGCCGGGTTGGTTCGCACGATCTTGTCCAGACGGCGCATGACCTCGGTGGTCCGTGAGAGGCTGGCTCCCTCGGGCAATCGTACTAGTAGCAAGCAATAGCCCTTGTCCTGCTCGGGAATGAAGCCGAGTGGCACAGAGGTGAAGACCCGCGCGCCCAGGAACATTAAACCACCGTAAACGATCAACAGAATGAGACTGAACCGAACCACCCGGCGCACTAGGGCAACATAAACCGCGGTGAACCCTTGGAAACCTAGGTTGAACAGGCGGAAGAACCAACCGAGGGTCAGGTCGATGAGCAAGGTGAGGGGGTCACGGCGGGGCGGTGGTCCGTGTTCGTCGTGGACATGTCCCTTGAGGAGCAGACGGCAGAGGGCGGGGCTGAGGGTCAGGGCGTTGAAGGCGGAAATCGCGGTCGAGGCGGCGATGGTCAGGGCGAACTGGCGGTAGAACTGGCCGGGAATGCCAGGCATGAAGGCCGTTGGCACGAAAACCGCGATCAGCACCAACGCAATGGCGATGAGCGCGCTGGAGATCTCCTTCATCGCCTTACGGCTGGCCTCGCGGGGGGACAACCCGAGTTTCAGGTTGCGTTCGACGTTTTCAACCACCACGATGGCGTCGTCCACTACGATGCCGATGGCCAGCACGAGGCTCAGCAGTGAGAGGTTGTTGAGTGAGAAGCCCAGCCCATTCATCACCGCGAAGGTGCCAACTAAGGAGACCGGCACCGCAATCATCGGGATGAGGGTGGCCCGCCAGTTCTGGAGGAAGACCAGGACGACCAAGAAGACCAGGATGAAGGCGTCCCGCAGGGCGTGTTGAACCTCCTCGATCGAGGTTTTCACGAAGATGGTGGTGTCGTAGTGAATCGCGTACTCGACCCCCGGGGGAAAAAGCGACTCGCCGTCGGGACTGGTACGGAGCGATTCCATGCGCTGACGGATCCGTTCGGCAGTGGCCAGGGCGTTGGAGCCGGGGAGCTGGTAAACGACCAGGGTGACCGAGTCGCCGCCGTCCAACAGGTTGTCCTGGCTGGAGTCTTTAGCCCCGAGCTGAATTCGGGCCACATCGCCCAGACGGTTCAGACGTCCGCCCGGCTCCGCTTTGAGAACGATCCGCTCGAACTCCTCGGCGTTGAGTAATCGTCCCTTGGCCGAGAGGGTGTAGCGGAATTCGACCCCCTCGGGCACCGGAGGATCGCCCAACGCCCCAGCGGCCACCTGAACGTTCTGTTCCTGAAGCGCCTGGATCACGTCGCCAGCCGAAAGGTTGCGGCTGGCCATCGCGCCAGGATCGAGCCAGACCCGCATGGCGTATTCCCGCTCCCCGGCCACGGTCAGTTCGCCTACCCCCTCGACCCGCGCCAATGCGTCGTAGAGCCGGGTCCGCGCGAAGTTGCTTAGGTAGAGGGCATCGCGCGACTGGTCGGGCGAGTATAAGTTGATGGTCAACAGGATGCTGGGCGACTTCTTCTTGACCGTGATTCCCTGACGAATGACCTCGGGGGGGAGTTTGGCCTGGGCGATCGCCACCCGATTCTGGACCAGCACCTGAGCAAAGTCGAGGTCGGTGCCCAGGGCAAAGGTCACGTCGATCGAAACCTGGCCGTTGTTGCCCGAGGAGGAGGTCATGTAGAGCATGTTCTCCACGCCGTTGATCTGTTGTTCAATCGGCGTGGCAACCACGTCGGCGACCACTTGGGCGTTGGCTCCGGGATAAATCGCCGTGACGTTCACCGTCGGCGGCGCGATTTCGGGATATTGCGCTACCGGCAAATTCTGATACGAAACCACTCCGAGGATCACCAGCACAATCGACAAGACCGAGGCGAAGATTGGTCGGTCAATGAAGAAATGCGAGAACATAACAGATCAGCAACTCCGGAGATTCGGGATGGAGAAAAGCCAAAACCGTTCTTGTTCAACAGAGCGGGACGTCTCAAGATGGGATGAAGGCTGGAGGAATCGGGTCGATTCACGCGCCGTGACGTGAAGAGTCGAAAGCCGACTGGTTCATTTTGGGGGTTGGGTCATGGCGGGTTGGCCGGACGGTTCGGTGGCGGAATCGCCGGGGGTTGGGGGCGGGGCGGAAGCGGGATCGGGATCGGGTTGGGTTTCGGCCGGTTCGGGTTGGGCCTTGGTTTCCTCTTTGTCGGCGTCGGGGTTGCGGCCAAACCGAGCCGAGCGGGGCATCTCGACCGGGTTGGGGTTGACCGTCACTCCGGGCCGGATGCGCTGAAGGCCATTGACCACCAGGGTCTCCTCGGCGTTGAGACCCCGGACGACTTCGCGCAGGCCGTCGAACCGCGAGCCAGTCTCGATGGCGCGGGCTTGGACCTTGTTGTCGGCGTCCAGCACGTAGACAGTGGGTTGGCCCTGGTCGGAGAAGATCGCCCGTTCGGAGATCAGCACGCGGGGACGGGCCTCTCCAAGCGGGACACGCACCCGGGCGTGGTTGCCCGGTTTCATGATCTGATCAGGGTTGGGCAGGAGGCCGCGTACCAGAATCGTGCCGGTGGAGCGGTCCAACTGGTTGTCGATGAAGTCGATGGTCCCCTCGTGAGGAAACCGACCCGGTTCGTCGTCCAGGCCGACCTGGATGGGAAACCGAGCGCGGGCGATCTCGGTGTGCCCCTGGGCGCGGGCGCGGCGGCGGTAATCCAGGGCGTCGCGTTCATTGACCGCGAAATACACGTGGATCGGATCAACCGAAACAATCGTGGTCAGGTCAGTCGAGGCGGAGTCGGCGGCGATTAGGTTGCCTGGACGGATCAGCACCCGCCCGGCAATGCCCGTGATGGGCGAATGGATTCGGGTAAACTCCAGATTCAACTCGGCCTGAGCCAATTGAGCCTGGAGCGACTCGACCGCTGCGGCCGCCTCGTTGCGTTGGGCCACGGTCTGGTCGTACTCCTCCTTGCTCATGGCCCGTTTGGCGATCAGTTGTTGAGCGCGCACGAGGTCAGCGTCGTACTTCTTGATCGCCGCCTGTGCCCGAGCCAGATCGCCCTTGGCCTGAGCCACCGCGTTTTCGTAAGGCCGGGGGTCAATCAAGAAGAGAGGATCGCCCGTCTTGACCAGTTGGCCCTCCTCGAAGAACACCTCCTGAAGATAGCCGCTGACCCGCGCGCGAATTCGCACCCTCTCGATTGCCTCGATCGTGCCGTTGTCGAACACCGCCGCGTCGGTGAATGACTCGACCACCGGGCGGGAGACCGAGACCGTCGGCAGCGGTGGGGTCGCCGGTTCGGCGCGGCCCGCGCCGTCGCCGCCACAGCCCGCCATTCCGCTCAAACTCAAAAAAGTGAAGAAAAGCGTCACGAGACCCGCTAGGCTTCTCCGACACCATTCACCCCGATCGCCGCTCGGCACCATGATCGCTCTCCTTCGCTTCCGAACCCACTGTCGCTTGATTCAACCGATCCCTCCACGCCAAGCCTCCCTGCCCAGAATGGGAAGATCGCGCCGCAGAGCCGACATGGTGACAAATCGTCCGTCTCCCCGCCACATGGCGGTTGGCGGGTTCACTCTGGTGCGTCTCTACTCGATCGCTCTCTCGATCACCGGGGAAACCCACGCGACGTTCTCACCCTCCAAAATTGGCGTCGCTGGATTTCAACTTCATTTTCAAACACACTCGTTCGTTTTTTTGGAAAACGGACCTGCTTCGTTTAGAATAATTATCGTCTCCTAGATCTCCCACTTTGTCTACTCGCCTATGAGTAGGGTACGGATGAAGCGCTCTCAACAGCCACCTAAGTGACTTCAACTATGATGACACGCATCTGCAAACAGATTTCGGCGTGGATTCTTGCCAATCGTCGCGCGTGTGATGATCGGGCCCGACTATCACGGCGTCTACGGATCGACCCGGCCAGCACGAATCTGGAAACGCGGGTGGTGCCGGCGGTTTTCGTGGTGGACACAGTGGCCGATTTCCTACTCGGCGATCCCAACGGAATCGGCACCTCGTTGCGGGCGGCGATGCAACAGGCGGCGCTGAGTTTGGACCCGTCGGACACGATCCTCTTTGATATCCCCGGTCCAGCCGGTCAGGAGCGGCTCATCGCGCTCGACCCTGTTCTCGGGCCGCTGCCGACGATCGCTCGGCCACTGGTGATCGACGGTTATTCACAGCCGGGCACATCGGTCAACACCGCAACGGTTGGCACCAACGCGACCCTAGCGATTCGGATCGACGGGACTCTCGTTGGCAACGAAGGGCTGTTGATCGATGGCGATCTCAGGGGAGTCAACGGCACGGTGATTCGCGGCCTGTCGATCACCGGGTTTGACACGGGCATTCTGATCACCCAGGCTTCGGGCGTCACGCTCGAGGGCAACTTCGTGGGGGTAGATACCACGGGGATTGGTCCCGGCGTTGGCAATGATGTGGGTGTCCGGGTAGAGTTGGCGAGCAGTTCCATTCTAATCGGCGGCAACCTAGCCGCCCGCAACTTGATCGCGGGCAACCAGCGGGGTCTCGTTCTCAACAATAGCAACGCGATCATCCAAAACAACACGATTGCCCGCAACGCCGGCGACGGCGTGACCGTGAGCTCGTTTTCGCCTGTATCTGTCGAGAACAACACAATCCGCGAGAATACCGGCTTCGGAGTGACATCCCATTCCGGTCGTGCGCCGAATGTGCTGGGCAACGTGATTTCTCAAAACGCTCTGGGAGGCATCGGGTTTGGGCTGGGCAATCCCGTGGGGCCGCCCGCTCCGGTCTTCATGCAGGCCTTCCACGACGAGCCGGGGTTCGCGCGTCTGGAAGGTCGGATTGAAGGGTACAACCCCGGAACCATCATCACCATTGAACTGTTTCGGGACAACGTGTCGTTGATTCCCCAGGGCGACACCCCGTTGCCAAGGCTGACCATTCCGATTCCGCTCAATGGCGTGGGAACCTTCAGCGTCCTGGTGCCGACGACCTCGCTCATCGACACGTTCACCGCCACCGCTACCTGGATAGACGAGTCGGGACAGGGCACCTCGGTCTTCGTTCCCGTTACCTCCATGCTCAATTTGGTGGTCACCAACACCAACGACGCCGGATTCGGCAGTTTGCGTCGCGCTCTGGACAACGCCGCCTTCTACTTTTCTACCAACCTGGCCACCATCACCTTCGCCATTCCCGGAACTGGCGTCCAGACCATCAGACCGCTGACTCCCTTACCCCCAATTCGCTCGCCGATCGTGCTGGACGGCTACTCGCAGTTGGGTTCGTCGGTCAACACGGCTGAGTTCGGCACCAACGCGACCCTAGCGATTCGGATCGACGGGACTCTCGTTGGCAACGAAGGGCTGTTGATCAACGGCGATCTCGGGGGAGTCAACGGCACGGTGATTCGCGGCCTGTCGATCACCGGGTTTGACACGGGCATTCTGATCACCCAGGCTTCGGGCGTCACGCTGCAAGGTAATTTCCTGGGAGTCGATCCCTCGGGGATCAGTCCCGGAGGCGAAAACAACGTTGGGTTGCATGTGGAGTCCAGTTCCAACATCCAGATCGGCGGTGATCGCGCGGCCCGCAACCTGATCGCGGGTAACATCACGTTCGGGGCGTTTCTGAACGAGGTTTCTAACCTGCGGATTCAAGGCAACCTGATCGGTACCAACGCGGCGGGTACCGCGGCAATCCCTAATGGCGTGACGGGTCTTCAGATCCTCGGAGGCTCGAATCACCTGATCGGCGGCGGTGATCCTGGTCAGGGCAACCTGATCGCGGGCAACGGTGGTGAAGGGGTGTTGGCGCAGGGCGTGGATGGTCTGGGCGTTCAGGGCAACCGGATTGGCACCAACGCGGCGGGAACCGCGGCGCTGGGTAATGGGGGGTCCGGGGTGTTCGTGGGCGTCAATCCGCTCAATCAGGTCGCTTCGCAGAATGTGACGATCGGCGGGTCGTCGCCAGGCGCGGGCAATGTGGTTTCGGGAAACCTCGGTGAAGGGATCAGCGTTCAAGGCGTGAATGGCGTTGTCATCCAAGGCAACCGAATCGGCACGGACGCGATGGGAACCGCCGCGATCCCCAACCGTTTCGCGGGAATCGCGGTGGGTCGGGATTCCAGCTTGCTTACCCCATCCTCGAACATCGTGATTGGCGGCCCCGACCCCAACGCGGGGAACGTGATTTCAGGCAACTTCAGCAACATCGTGCTTCTCGCCGTAAATGGGGTCACCATCCAGGGCAACCGGATCGGCACCAACGCGGCGGGAACCATCGCCTTGGACAATCGTGGCTTCGGAGTCTTCGTAGGGGACGACTCGCCATCCCAGCCTCGGGTTTTCTCGACCAACGTGACAATTGGCGGCGCGACGCCCAACGCCGGCAATGTAATCTCGGGCAATCCGCTTGCGGGCGTGCATCTCTCGGGCGTGATCGGCGCGACCCTCCAAGGCAATCGGATTGGCACCAACGCGGAAGGAACCGCCACGCTGAGCAACAGTGCAGAGGGGGTATTGGTGACCAACTCCTCCTCCAACATCGTCATTGGTGGCGCGGTGTCGAGCGCGGGTAACCTGATCTCGGGCAACGCGGGAGCCGGGATTCGGCTGGGGGTGGTCAATCAGGTGGCCGTTCAGGGCAACCGAATCGGCGTTGGATTGAATGGCACGACCGCGTTGCCTAACGGCGGTGATGGGGTGAATGTGGAACCGGGAGCAACCCCGCTTACCATCGGCGGTGTTTCGGCGGCCGCGTCTAACGTGATTGCCTTCAATGGTGGGTTCGGGGTCAAAACCCAGCTAGAGACTGGAGCGCCCGCACCATCGGTCTTGGGCAACGCGATCTTCGACAACCAGGCGGGCGGCATCGGGTTCGATCCGTTGGGCGCAGGCGCGCCGCCAGTCGCGCCGGTGTTCACGGACTTTCAATTCGACGCGCAAGGCGGCGTGACCTTAAGGGGACGGGTCGCTGGGGATCCAGGTGGGTTGGCTCGGGTTGAGTTCTTCCAAGAGAATCGGACCTTCACGCCGCAACAAGCCCAGGGGCGCTTCTTCCTAGAGGCGTTGGAGATTCCTCTGGACGCTCAAGGAGTCGGTGTCTTTGAAGTGAGGCGGTTGGCGGCCACCTTCTCGGAACTGTTCACCGCGACCACGACGACGCCGACGCAAGGCACGTCAATCTTCACGCCGATCCGCGCTGAGTTGTTGTTCCAGGTGGTTAACACCAATGATGGCGGTCTGGGCAGCTTGCGGCGGGCGATCGAAAACGCCAACCTGTTCCCGGATGAGAATGTGATCGACTTCGACCTCCCTGCTGATCCGATTCAGACGATTCGACTGGAGACCCCCCTGCCCCGTTTGACGACCCCCCTGACTATCGATGGCCTTTCTGCACCCGGAGCGCAGGCCGGCTCGCTGGGCACTGGTTCGCAAGCGCTTCCAAACATTCGGGTGGTCGTGGATGGATCGAACCTCAGTCCCAGCGGATCGACGGGACCGGACGACGGTTTTGTGATCGAAGCGCGGGTGAGACTGACAGGGTTGGCGATCGCGGGCTTCCCCGGCGCGGGGGTGCGGATCGCCGCCAACGCCGACGACGCCCAGTTGACCAATCTGTTCGTCGGGGTGGACGCCCAAGGGGTCACCGCTTTCGGTAACCGCCGCGGCGGCGTGGTGATCGAAGGCGGGACAGGTCATCGTCTCAGTGATTCGTTGATCGCGGGCAATCGGGGCGACGGCGTGGTCATTCTGGGCGGGTCGGGAATCGTCATCGAAGGGAGTCGGATTGGAACATCCTTGAGTGGTCGTACCAGCCTGCCCAACCTTGGTAACGGCGTGGCGATTCGGGGCGGTCTAAACCATCGGGTGGTGAACGCCCTGCTCTCCGGCAACGACTTGAATGGGATCGTCCTTGAGGGAGTAGACGTGTCGGGTGTACAGGTGGAAGCCTCGCGGATCGGCACCGACTTCTCGGGCGCGTCGGCTCTGGGCAACGGCTTGGACGGGGTGGCGATTTTGAACTCGCCCAACAACCTGATCTTGGAAACTCTGATTTCTGGCAATGGACGGCTCGATGAGGGGGCCGGCGTGGTCGTCCGGGGTGCGACGGCGTTGGGCAATCGGATTGTCCTCAACACGATTGGTCTAGATGGTTCGGCTCAACAAGCGCTGGGCAACTCGGCCCACGGCGTGTTCGTGGGCGACGGAGCGACCGGCACCTTGATTCAACGCAACGTGATCGCGGGCAACGGTGGTTTGGTTCCGGGCGTGGGGATTTACCTCTCGTCGCGCGACGCTCAAGGGAACGCCTCGGCCGATGTTCCCAGCCAAGGCAATGTGATCGCGGACAACCGCATTGGCGTGGATGGCACAGGAACCCGGGCGATCGGGGGGTCTCAAGTGGGGGTGGTCATCGACGACCTGCCCAATAACCTGGTGCGCTCCAATGTGATTTCGGGGCACGCCATTGCGGGACTCTTGATCGCCGGAGCGCGGGCGACCGGCAACACGATGGTCGGCAACACGATCGGGCTGGACGCGGCCCGTCAAAACCCTGTGCCCAACGGCTCGCGGCTGAATGGCCGTTTAGTGGGTGAGGGTATCGCCATCAATCAATCCGTGGGCAACGTGATCGGCGGTTCGGGGGGCGACGCCAACGTGATCGGCGGTAACCTGCGGTACGGAATCGCTCTCTTGGGGTTGGAACTCAATGCCAACCGGCTTGCGAGCAACATTCTGGGCGCGCCGGTGATCAATGGCACCGGTCCCGATGACGACGTGGCGTTGATTCCCTTGATCGCGCAGCCGACGCCGACGAATCCCACGCCTTCCCGTTCGGTCTCGCCAGGGACTCCCCAACCGGGGACACGTCCCCGGTTGGGTCAACGTCCGCGTCCCCATGCGACACCGCGGCCGATTCTGAATTCACCGCGTCCGAGTCGTCGTCCCCCCGGTTGGCGGCTTGGTTCCAAAGGGTCGGGTCGTTCCTGATTCGGCAGGGGTTGTGAAGACCGCATGAAGGTGGTTTGGGGGCTTCGGATCGGCATCGTCTTGACCGCGGCCCCCGCTCCCCTACGATGGAAGAGGTACCCAAGCGCGTCGCGGTGGTTTGGTCCTGATCTAGGATTTGACTCGCCCGCGGCGGGGTAACCTTTCTGTTTCAGTATCCATTCGGATGCACAACTCCGGCGGCCTTCCGATCGACTTGGTGAGCAGCTGTGTGCCTCTTTCTCCCCAAGACGATTTTCTCGCGCCGTCTTCTCCCGCTTCCGCGACGGGAACCACGCCGTGATTGAGCATCGCCCCCGCCTGGCCCTCTCGGTTGCCGAAGACGGTTGCGTTCCCTCGTTGGCCACGCTGGCGCTTCTCGCCGGTTTGAGTGAACGGGGCATGAAGGTTCAGCATTTCCGAACTCGGTCCTGCTTGACGGGTTTGGAGACCTACGCCCGGGCTACTGGATTTCACCCCCGCCACCTCGACCCGTGGTTGATGGGACGGGAAACCTGTCAGGCCGCGTTCCACCACGGCGGACGCCACGCCGATCTCGCCGTGATCGAGGGCCATCTGCCCCCTCGCCGTCACCTCTATCCTCAAAAAGATCTCCCGACCCTCTCTTCCTCCTGCCAAGCGGCCTTTTCATCACCTTGCCTTGGGGATTTAAATTGCCCTGAAGGCCAAGAGCTTTGCGACCGTCACGAACCCGAGTTTGCCTCTGGTGGTCTGGCCAGTCTCTGCGAGACGCTGGATTTGCCTAAGGTGGCCGTGGTCTCCTGTCGAGGGTTGGAGGGATTTCATCTGCCTCCACTGCCCGAGGGGATCGACGCGGTTCTGCTCGACGGCCTAGAGCATCCTGAAGAGATCGACGCGCTGCGGCATGTGTTCGAGGTGTTCTGGCGTCTGCCGGTTCTCGCCGCGATTGAAGCCTTTCCAGAGTTTCGCCGATTGGTGGCGTCCGACCATTTCCTGGTGGGACGTGACGACGAACTCCTGCATGAGCTGGCGCGCTCCTTTTTGCAAACGGCCGATCTCGACTTGCTTCATCAGCTGATCAAACGTCCGTTTCATCATGCGCGGCCCTTCTCGTTCATTCCGGCTCGTCAAGGTTGTTTCCGAGTCGCCCTAGCGCAGGACGACGCCTTTGACACCTATTTCCCGGACACCCTGGAAGCCTTGGAACACCTTGGGGCGGATCTCGTGGAGTTTTCGCCTCTGAGAGACGATCAGGTGCCGCCGGATTGCGACCTCATTTTGTTGGGGTGTGGCCATCCCGATCAGTTCGCCGGCGAACTTGCGGCGAATCTTTCGATGATTTACTCGCTCCGCGCTTCGGTCTGTCGAGGTACCCGTCTTTACGCCGAGGGGGGAGGCGCGGCTTGGCTGGCGGAGGCGTTGGAGGTGGACGGCCAGGTTGTTCCAGGCGTGGGACTCTTCCCCGGCGTGGTCGCTCAGCGGTTGCGAACTTCCGCCGGGTCGCAACGGGTCTGCCGGGTGCTGCGACACGACACTTGGCTGGGAAGTTGTGGTCAAGTGGTCCGGGGTTACGCTACGCCTCATTGGCGGTTTCAAATCCATTCCTCGGACGCTTCAGGACCAAATGGTTTTCCACGCCATGCGGCGGTCCAAACTCTAACTTGTTCTGGCGATATGGTTGGGCGTCACCGCGCGGTGGCCAGTTTGGTGCATTTGCATCTGACCGCGTTGCCGGAGTTTCTGGCGGCCTTCGCCTCGCAGTCAGTTCCCCTTAATGGATCGGCGACCATTTCGCCGTCGATTCGGCCCGCGCCCGGTCATTCGTCCTGACCCACTCCCAAGACGCAACGCGGAAATCCGAATTGTATCAAATCAAATCGAATTGTCTTGACCGACGGAGCGAAATCGGCTCTGATCCCTCTCATGTCGCGCCAGGAGGGCGCTGCCCTGTCCCTCGCAAGGATTGTGGTCTTCATGGTCTTGACTCCCGATCAATCCGTCGCCCCGTCATCGACCATCATCGAGCCTTCTCCTCGACGAGCTCAGCGCTCGATCGGTCGTGCGGCGCTCTGGGTTCTGGGAAGCCTCGGTCTGATCGTGGCGCTGCTAGGGTTGATCCCTCGCGCTCTGCGTTATGAACCGCCGTTCTATCGAGCCGCGTTAGCCACACCGCCAGAGACGCGCCGGCTTCAATCCGAGCGGTTCCTCGCTACCTTGCTCGATCTTCGAAACGACATGGCAAACGAGCCAGTCTGGGAAACACGCTGGACCGAGGATCAAGTCAATAGCTGGTTGGCCGAACATCTGGAGCTGGATTCTGAAGGGATTTTGGCGCTTCCCCACGATGCATCCGTTTGGCAACCTCGATTGGGCTTCGAGCGTGATCGAGCGCGTCTGGCGTTTCGGGGCCGTCTGTTGGGTTTGGAGACGGTTTTCGAGGCGGTGTTCTCGGTCGTGTACGACTCCAACGGCGACTCGAACTTATCGGCCACGGGGGTGGAACACCCTGCTTGCGGTCTGGTTCTGGAGATCGAGTCGGTTTCGGCGGGCTTGGTTCCGTTGCCTGTCGGCTTCGTGGCCGATCGCTTGCTCGAGCGTGGCGTCTGGCCTGGATTTGTCCTCAAACGCGATCCCACCTCGAACCATCCGGGCCGACTGCTCGTGACGCTGGATTCCGAAGGTCAATCGATTCTGACCAGATTGAGTCGATTGGAAATCCTTCAGGGAGCGGTACGGCTCACGGGAGGCCAACTCGCTGACCCCGCCTCCTCTCCCTTTGTGGTGGGGGATCGATCCGCCTCGGACCAGCCCGCGGCGCGTCGTTGATGAGGTTGGGAACGGAACCCCACGGACGCGGTTTGAGGGTTCCACGTGAAACGCGCTCCCAATCTTTCCCAATTGAGGAGCATGAACGAGTCAGGATGACTTTAGAGATCGAACCAGTAGAGGATTGCCAGCCAGATGGCCAGCATCCAGCCGAGGAGCGCTAGCAGGCTGACGGTGGTCAAGGTAGGCCGCGTCAAGAGGCAACGACAAATCCGCTCCATCCAGGAGATCTGGCGCGCTGCGATGGGGCGGCGATCCAAGACACGCTCTAGGTCGTCGGCCAACGCTTGAGCGCAGGGGTAACGGTTGGCCGGGGACCGCTCCAGACATTTGAGGATGATCGTTTCCAGGTCGCGTGGCAACTCGGGACGCCGTTCACGGGGGGGGACCACTCGGTCGTAGACCACCCGATGAATTGTTTCGGAGGGAGTGGCTCCGTGGAACGGGGTTTGGCCCATCAGCATTTCATAAAGGATGACCCCCAGCGAATAGACGTCAGTGGCCGGTCCCACTTGGTCGAGCTGGCCGGTTGCTAGTTCTGGGGCAATATAGTCGGGTGAGCCGCGAACTGTGCCGGGACGTTCTTCGGGAGGACAGCGCAAGTCGAAGCGACGGGCCAGGCCAAAGTCACCCACCTTGGGGTCGCAGCTCCAGAAGGGAGCGTTGGGATCACCTTCCATGAGGATGTTGGCTGGCTTCAGGTCGAGATGAATGACGCCTCGGCGATGCATCGCCTCCACCGCGATCGCCAGGGTTCGGATCAGTCGCACTGTCTCGCGGATCGGCTGCAGGGTTCCTGGCGGCATGAGACGATCGGCAAGACTGCCGCCGCGAACGTACTCCATCACATAGTAGGGAAGCCCGTCATGTTCGCCCGAATCGATTACCTGAACGATGTTGGGATGGCGAATCCGCGCCACCATCTCGGCCTCGCGGACGAAGCGGGTTTTCTCCTCGGCACTGGTTTGCGAATCGTGGATGAGGACGATTTTGACCGCCACCAGGCGATACAACGTAAGTTGCTGGGCGACATA
>Ga0308412_1000549_pt1 | contig 19246 bp, 17 predicted proteins | sample HotsprottomLayer_FD_202357 | JGI IMG/M metagenome (GOLD analysis project Ga0308412, IMG submission 202357) | Hot spring phototrophic mat microbial communities from Octopus Spring, Yellowstone National Park, Wyoming, United States -... | ecosystem: Environmental > Aquatic > Thermal springs > Hot...
CAAGATAGTAAAGGGGGTGCTCTCGGTTGCGATGCATAGCACCCCCCTCTTTTTCACATCCCTGGGGGCAAGGTCAAGTAGCATACGAGGGAATATGATGACAGGCTAGAGGTTGGCCGATGATTGTAGTCAAGGTAGGCGGTTCGGAAGGCATCAACTACGAGGCAGTGGCTAAAGATGCCGCTTCGCTTTGGAAGTCGGGTCAAAAGCTCATCGTCGTGCACGGGGGCAGCAGCGAGACCAACCGGATTGCCGAGGCGCTGGGCCACCCGCCGCAGTTCCTCACCCACCCCGGCGGTCTGACCAGCCGGCTCACCGACCGCAAGACCCTGGAGATCTTCGAGATGGTCTACTGCGGCCTGGTGAACAAGCGCATCGTGGAGCTGCTTCAGAAGGAAGGCGTGAACGCGGTGGGCCTTTCGGGGCTGGATGGCCGCATCTTCGAGGGTAAGCGCAAGGACGCGGTCAAGTACATTGAAAACGGCAAAATCAAAATTCACCGGGGCGACTACACGGGCTCGGTGGAAAGGGTCAACACGGGCCTGCTCACCCTGCTGCTGGAGGCCGGCTACCTGCCGGTGCTCACCCCACCGGCGGTGTCCTACCAGGGCGAGGCCATCAACACCGACGGCGATACGGCAGCGGCCATGCTGGCCAGGGCTTTCCGAGCCGAAGCGCTGTTGCTCCTTTCTAATGTCCCTGGCTTGTTGGCGGACTTTCCGGATGAGTCGAGCTTAATCCGCGAAATTCCGGCGGCCCGCTTAGGCGACCCCCAGTACATGAGCGTGGCCCAGGGCCGCATGAAGAAAAAGGTGCTGGGTGCGGTGGAGGCGGTGCAGGGCGGGGTGGGCCGGGTGGTGTTTGGCGATGCCCGGGTGGAGAACCCGATCTCGGCGGCGCTGGCGGGGGCGGGTACGGTGGTGCGCTGAGCCCTTTCACCAACATCAGGGGACGGCAGGATTCAATGTGGTTATGCGCTGGTTGCTGCTTTTATCGCTGTTGCTGGGATGGGTTTATGGGCAAACCCTGCTCCCGGCCGGCCGGTTTGGCCTGAGCGTTGTACGGGAGAATGGTGCCGTAACCTTCAAGAAGGAGGGCCTCGAGTTCACCTACGTCGAAGGCATCGGCTGGACACCTCCATTGCAGCCCGGTTTGCCCCCACCCCAGGGGGTGTTGCTGCCCGTTGAGGTGATCCGGGCGGCGGGCCTGGTGAGCGCTCCAGAGGCTAGGGTGCGATACTCTGCCGATGCCAGCCGCCTGCGCCTGGTGCTGGATCTGCCCGAGGGCGACGCGGTGCGGCCCACGCCTTCGGGCCTGGCCCCCTATCCGGGCCGCCTGGAGCTGAGCCTGCCCTACTTCTTGCCGGACCTCGAGGCGCTGCGGCCTGCGGGGGTGGAGGTGGGGGTTCGCTACGAGCTGCAAAGCACCCTGCTCACGCTGCAAGCCCCGTCGGGCCGCTTTTACCGCTACCGCACCTTTTTGCTTTCCAACCCCAGCCGCTACGTGCTGGATGTGTACTACCTCGAGCCCGAGCGCGAAGAGGCCCTGCAGCCGGGCTTCCGCTACCGCGAGCTGTGGGCCTGGACCCCCGAGCCGGTGCGGATGTACTGGCTCGAGGCCCTGCCGGGCCGCTGGCGCATGGAGCCGGTGGGTCGCCCCGGCGAGCGGAGGCTTTTGCCGGAGATGGCCCCCGGCGCCTTGGCCATCCTGAACGGCGGCTATTTTGATGGGCCTACCGGAGCGCCCATCGGCCTCTGGGTGCGCGCCGGGGTGCCCCTCAGCTTTCCCTTTGGTCGCAGCGCCTTGTTCTGGCAGGACGGTAGCGTATTCGCCGGACGCCCCCAGCTTGCGCTCTCGGTGCAGCTGATGGACGGGCGCAGCCTGCGGGTGGGGCTCAACCTGGCCCGGGCCCGCTATACGGTGCATACCCTGCCGGGGCCGGTGGGGCGCGCGGGAGAGCATGTGTACCTCGTGCAGGGCGAGCGTATCATCGCCACCTACCCCGCACCCTATGAGCTGCCCGAAGGTTTGTGGGCCCTTACCTTCCCTGCGGAAGAGCCCGTGGCCCGCACCGGCGAGACCCTGCGGCTGGTGGTGAGCCTCGAGCCGCCGGTCAGCCATGCCCTCGAGGCCGGCCCCCTGCTGTTGCAAGCTGGCGTCAATGTCTTCGACCCCAACGCCGAGCCCTTCCGCGACCGTGCGCCGGTGGAGGCGGTGGCGGCCCAGTCGGCGGTGGCCTGGTCGCAAGAGGGGGCGCTTTTCTTCATTGTGACCGAGCCCATGCGCCCCGAGGCCTTGGCCCGCTCGCTGCAAGAGCAGGGCTTGTGGGGGGCCATTCGCATGGACGGGGGCGGCTCGGCCCAGCTATGGGTGCAAGGTCGGCTGCGCAACCCAGGCAACGGCCTGCTAGGGGTGCGCCCGGTGGTGAGCGGACTGGCGCTATACCCCAAACCCTGAGCCGGTTGCGCAGCGTGCGGGCGCACGCTTCTTTGTGAAAAGTGCCGAATGAGAAGGGTTGCGGCCGAGTTTTAGTCAAATTCTCACACCTACACCTTACGCTATACCTGCCCCGAAGAGGCGAACGTGCACACCTGAAGTTGCGCTGACCTAGTCCCTGCATCATGCGGCCTAGCCTTAAGCGGGCACCGCCCCCTAGTCTCGAGCCGACATCAGGAGGTTGTTCATGAATATCGCGATTCTTTGTCACGCCAGTGCGGGGGGTTCAGGTGTGGTGGCCACCGAGCTGGCCCTGGCCCTGGCGGGACTGGGACACCACGTGCATGTGGTGGCCACCGAACGGCCTTTTCGCCTCACCGAAGAGCGGCTCAGCCAGCTTGGTCTGAGCAGCAACCTGCTCTCGACGGGCCAGAATCCGGTGGGCGGGCTCGGCCGCATTTTTCAGGCTTCCAAACGCAGTGTGGCCCGTTGGCTGGGCCTGCTCAAAAAACCCTTGCGGACGGGTTCGCTGCATTTTCATCAGGTGCTTAGCGCCGATTACCCTTTGTTCCAGGAGCCGCTTACCCCCCTGACTGCAGCCAACTCCATCGCCGAGCTGATCGAGCGTTTCAAGATTGAACTGGTGCACGCTCACTATGCTATTCCGCACGCCACCAGCGCCATCCTGGCCCGCGATATGGGGCTGGAGATCAAGGTGGTGACCACCCTGCACGGCACCGACGTGACCCTGGTGGGGCAAGAGCCTGCCTTTGCCAAAACCACCCGCCACGCCGTGCGCACCTCGGATGCGGTGACGGCGGTCTCCCACTCGCTGGCCCAGGATGCCCGCAGCAAGCTGGGGGTGGAGCGCGAGATCGAGGTGATTTACAACTGGGTTGACCCCGAACGTTTCAAGCCCAACCGCGACCCCCCGTATCGGGCCCGCTTTGCCCAGCCCGAGGAGGCCATCGTGCTGCATGTCTCTAACTTCCGCCCGGTCAAGCGCCCCCAGGACGCACTGCGGGTGTTCGCCGGTATCCTCGAGCGCATGCCGGCCCGCATGCTGATGATCGGCGAGGGGCCGCTGCGCCCGGAGTGTGTGGAGCTGGCCCATGAGCTGGAGATTGCCGGGCGGGTGCAGTTTATGGAGTTTACCCCTGGCATCGAGAAGTTCATGAGCGTGGCCGATCTGTTTGTGCTGCCCTCCGAGCGGGAATCCTTCGGGTTGGTGGCCTTGGAGGCCATGGCCAGCGGGGTGCCGGTGGTGGCCAGCCGGGTGGGAGGGCTGCCCGAACTGGTCGAGGAGGGCAGAACCGGCTTTTTGTGCCCCATGGGCGATGTACCGGGGATGATTGAGGCCAGCCTGGAGATCCTGACGAGCCGCACCCGCCGCCGCAACATGGGCGAGGCGGCCCGCGCGCGGGCCATCGAACGCTTCCGGCCCGAGGTGGTGCTGCCCAGATACCTCGAGGTCTACGAGAAAACCCTGGACTTGCAGGTAGCCAGAGGCTAGCGCGCGCTTCACAATTATTGAGCCGCTCGCAACCTGATGGCTTTGTCCTCGAGCACCGTGGTCTTCCGAAGTCGGTGAAGAGTGAAGTTACGCACTAGTGAACAATGCAGTCCTGAACGTGCAGTACGACTCTATGCAAGCTAAAGATCCCCACCAAACCATCGCGGCCCGCCCGGAGTACGCCATCCGCCTAGCCAATCCGAATGTCTGGGAGGCCAGCACAGGCTATAACTCGCTGCAGCACACCCTGAGAGTGCAGTAGTACAATCAAGCATGGGCTTTGAGACCGAGCGCAAATTCCTAGTCAAATCGTCGGTCTGGAAGCAGGGGGCGGTGGGCACCCCCTACCGCCAGGGCTATTTGTGCCGCCAAGAAGCGCGCACGGTGCGGGTGCGCATCACCGGTGAGCGAGCCTATCTGACCCTCAAGGGCCAGGCCCAGGGGATGACCCGCCTCGAGTACGAGTACCCCATCCCGTTGGCCGATGCCCACGCGATGCTCGACCAGCTCTGCTTGAAGCCCCTGATCGAGAAGACCCGCTACCGCGTCGAGTTTGGCGGGCGGGTCTGGGAGGTGGACGAGTTTGCCGGGGAGAACCAGGGGCTGGTGGTGGCCGAGGTGGAGCTCGAGTCGCCCGACCAACCCCTCGAGCTGCCCGACTGGGTGGGGGAGGAGGTCACCCACGACCCCCGCTACCTGAACGCCAACCTGGTAGCGCATCCGTTCTCGAGGTGGCCCAAACCGTGATACCGACTGGGTTTTCGCTGTTTCCAGCTAGAGGCTTGTGCGTTTTTCGAGGGTGTAGCCTAAGCTCACCAACGGATCCCAGCGTCGGCGACGGGCGATGAATCACCATAACCGACCCAGCTGGGTGGCTAGGTTCTCTTTAGCGCAACTTTAACAAGGCGCGAATGTTCATTTGCCTACAAAAATCGCGCCCGCTTGCCCCACACTAAGCGCGTGAGTCCGACCGAACTGGCTGAATATCTCTCGGGTCTGATCGAGCACCGCATCAAAATCTCCACCATGCTGTGGGGGCCTCCGGGGGTGGGCAAGTCCTCCATCGTGGCCCAGACCGCCCGCAAGTATGGGATCGGGTTTATTGATGTGCGGCTTTCGCAGCTGGCCCCCACCGACCTGCGCGGGCTGCCGGTGCCGCAGGATGGGGTCTCCAGGTGGTACCCACCGGAGTTCTTGCCGCGTGAGGGTGAGGGGATTTTGTTTCTGGATGAGCTCAACATGGCCCCCCCCACCATGCAAGGCATGGCCCAGCAGCTGATCTTGGACCGCAAGGTGGGCAGCTACGAGCTGCCGGAGGGCTGGTTCGTCTGGGCTGCCGGCAACCGCAAAGAAGACCGGGCCGCGGTCTTCGATATGCCGGCCCCGCTGGCCAACCGCTTCATACACCTGGAAGTGGCCCCGGATTTTGAGAGCTTCAAGCGCTATGGTTTCCAGGCCGGAATCCACGAGCGTATTCTGGCTTTTCTGGCCTTCCGCCCGGGCCTATTGCACCAGATGGACGCCAAGCGCCCGGCCTGGCCCAGCCCGCGCAGCTGGGAGATGGCCTCGACCCTCCTGAAGGCGGGGCTGGACATCGCGCCGGTGGTAGGGGAGGCGGCAGCGGCGGAGCTCGAGGCGTTTGGGCAGGTCTACGAGGTGTTGCCCGAACTCACCGAGATTCTGGAAGGGCACTCGAGCCGGCCTTTTCCCGAGGAGCCCTCTGCGCGCTACGCCCTGACCATGGGCCTGGCCCTGCGGGCCGAGGGGGCGCGACAGGGGCTCCATGCCTTTCGCTGGATGGTGGACGTAGCCCCGCCGGAATGGGTGCAGCTCCTGGTGGCCGATCTTTACCAGCGGATGAAGAAGCAGGGGCCGGGCGAGTTCGCCCTGATGGTGCGGGAAGACCCCCGGTTGCGGGAGTTCATGCAGGAGTACCGCGAGTTGGTGTTGGGTTGAGGCCGTACCGATGGGTGGGAAGGTTCAGAACATTGCCACTGGGTTCATAGGCGGGGGTGCAGGGGAAGGGGCCTTCCGCACCGCCCTTCCCCGAGAGTCCGATGGAACCCGGCCCAGGTCGGCAGCGTTCATGGTGCTCCACGTATATGGAGGATGTAGGCTAGGGAACGGCTGCCGGAGTGTTGGATTTTGCCCGGTTATGTAACCTGTGGCTTTGGGAGGCTGGATTCGGATGACGCTGCTGCTCGAGGAGGCGAAAAACCCCCGCACCCCGCCGGAGCGGCTGCGGGTTCTGGCCTCGCAGGCCAGCCCGGAGGTGCGGCGGGCGGTGGCGGGGAACCCCAACACGCCCGAGGAGGTGCTGCTGCGGCTGGCGGTGCATTTCCCCGAGGAGGTGCTGGGCAACCCGGTGCTGGAGCTGCTGCTGTTGGTCAACCCCAACTGGCTGGCGGAGATTCCCGCTTATGCGCGCGGCCGCCTGCTGGGCCACCCCCAAGCGCCGCCGCATTTTCTGCGCTGGGCGGTGAGGGATGGCGACCCCCAGGCCCTGCTCTGCCTGCTGCAAAACCCGGCTGCGCCTGCCGAGCTGGTGGAAAAACTCACCGACCATGCGCTGCCGGCAGTTGCGGAGGCGGCCCGTCTGCACGTGGCGCTCGAGGCCTCCCCCCTGGAGCAGGCCTTGTGGTGGAGCGAGGTAGACCTGGACTACCTCGAGCTGCGCCAGATGGTGCTCTTGGGGATGGCCCCCGAGTGGGCTGCGCCGCGCATTGCCCGCGAGCCCGATACCCGTTTGCGGCTGGCGCTGTTGGAGCAGGAGCGCCTACCCAAAGAAGTGCTGGAGGCCTTCCTGTTCGATGAGGAGGAGGCGGTGCGCCGGGCCGCGCGGGCGCACCCTTGTGCGCCCCCCGAAACGGTGGAGCTACTGGAGAGATTGGAAGCCCGGCTTCCCGTCGAGGCCTTTTTTGAGTCGCTGGCGCAGGGGACGATCCCCTCCGGGACAGGCCGCGGCCTGTTCACCCAGGGCCAGCACTGGCTGCGGCAACTGCTGGCCCAGCATCCGCAAACCCCGTTGCACTTGCTGGAGGGCTTCCTCACCGACGACGACTGGCAGGTGCGGGGGGCTTTGGCCCGCAACCCAGCCCTGCCCGCGCAATGGCTCGAGCAGCTTGCTCAGGACGGCGACCGCGAGGTGCGGAAGTGGGTGGCCGCCAACCCCCACACCCCGAGTTCGGTGTTGGAGCGGCTGGCCTGCGATGAGCACGAGGAGGTGCGCCAGGCCGCAGCCGAGAATCCCAGCGCACCCCAGCGGGTGCTGGAGCTTTTCGAGCGGGCCCAGGCCCAGGACGCCGCGCTTACGGCGGAGGAACTCGAGCGCATGGCCCGCCTGGGCGAGTGGGCCCGGCGGCTGGCGGCGGCTCATCCCAACACCGCCCAGGAGACCCTCGAGCGCTGCAAGGGCGACCCCGACTGGCATACCCGCCTGGCGGTGGCCCGCAACCCCAAAACCCCCCCCGCGGCCCTGGCCGCGATGGCCGGCGATGCCGACCTCGAGGTGCGCCAGGCCGTAGCGGCGCATCCGCACACCCCGCTGGAGAGCCTGGAGGGGCTGGCCCTCGACGAGCAGCCCGATGTGCGGGCCCAGGTCGCGCAGAACCCGCGCACCCTTTGCAACCTGCTGCGGCAACTGGCCCAGGATGAGCACTGGCGGGTGCGCCAGGCGGTAGCCGCCAACCTTTCCACCCCGCCCGAGGTATTGGTGCAGCTGGCCCAAGACCCCGACCGCGACGTGCGCCAGGCCGTGGCCGACAACCCCCAGGTGCCCGAGGCAGCGCTGGAGCCGTTGTTCGCCGGCTGGTTCGCCGGGCTGGACGCGCCCATGAGCCTGGTGGAACTGTACCGCCGGGCCAAAAACCTGGAGCCTCTGCAGCCCCAACTGCTGGCCAAGCTGGCCCAGGGCAACGACTGGGCCAAGCGTCTGGCGGCCCGCCATCCGGATACCCCTGCCGAGACCCTCTGCACCCTGGCCCGTGACGAAGACTGGCGGGTGCGGCAAGCGGTTGCCACCAACCCGGCCTTGGCGGTGGAGGAGCTTGGGTGGTTGTCGCGCGACGCCGATGCCGATGTACGCCGGGCGGTGGTGGCGCATCCCCGAGTCAGCGAAGAAATCCTGGAGCACCTCAGTAGGGATGAGCAGCCGGACATCCGCCTGCAGGTGGCCCAGCATCCCCGCACCCCGCTTTCGGCCCTCGGCCTCCTGCTGGCCGACCCCGACGAACCGGTGCGGCAGGCGGCCCAGGCCCATCCACAAACCCCGCTTTCCCTCATCGAACAATACCGCCGGGCCGAGGCAATTGACCCCGATTTGCCGGATGAATTCCTGCGCCGACTGGCCCAGCAGACCCTCTGGAGCCGCGCCCTGGCCGCGCAAAACCCCGCTACGCCCCTCGAGGTTTTGCGCGAACTGACCCGCGATGGCGAGTGGTCGGTGCGGCATGCCGTGGCCAAGAACCCGGCCCTCACCGCCGAGATGCTGGCCTCGCTGGCCCAGGACTCCGACCGCGACGTGCGCCAAGCGGTGGCCGAGCATCACCGCACCCCCCCGGCCGCCCTGGCCGAGCTGCTGCACGACATCGACGAGAATGTGCGGCTAGCGGCCCTACGCAACCCCAATCTCGCGGCGGAAGCCCTAGAACGCTTCCGGGCCCAGCTGGTGTTGCGGGCCTCGAGGTCGCGCTTTGCCCTCAACCGCGCGGTGGCCCTTTCGCGGCCCGAGATGCCCCCCCGCGAGCTTTCCAAGGTGCGCCACTGGGCCGCGCCGGAGTGGCTGGTGCGCTATGCGCTGGCCCAAAACCCCCAGACCCCCCGTGCGATACTGGAGCGCTTAGCCCAGGACGCCAACCGGCTGGTGCGGGCCCAGGCCGCCCGGCGCTTGGCCGAGGGTGAAAGCACGGGGGCTGGATAATCTCCCTGAACCTCGAGGTTGAGATGTCCGAAACCGCTTCCCATCCATCCGAGGCTCCAGTCCCCAAGCTGGAGGGCCGCCTCTCGGCCTCCTTGTTGCGCTTGCGGATGAAATCGCCTTTCTTCGCTACCCTGGCGATGTTCGCCCGTTACAAGCCCAGCCTCGAGCTGCCCACCGCGGCCACCGACGGGCGCGATGTCTTCTACAACCCGCACTTCATGGCCGCGCTTTCCGACGAACACTTCGACGGGGTGCTGCTGCACGAGGTCCTCCACGCTGCCCTGGCCCATGTGCCGCGCCGTTCCCAGCGCGACCCCCAGGGCTGGAACATCGCCGCCGATATCGTGGTCAACGGCATCCTGCTGCAAAACGGCTTCAGCCTGCCCGAAGGGCATATTCGCGATACCGAACTCGAGCGCTACGCCGTGGAGGAAGTCTATGCCCTGCTGCCCCGCAAGCAAAGGCCGGAGCTGGTTTTTGCCGATTTGCTCGAGGCCCCGCCCGACGACACCAGGGAACGCGAGGGCCAGGACGGCAAAGGCGGTAAGCCTGGTGGCAAGGACAAGGAGCCCCGCGCCAAAAAGCTTGCCGGGGGCGACTCGCTGAGCCAGGCCGAGAGGGCCGGGCTTGAAAAGCACTGGAAAAAAGCGCTGCACCAGGCCCAGGCGGTGGCCCGTGGCGTACAGAAAGGCCAGCTCCCGGCGGGGGTTGAGCGCGCTTTCGGGCTGGCAGGGCCACCCCAGCTCGACTGGAAAAGCCTGCTGTGGCGCTTTCTGGTGCGCACCCCCACCGACTTCTCCGGCTACGACCGCCGCCATGTGGGACGGGGCTGGTACTTGGAGACCCTCGAGGGCCAGAGCCTGCGGGTCTATATTGCGGTGGACACCTCCGGCTCGGTGGACGACGCTTTGGTCAAGCTCTTCCTGAGCGAAGTGCAGGGCATCCTGCGGGCCTACCCACACCTGGAGGCCTGGCTCTACTATGCGGATGCTGCTATATACGGCCCCCACCGGCTGAGGGCCGACGGCGAGATCCCCGCGCCGCAGGGCGGGGGCGGCACTGACTTCCGCCCCTTCTTCGCCGAGGTGTCCGAGCGGTACGAGCCGCACCTGGGCGGGGTGTGCGTCTACCTGACCGACGGGTACGGCGATTTTCCGTCCGAAGCCCCAGAGCTCCCCACCCTCTGGGTGGTTTCGCCGGGCGGGCTGGACGAGAGCGGTTTCCCTTTTGGCGAGGTAGCCCGGCTGCTCTAGGTACCCCAGGGAAGCCCCGCCCCTCGGCCCATCGTAGCGGAGGCGTTTTCCTGTTCAAACGGCTATTTACGCTTCCTGCCGGGGCCCTAAAAGTGGTAGGGCTCTAAGCGATACAATCACCGCATGGCCGTGCTACTCGAGGACATCCAGGCCGCCCGCGCAGTGATTCGCGGGGTGATTGCCCCCACCCCCACCCTGCCCGACCCCCTTACTTCCGAGGAGCTGGGGGCGCGGGTCTTTGTCAAGGCCGAGTGTCTGCAAAAAAGCGGCTCCTTCAAGGTGCGTGGGGCCTACAACAAAATTGCTGCCCTCACCCCCGAGGAAAAAGCCCGGGGGGTGATCGCCCCTTCGGCGGGCAACCACGCCCAGGGGGTGGCCTTGGCCGCCGCTCTGCAGGGCATTCGTGCGGTGATCGTGATGCCCCAGCACGCCCCCCTCACCAAGGTGGTGGCGACCCGCCGCCTGGGGGCCGAGGTGGTGCTCTATGGGGCCAGCTTCGACGATGCCGAAGCCCAAGCCCGCGAACTCCAGCAGCAGCACGGTTACACCTACGTGCACGCCTTCAACGACGAAAAGATCATCGCCGGACAAGGCACCATCGGCCTCGAGCTCTTAGAGGATTTGCCCGACCTAGATGTGATGGTGGTGCCTATCGGCGGCGGCGGCCTGATCGGAGGCATCGCGGTGGCGGTCAAGGCCCTGCGCCCACAAGCCCACATCGTAGGGGTGCAGGCAGCGGGTTGCGCACCGGTCAACCTCTCGCTCCAGGCCGGTCGACCGATTAGTGTGCCCGTGGCCCAGACCATCGCCGATGGCATCGCGGTCAAGCGTCCAGGGGAGCTTACCCTACCGCTCATCCAACGCTACGTGGATCAGGTGCTCGAGGTTACCGACGACGAAATTGCCCGGGGCATCGCCCACTGCGCCCAGAACCTCAAGCTGGTGGTGGAAGGGGCCGGCGCCGCCGGGATAGGGGCCATTCTGGCGGGCAAAGTCTCGGTGCAACCGGGCCAGACGGTGGCCACCGTGCTCTGTGGGGGCAACATCGACGGCAACCTGCTCTCGCGCGTGATCGAGCAGGTGATGGTGCGACAGGGCCGCTACCTCCTGCTCAAGCTAGCCGTGGTAGACCGTCCGGGGGCCCTGGCGCGGGTGGTGGATCTTGTGGCCGATGCAGGGGCCAACATCGTTGACATCTTCCACCGCCGGGCGCTCTGGCTGGCCCCGTTGGGCAAGGTAGGGGTGGAACTGGTGCTGGAGGTGCGGGACCCTGGGCACGGCGAAGAGGTGATCGCGCGGCTCGAGCGGGCGGGCTACCACCCGGAGCGGGAGCGGGTGGGCGAGTGGCCCGATTGACATCTGCCTGAAGTTGCAGGTTTCTCCTGCCGGTGTTTTAGATTGCTCTTCAGAGCCGCTCACAACTTGATTTGTTCGTCCCGCACAGTACAGTTGCCTACCGGATGGGAGGCCCCGTCGGTGAAAGGTGCGATAGGAACCGGTCTAGGCTAGAAGGGGGCCTGAAAACCTCCCCCGATCGTCTCCCGACCCGGCACCTAAGCGCTCATTGAAAAATAGACTCAAAGCGCTGCTCTAGGGGATGGGGGTGGCCGTCCAGGAGCCCCGGCTTAGGTTGGTGCGTCTATTTTCCTGCTGCACTAGAACAAACGGCCCTCGGATGCTGTTATCGCTTTGAATATCGCCTTCCCCCACGATATGCCCGCCCCGGCCTAGCTCAAAGATGACAAACACCTTCTTGTTCCAGACCAGGGCTCCTTTAACCGGAATTTCGCTGTTGTCGGCTAAGACCAGCTTCCCTTTCAGCCGTACGTAGCCTTCTTTGTACCGGACTTCCAGGTTCAGCCTACCCTCGAGCTTGGTCCCCTTGGCCGGGCCATCCTCTACCAGCCCGCTGAACTTGTAGGAAAGCTTCTGGGGCTGGGGGGTAGGTATGGGGGTCGGCCCCGAGACCGGCGTGGCCGTCCAACGGCCCCGATCGCCTGGGGCCGGTCCCACAAACGGGCCTTTGTACACGCCCCCGTCTTCGCGCTTGCCCGTTCCCACAATCAGCAGATTGTTGGCCTTGTCTAGCTCGAAGAAAATAAAGATGCGGCCTCCACGGGTCAGCACCCCCTTGGCCGGCACGTTGAGGTTGTTGGCCCCGGTAAGCGCGCCCATAAACACAAAATTGCCACCCCCCACCGGCTTGAGGTCGAGGGTGAGTTTGCCCGCCAGGGCGGTGTCCTTGCTGGGGCCTTCCTCCACCTTGCCGCTAAAGTCGAAAACCACCTGTTGTTCGGGCGCTCTGCCCTGCAGCTCGAGGTCGTTGCTGAGCAAGCGGGCTTCCTCGACCGACATGGTTTCGCTGATGGTGGGCGAAGGCGTAGAGTTGCTGGGGCTTCCACAAGCGGCCAGCAGCAAAGCCCCCATGAATACACCCAAGACCCATTTGGCCGAACCCAGGTTTCGCATGATTTGCACCCCTTTCAAGGTCTATTCTTTTGAAGTCCATCGTTAGAAATCTAAGCGCTGATATAGAAGGAAGTGCGCGCTAGTAGTGTTTTTTACCTGCTATTAATTCATACAAGCGCTTAGGTTTTCTTTAGAAAACGACAACCGTTGGCTTGTCCACTCAATTCCCGCTTGCTCAACCAACCGAAGCGTAGCTTTACCTTCCTCGAGCGTCGCCGCGGCCTCGAGTTCGTGGAAACGCTCCGAGGCCATAAACCCCTCGGCAAGGTTGACAAGTGGATTGCGCCCCGGTGCATAGACCTGGTCGACCTGAACAGCAGCGATTGGTCGTGGTGTTGCATGGGCGACGAGATCGCGGGAGCCGTGGTTCAGGTAAGCCTCGGCAAAAGCAAACCCCCTTGTCTCTGTCGGCCCCGAAGATCAAAACCAGATGCACGGGGGCGTCTTATCTCCCGGCGAGGTGTAGCGACTTACCGAACCAGCTCGAGATTCGGGAAGGCTTGACGGTAGCGATCTGGGTCGAAGGTGATCAGTTGATCCGCGGTCTTGGCAGCGTGCGCTCCAATGACGAAATCTACCAGCAATCGCTTGGGTGAGTTGCCGCTGGAAATGCGCCTGCGCTTGGCGTATTGCGCGTACTGAAGTCCCGCCTCGAGCCACACTACGTCCGAGAGTTCAAAATCCACGTCTATTCCGGTGTCGTCTAGAAAGTGTTCGAGCCACTCCTTGGTCATGCCCGGATAGGCCAGCAACTCCGCATAAACCGCGCCGCAGATCACCAGACCGCCCGCCGCCTTGGCGTTCCCCAAAAGCTCTACCGCCCGCTTGTTGGTAGGCTCTCGCGACAGCAGAGCCGAGATGACGTTGGTGTCGAGCGCCGTCCTCATTCCTCGTCCCGCATCTCCCGCACCCAGGCGTTGATCTCTTCAACGCTATCGAAGGCGGGCAGCGCCCCGGCCCAACGCTCGAAGGGGTTCTCCTCGCTACGAGCCGGGCGGAGGATGATCCGCCCCTTTTCCGAGACGAACTCAACCTTATCCCCCTCCCGTAGACCGAGTTTTTTGCGAACCTCGAGGGGAATGGTCACCTGTCCCTTGCTGCTAAGTGTGCTGATCTTCTTCATCTTTACCTCTATACCAAAAGTAAAGATAGCATTCTTTACTTTGGAGTTGATGAGTACCCTCGAGCAAAGTAGGAATTACGCACTCGAGTGAGGAGTTTGGGGGGAACGAGATAGATAAAATCGGGCACAGAACAGCATTTTCCCGAATCCTGACGTGCCTGTGTTTGCGAGGCATAACGATTTCAGAAACGGGAAGCCCACAACGTCCATAAAACACGCTTACGACGGGCTGAAGTGAGAAGCTAAGCTATGGTTTTGTCAACTTCCTGCTTGAGTCCTATCTGGTATTACTTTCTCTGTTCACGAGGCAATTGATCCTGTTTGGGACGCCTCGAGCTTGGCATTCCCAGTCCAAACACCACATCTTGCCTCGCCTCCTCCGTGACGTTTACACATATACGGATTGCTAAATCCATTTCAAAATGTGACCTCAGTCCCCCGCAACGGGCTCGGCTGGCTTGGGTGGCTCGAGGCTCGTTCGCGCCTCATCCACGATCCCAAAGTCCTTTGCAATGAGCCGCGCGGTCATCTTGGCCGACATCATCACGCTGGGGGTTCCGGCCCCTGGCTGAACGCCTGCCCCCACCAGGTACAAGTTCGCGATGTCCTCGCTTTTGTTGTGCGGCCGGAAGAAGGCCGACTGAGCCAGGATGGGCTCCGGCCCAAAGGCGTTGCCCAGGTAGCTATTCAGGGTGTGCTCGAAGTAGTCGGGGGTGATGAAGCTCTTGTGCACCAGGCGCTCTATCAGGCCCGGCAGGTAGCCGCGCTCGTCCAGGAAGTGGAGCACTTTGTTCACAAAGGGCTCACCCAAGAGCTCCCAGTCTAGCTTGCTGCCGTTGTGGGGCACGGGAATCAGGGTGTAGGCCGCGTGGTGGCCGGGCGGGGCCAGGCTGGGGTCGGTGAGGGTGGGAATGTGCAGGTACTGGCTGAAGTCTTTGGCCAGGATTTTGCGACCAAAAATGTCCCTCAGCAACCCCTCGTAGCGCGGCCCCAGGATGATGTTGTGGTGGCGCAGCTTCTGGCCTTCGGTACCGTCGGCCTTGAAGCCAAAATAAATCACCACCAGCGACATGCTCTGGGGGCGCTTCTTCACGATGAAGTCCGACTGCCAGAAGCGGTACTGGGGTTCGATCAGCTTCAAGTAGGTGTGGGCGTAGTCGGCGTTGGAGACCACGAGGTCGGCCTGCAGTACGCTGCCGTCGGCTAAGGTGATGCCCTTGGCGATTTTCTTGTTGCCCTCGCGCACCACAATAATCTTCTTGACCTCGGCCTGGTAGCGCATCTTCCCACCCAGCTCCTCGAACTTTCGCACGAAGGCACGTACCAAGGCCCCGGTGCCCCCCAGGGCAAAGTGGATGCCCCAGGTCTTCTCCACAAAGTGAATCATGGCGTAGATGGCGGGTACGCTTAGGGGGTTGCCGCCGACCAACAGGGTCTCGAAGCTAAAGACCTGGCGCAGTTTGGGCGATTTGAAGTATTTGCTGGCGAAGCTGAAAAGGGTACGCACTGCATCCAGCCGGAGCAGGTCGGGAATGACCCGCAGCATGGTGCCCAGGTCGCCGAAGTGGGTGTAGCCGAGCTCGAGGAAGCCCCTTTCAAAAATCGCCCGTGCATCGGCATGAAAGCGCTCATAGCCCTCGAGGTCGCCCGGCTCTCCCAGGGCTGCTACCTGGCGGCGGGTGTGCTCGGGGTCGCCGTCGTAGTCGAAGAAGGTGCCGTCGTCGAAGTAGATGCGGTAAAAGGGCAGAATGGGAACGATTTGTACGTACTTGCTGGTGTTGGGCCCGCTCGAGAGGCCCTCTTTGATGCGCTTGTCTTCTCCGAGTATTTCGGGGGGAAAATCGGGGAGGTGCAGCTGGGGCTGGCCGCGCTCCAGGCTAAAAAGCTCCTCGATGAAGTGCGGCACCGTGATCACGGTAGGCCCCATGTCGAAGGTAAACCCGTCTACCTGCCGCACGTAAGCCCGCCCGCCGGGGCCGTCCAGTTTTTCCACGATGGTGGTATCGAAGCCCAGGCTCTGCAGACGGATGCCCATGGCCAGACCCCCGATACCCGCACCAATCACAATCGCTGTTCTCGTCATATCAGGGCCAAGGATACCCCCAAGGGCCAGGGACATTCTTCGGCAAGGCTACATTTGGGGTAGCGTTATATGCTGTGCAACATGAAAGCCATCCAGGTTCACCGTGCGGGCGGCCCTGAAGTCTTGCAACTCACCGAGCTTCCCAAACCCAGCCCCGGCCCTGGGCAGGTGCTTGTTAGGGTCGAGGCGGTGGGCCTCAACTTCGCCGATATCCTCTACGTGGCGGGGGAGTATCTGGTGCGAACCCGCTACCCCACGGTTCCGGGCATGGAGTTTGCCGGGATCATCGAGGCGCTGGGGGATGGGGTGGAGGGGGTGCAGGTTGGCCAGCGGGTGGCGGCCCTTGGGGGCAGCGGCGGCTTTGCCGAGTATGCGGTGGTCTCGGCTCGCTCGCTGCTGCCGGTTCCACCCCAGATGACCGCGGCTGAGGCAGCAGCCTTTCCAGTCTCCTACTTGACCGCCTACTTTGCCCTACAAACCCAGGCCAGGGCGCAACCCGGCGAATGGGTCTTGATTCAAGCGGCTGCCGGCGCCCTGGGAACCGCCTCTATTCAGTTGGCCAAGGTTATGGGCCTCAGGGTAGTTGCGCTGGCCAGCAGCGAGGAAAAACTGGCCCTGTGTAAGCGCCTGGGGGCCGAGGTGGCCTTGCTCAACACCCGGAGCGACCTGCTGGATGCGGTCAAAAATGCTACCGAAGGCCGGGGGGTCGACGTCCTGATGGAGGTGGTGGGGGGTGAGGGTTTTGCCCAAAGCCTCCGGATGCTGGCCTACCGGGGGCGCTTGCTGGTGATCGGTTCGGCTTCCCGCCAGATGGCCCAGATGTACCCGGTGAGCCTGATGAAGGGCAACCAGAGCGTTATGGGTGTGTGGCTGACCCCTTTCCTGAGCGACCCCGCCGAGATGCAGGCGGCCACGGCCTTCCTGATGCCCCTGGTGGCCTCGGGCCGGATCAGGCCGGTGGTGGGGGGGCGCTTCAAGCTAGAGGAGGCCGCCGAAGCCTTCAGGCTTGTGCTGAGCCGTAAGAACAGTGGAAAGGTGATCCTGGAGCCATGAATACCGCCGACGTGGTTGTGGTTGGACTGGGTGCTGTGGGCAGCGCCTGCCTGTACCAGTTGGCCCGGCGGGGGGCCAGGGTCATCGGGATAGACCGGCATCTGCCGCCGCATAGCTATGGCTCTAGCCACGGTGAGACCCGCATCACCCGGCAGGCCATCGGGGAGGGGGCGGCCTATGTGCCCTTGGTGTTGCGTTCGCACCAGATCTGGCGCGAGCTCGAGGCCCAGAGCGGTGAATCGCTTTTTCTAGCCTGTGGGGGTCTGATTCTAAGTGGTGAGGTGGGTGAGGCCTTGCACCATGGAAAGCCGCAGTTTTTGCCGCGCACCCTAGAGGTGGCCCGGCAGTTCGGCATTGCCCACGAAGTGTTGGACGCGACCCAGATACAACAGCGGTTTCCGCAGTTTATCTTACAAGGCGACGAAACCGGCTACTACGAACCCGGCGCGGGGCTGCTTTACCCTGAGCGCTGCCTGGAGGTGCAGCTCGAGCTGGCCTGGCGCCTCGGCGCGGCGGTGCAAACCGGCGAACAGGTGCGCAAGATTATTCCTCAATCCGACGGGGTGCGGGTCGAAACCGATAAGGCCCGCTACCAGGCCGCCAAAGCGGTGGTGTGCGCAGGGGCCTGGGCCGCCGATCTGCTGGGGGAGCCTTTTGCGCGGGTGCTCCGGGTTTATCGCCAGGTGTTGTTCTGGCTCGAGGCCCAGGAGCCCCCGGCCTATGCGCCAGGGCGTTTTCCCATCTTCATTTGGATGTTTGGGCGCGCTGAGGGCGAGCACTTTTATGGCTTTCCCCAGGTTTCGCAAGGGGTGAAAGTGGCCACCGAGCAATCGCGGATCTCCACCCACCCCGACCAGGTAGAGCGCAGCGTGACCACGGCTGAAACCCAAGCCTTCCTGGAACGATACGTGCAGGGCCGCTTGAAAGGACTGGGCCCTGCCTGCCTCAAAAGCGCCACCTGCTTGTATACCTCCACCGCCGATGGCGACTTCATCCTCGACCACCACCCCGACTCCGAGCGTATTCTGGTGGCCTCGCCCTGCTCCGGCCATGGCTTCAAGCATTCGGCGGCGGTGGGGGAGGCCATGGCCGAGCTGGCCCTGCAGGGCCGCAGCACCCTGGAACTGACCCCCTTCCGCCTGGCCCAGAGGCCGGCATGGGGGAGCGCCGGGGCCTGATTTTACGGCTGTGCGCCCAACGAGGTCTGGGTGTCCCAGCAGGCCAGGGCCTTAAGAACAGCGTTGCGCTCATTCTGATGCGAGAGCCGTTTGAGGGCTTCGCGCACGGGTAGCCAGGCCACTCCATCCACTTCTTCTTTTTGGGGCCGGGGTGTTCCGCCCACATAGCCCATCAAAAAGTGATGAACCTCCTTGGTAACAGTGGTCTGGATACCGTCGTCCTTGACGGTGAAGTGGTAGCGGATGCTCCCTAGGGAGGCCAGCACTTTGGCCTCGATGCCGGTCTCCTCCCGCACCTCGCGTACGGCGGTTTGTGGGTAGTGCTCGCCCGGCTCCACCTGGCCTTTGGGCAGACTCCACACCCGCCCGTCCTTGATGGCGATGAGGAGCACCTCGAGGCCTTTCCCCCCAGCCCGCTCCCGCAATACCACTCCCCCCGCCGAAGTCACACGGCGGCGAGATTGCGGCAGTACCTGAGACCCCCTGCCCCCGGTCATGCCGCGCTTGGGTCTACGGCGGCGTGAACCAACTAAATAGCGCATACTGTAACTACTTCCCAATGACCCCAAAATGGGCACCTACGCTAAGTTTACAAGAAAAGGGCACATTTGTCGTGCATGGAACCGCACATGCACTGCCAACCCAAGCGACGTTGGCCCGCAAACCCCACCCGAAGGCCTTATACCAAACTCGGTTGGTTCGCCACCGAATGCTGACGAACCAACCCGACCGAAGTTATTGGTGCAGCGGAGGGCGATACCGCCCCTTGGAAGGGATACGCTGTTTTCGCTAAGCTTGGTGAGTTCTCCTTCGACAAGCTCAGCATCCGTAGGATTGAAAAAGATAGCCTCTCGTTTTTTGTTTGAAGATCATCGCACTCTTCACAGACGTTGCCTCCCATCCGGAAGGCAACTGTACTGTACAGGACGGAGAAATCAAGTTGTGAGCGACTCAATAATAGAGCGCTCTTTCTTTATCCGGTACTATGCCGAGTTGGATAGTCTAGGACGCTCTTCACCCCTTCGAGCAAACAAAAAAGTGCCCCGCGGGGCGCTTGTCTTGAACAAAGAAAGATCAGCCGAGCTATTTAGCGCTCCTTAGAAAGGAGGTGATCCAGCCGCACCTTCCGGTACAGCTACCTTGTTACGACTTAGCCCCAGTCATGAGTCTTACCCTAGGCGCCTGCCTGCGGCTCCCGGCGACTTCAGGCAAAACCCACT
>Ga0308412_1000553_pt1 | contig 19187 bp, 15 predicted proteins | sample HotsprottomLayer_FD_202357 | JGI IMG/M metagenome (GOLD analysis project Ga0308412, IMG submission 202357) | Hot spring phototrophic mat microbial communities from Octopus Spring, Yellowstone National Park, Wyoming, United States -... | ecosystem: Environmental > Aquatic > Thermal springs > Hot...
CTTCCTGGACCGGATTTGTGGTGCGATGCCGTCCCTGGCCGATCTGATCGCGGAGCGCGGCTCCACGCTCAACCTTGGGGCCTCATTCGCGCCCCCTCCCTGACAGCCACCCCGAAAGATTGAGCAGCTACGTTATTGAGATGCTTTCTACTATATGCAGTTGCGTGTGAAACAAGAATGCCGGAAGTTAAAAAGATTAGTCCGGATCCAACAAAACTGAAGCCGGACTCATTCAATAGACTGGTAAAGATAAGACCGCTCAGCATGACGATCGTAGCGGTGTAAATCCAGACATATGGCGCACCTGACCGACGCAAATACTTCCGTTGTCGATACAGGCAGACTGCTATCCCTATAAAGATGCTGTAAGCAAGAAGTACACCAATGATGCCGATCTGTGAAGCTACAGACCCAAAGTAACTATCCCCACCTGTCGAGAAAGCTCTATCTATTCCCAGTGCGCGAGCGCGGGATATAGCTACATTACTCGACAATCCGATCCCAATACCGAAGGGATGCTCTAAGCTTGTTGCCAAACCTGTCAAGGCCCCTTCAATATGCCCCCGTCCGGTGATTTGCTGGAGTATGAGATCACCGAACAATCCAACTACAGCAAGAATTGTCGCGATACCGGTTATCAGAATGGCGGCATAGATCCATGTGCTTTGCAAGGCTATCATTAAACTGAGTATCCCGCCCAATAACGTAACAACTGCGCCGCGACTGAACGTAGCTATCATAGTAACCAGTGTCAAAAGGGCTACCAGGTGGCCCACTCGAAGTTTTCCTGGGCCAATAGAGAACATCCAGAATCCCAGGAGCAAGGTGCCATAGAGCAATGTGTAACTAGAAAGGAGTGGATCACCGGTAACTGATGCAACACGACGAACAGGTTGATCAAAATCCCAGAAGTACATATTCGGATAAAGCGAGCCTCGAGGTGGACGTCCCTCCTTCATCAGGTAGTATTCTTCCTGGCCGATCGCCAACCAGAAGTTTTCTGGCAAGATGAAAGCTTCCAGGATGCCAAATAGCGCAAAGACTATCGCCACTCGAATAAAAAAGTGTGACAGATCACTGATATCAAGCCTAGGATAGTAAAGCCAGCGCCCTAACAGGTATAAAGACGGCAGGATAACCAGGCTGCGCATACCGGCGATCCGAACTTCGAATGGTATGAAGCTCTCGAAGGTGAACAATGCACAAACAAGAAGGAAATACAGTATTATCAGTGCATCAATCCAATTGAAGGGTAGTGTTCTGCTCAGCAGTCGTCCTGACCCTAGATAGATGAGTCCTAGAACGACAATCAACTCTTTCAAATATAATAGATAAGCTCCGTGCTGAATTGGCACGATGCCACTACGAAGCAGCAACATCGCCGTGATATTCTGAGCAAAGACCGATATGGCTAGAGCATAGATAAAAAGCATTGGCCGGTTGAAAATCAGGAGCAGAGTTGCGAGAAGGGCAGTTCCAATGACTCCCAGGAGGACAATCATATCATTCACCGTTCTGCATGCTACCGGCTATAGCGATAAATCCATCGCACAATCATTTCAGCCATCCACGCGGCTGCGCCGCACAACGATGGGATGAACATACGTTCTTGGGAGGGCTGCGCCCTACCAGACCCGTCCGCGGGCTTATTTTCACGTTAGACTCCCATGTGGCTGCGCCGCTCACACCAAAAGCCAACTCAACAGGAGGTGGCTTACTGTTGTATGTTGTGATGCGCAGCAGATAGGTATCAGGCTGATCCACTGCCACAATGAGCGTACCCCGACCCTTCCACCAGAAGGCCCCTCGCGAGCCGCCATATGGGTAGTTCAGGGGAGTGCCAGAGGGCGCATCTGGGAGCGACACATCACGCACCCGGCGCAACGTCGCTCCGTTGACCGAAATCGGTTGCGCACCAACGCGAGGGGCCTCGAAGCCGGGGAGCGTCGCCTGTGCCTGATGTAACAACCCCAGGGTGCTCAACAGGCTCACCGCGACAACCGCCAGGGCAAAGCGTCGTTTACCGCTCAACAGGGCGAGGAAGGCCAGTACGAGCACTCCCCCAAGGTACACCAGGCTCAGCATGCGCGTCTCTCCCCTGTCATTGCGTGCGTACTGGCGCCGCGCGGCGCGTGGTGAGCGCCTGTTCGTAAGCGAGGGCGGTTTGCTCGATGCACCGCTGCCAGGTAAATCCGCTGGCGCGTTCAAGTCCCTGATGGCGCAGCTCATCGGCGAGCGCATGATTAGTCATTAACCGTTCCATCGCCGCCGTCAGGGCCGGCACATCGTAGGGATCCACCTGCAATCCGGCCGCTCCGACCACTTCGGGCAACGATGAACAATTCGAGGTGATGACCGGACAGCCACAGGACATCGCTTCAAGCGGCGGCAGACCGAAACCTTCATAGAGGGAAGGATACACAAACGCGGTGGCGCCGCTGTAGAGGGCGGCGAGATCTTCATCGGCAACGAAGCCGGTGAACTGGACCGCATCATCGAGGCCGAGACGGGTCACGGCGGCAAGGATCGGCGCAGCGAGGGGACCGGCCTTGCCCACCAGGACCAGCCGGTGGGGCGAGCCACGCAACCGAAGTTGGGCAAAGGCTTCCATCACGCGAGACAGATTCTTACGTGGCTCGATGGTCCCCACACAGAGAAAATAGGGCATACGTATCCCCAGGCGTTCGCATGTAGTCCGTACCCGATCCGCGCTCCGCGGAGCAAACACGGCATTCGCGGCGAGATACGTCACGACGATCCGTTCTTTTGGCACCCCCAGGCGAGTGTGGATGTCGTGCTGACTCTGCTCTGAAATGGTCAGAATCACATGAGCAGCGCGAGCGATGCGTCGAAAATACGCGCTCAAGACAATGACATCACGGCGACGAAACAACCGTGGAAAGATCAAAGGAATGACATCATAGATGGTAGCGACAAGCGGTACAGGGGGGCGCAATGGCACGCGCAATCCAGGCGCATGGATCAGATCGGCACCGGCTGAGCGAGCCCGCGCGGGCAGGAGCGCATTCATATAATAGATGTCCCACGCCGCCACTCGATACTTATGGCGCAGCCCGTGGGTACCATCAGGTTTTAGATGCGAGGGAAGGGTGGAAAGCAAGAGGTTCACCCCTATAGCCGCAAAGTCGTGTCTTCCCTGGGCAAACTGCTGCGTATAAACGCTAATCCCGCCAGGGTAAAACTCGGCTGGAGAAGTGTCAAAGAGTACGCGCATTATTAACACCGAAAGGTAGAGTGGACTCGTGGCTTGGCACTATGGCTAGCGTTTCATGAGATTGACACATGCAACCGCACTCGCCTGGCTATACTGTTCGTTATACTCACAATCCTTGCATTCATCCATATTTGCTACCTGCCATCCGGAGAGATCTTTCCTGTAATACACTTTCTCCAGAATCTCACCATTAAAGCTGTCTATCAGGATTTTTAGGCGATCCTCGTCAAATTGGAAAAGCCAGTGCAAATTTTGAGGCAAACCATAGGGCACGGTGAGCAGTAAGCGTCCACCAGGTTTTAGCGAGCGATACAACTCCTGAATGGCCAGAACGAACGATCCGTCCTGCTTCTCAAAGAAATTTGTGTCTTCTGTATATTTATAATTGTTCATGCCAATGTGTTCAATAGTGGAAATGCTAATGATATCATCAACGATATTGTCGCGCAAGATAGTATCGCGAAGATCGCCATAGATATATGAGATACGTGATGTCGAGATATGATTTTCACCATAGGGCGAAAGAGTGTACATGATGATGTTTTTTTTAGCTAATGATGGGTGTTTGCAGATATATTCATAATTCAAAGCCGATCCGGCATCTAAAATACTGCCAATTCCCGGATTGATGCGTGCTAGTATCCAGGGGTACTCAACGACGCGTTCATCAAGCCCTCTTCCATAATTACAAGGCAATGGTTTATTAGCACGAAAGAGAGCCATAAGCTGTCGATTGTTTAGTGTATGATAGATGTATTCTTGACGATAGCTCATGTATCCTTTTGAGGCCGGACGCCGCCCACGCAACAAATAGAGTGTCGTTACTGCACGATGAAGTATAAAGTATGGTGAAAGTTTTGAGCATAAAACCCCATTTCGTGTTGCAAAATACATAGCGCTCTCCTGTATTCAGACCAGTTCCAAGTCTTTGAATTTGCCGTCCAAATCTACTATGCACGTAATTACGCGTAATGATGAAATAGAGTCAATATACAGAAACGATTGGTCGCTGAACCAAGGCTCTATTTCATATTTCTGGTCGATTGTCGCAAGCAGTATTCCAAAAACCGCCCATCAGCGCAGAAGTTTGGCGATCTGAAACTGTCTTCTTATTGTGGACGCTTGGCTACAACTGGCATGGTAGTAATTTGCTCCGCGGGATAAACGAATGGCGTCCCTTGTAAAATACCGTCACAGATCGTGTCAAGCCCTTGGTCCCGACCTAGCGTCAATGCATCGATTCGCGCAATCTGCAACGTGTATGGCCACCACCCCCCCACATTTGCGAAACCAGACCGCGACTTCGTAACAAAACGCAGCGGAATCATCCGGCGGAAGAAGAAGTGATAGGCATACATCCGCGCCCGGCGCACCGTCGCCTCATCGAGGCGTCGTCCAAGCGGCAACTGGTCGAGAATATGGAAATACTGCTCAGGGTCTTGTACATCAATAGTCAATCCCTTGCCGCGAATCCAGGCCTCGCCAGCGACGATGACCGGAATGCCAAGACTTGTGAGTTCCACACCGGTTTTCGTTCCGTAAATAATCACGCTGTCACACCGGAGCATAGCAGCATAAGTGCTTATATTGCTTTCAGGAGGGATGATATAGATGTTTGATGGCAGAACAGGGAAGACGCGCTGGATTTCGCGGAGGATCGGCTGACGTGACGGGATTGAGCCCCGCAGTTCCGCTGGATGAACGCGAATGAGTAATTGTAGATCGGGCCGCTTTGCGAAATAGGAGATAGTCTGAAACACCCAATCCAGCATGTTCGGAAATGCATTTGCCGGGTAGTGCAATTGGGCGTCCCACATCACGTTGGTCAACAACCCAATGGTGGGTTTATCGAAGCAAATGCCTGTTTCCGCCTGAATTTGCTGTAGATCCTCCTGCGGTTGCTCGTGAGTGAAGTGAATCCAGTCACGTATCCCATGCCAGCGACTTTTGAGATAGTCCAGCGTCTCGTTTTCCAGGTCTTCACTCCACGGCAAGTGTTCCCACAAAGTCGTTGGCTCGGTCATGAGTGTGTGATGATATGTGTCGTCGTGGCTGAAGATGAAACTGCTGGTGCGATACGCTGGAACCCAGTTAACTACGCCAATCCCGGCCTGACGACAAACTTCTCCAACGATGCCCTGGGGAACGTAAATACCGTGGTGGAATACCGCGCTGTGGAAAGGGTACTGTTGCACCAGTCGGCGAACCGCAAACATGGAAAGGATGGATGCTTCCAGGTAACGCCGAGCTATTGGCTCGCTATGAGGCTCGCCGGTGAGTTCACCAGTGGCAAAGTACCTGAGTGCTCCGGCGATGGCATGTTCGCCTATGGCAAGTCCATCGAGAGTATAGGTTTTGATAGACTGAATGGGCAGGCTGCGGGCAATCTCACGTGCCTGCATCTGCTCCTCGGGCGTTACCAGGTCACTGTAACGATGAATGGGCAGTCCGAGGGGGGCATAGCTGTTGTACCCGGCGCGGTAGCAACTGCGACATAGTGATCGTGGACCGTGACGGGCAACAGCAGCACTATCGCGCCACAAGAAATGCATAGCCTGAAGACAGGCCGGTAAAAACTGGTCACACAGGAGATAATGAACTCTGGCTCCCCGGAGAGTCAGTGCAACGCCAAGCATCCCTTCCAATGGCGTGACGCCGGGATGCCCTCCTCCGCCTGTAGCAATCAGTACATGAGGGCCATTAGCCTGGGTTCTGGCTGCATTCCAGGTCTCCATATCAACGCCGAGGATCTTGTTCCAGTCAGGTAACACTCGATATGACGCAATCATGTGCTGCAACCGATATTTGGTTCGTTTCAAAGATGGTTTGAGAGATTGAAGCAGACTCACGATCAGGTCTCCTGTCTTTCCAACGAATCCCGAAGCACTTCTGCAATCGCTACCGCCAGGCTTTCCGCATCCAGGCGATGCGCCCGCAGCACTTCATCGTTCTGGCCGCAGCGCGGGATCTCCGTTACACCGAACGAGCGCGCACCTTCCAGGCCCGTCAATCCCAGACGCGCGATTGCGGCCAGCAGGTACTCGCCCTGTCCGCCCGTAATGTAGTGGTTGTCGAGGGTGAAGACGTAGCGGCAACCGGCTACCGTCTCACGGAGCCAGTCCTCGTCAACCGTGTTGAGCCAGGGCAGGTTGACCACCTTGAGGCCGATGCCGCGCTCCGCGAGGAGCCTGGCAGCCTGCACTGCCTCGGACAGCAGCACCGGTCCGTACCCGAACAGCACCGCGTCACGCCCCTCGGTCAAGGCAACGCCGCGGCCCGGTTCGAGCGCATAGCCCGGCGGTAGTTGGTAGGGCACGGCGCAGGGGATCGAGACAAGGCGCAGGTAGCCGCTGCCCTGGTGCCGATTCACCAGATAATCCAGAGCCAGCGCTACTTCTTCCTCGCACGATGGCTCGATCAACAGCATACCCGGATTGGCAGCGAGAATAGCGATGTCGCGCACGCTCTGGTGCGAGTGGCCGGGAGCGCCGGGCAGCAAACCGGCCAGTGAGCCGACGTAGATAACCCTGGTGCCTTCGGTGGAGTTGTTGTATATCTGCTCGTTGGCCCGCGGCGGCATGAAGCAGGCGAAGGAGTGGCAAATCGGCAGTAACCCGCGCAGGGCCATGGCGCCGGCCTGGGAGACCATATCTTGCTCGGCGATCCCGCATTCGATAAAGCGGTCGGGAAAACGTTCCTCAAACGGCAGCAACCCGGTATCGAGGGCCAGGTCGGCATCCAGGGCCACGATCCGCGGGTTGCGCTCGGCCTGCTCGACCAGGGCGCGGGCATAGGCCGGGATTAGCCGCTGGGCGCCGTCGAGGACCGGCCGTGGTGGACACGGCGTTGACTCCAGGCGCACCGGTGCCGCGTCTACTGCGCCGAGCAGCGCATTGGCCCGCGCGATCAGTTCCTCGGCGGCGCTGGCGTATTCCTCCGGCGTGGGCGCGCCACTATGGTAACGGTACAGCCGTTCGCCTGGCTCCAACGCCGTGGCTTCCATGAAGGAAACCCCTTTGCCTTTAACCGTATCGGCAATGATGATTTTCGGGCGCCCGGTGACAGCTCGCAGTTCGGCGAGCACACGGCCCAGCGTGGCCATATCATGGCCATCGCAGCGGGCCACGTGCCAGTCAAAGGCGCGCAACTTCGCCTCAAGGTTTCCCAGGCTGCTCACCTGCTCGACCCAGATGTCCGACTGGATCTTATTGTGGTCAACAATGACCGTAATCTCCTCCAGTCCGCGATTCGCGGTGGGTTGGAGCGACTCCCAGAACTGACCTTCCTGCAATTCGCCATCGCCGGTGAGCACAAATATCCGTCCGCGCTGGCCCAGTCTGCGTCGGGCGAGAGCCATGCCGCGGGCCTTGGAGATGCCCATACCCAGCGATCCGGTGTTGGTGTGCATATGAGGCGTGCTCACGTCAGGATGCCCGGGCAAGCCCCCAAGACGGCGCAGGCGGTGGATCAGGTCGAACTCCAGCAGCCCTAGCCCGATCAGCACGGCGTACTTGGCGGGCGCATCGTGGCCTTTGGAGGAAAAGAAGATATCGCCATCGCCGCGTTCACTCTCGCCAGGACGATCAAGCTCCTCAAGAAACAGCCAGCTCAGGATGTCCAGCGAGCTAAAGCTGGTGCCGAGATGCCCGGATCCGGCGCGCATAATCATATACAGGGTGTTGATGCGGCAAAGGTCGGCGAAGATCGCTGCTCTCTGCGCGGCGGGGATGCGCAGGCTTCGGGCGCGTTGGAGTTCATCGGCGGGCACGAACCAGAGGACGGTCACAGGATCACTCCAGCTTGGAATTGACAGGAAACGGCGGTTCCGGGACTTCAGGCAGGGTAGCCAGGCCCTGGCGCAGTAACTCCTCGGCGATCAGCCAGTCCATCCGGTCATTCAGGTCTACACCCTCGGCTCCCCGGGTCAGAAACGGCGCAATCACCGTACCGGCAATAGTCCCGCCTTCCAAAACGACGCGACTCCAGGCGATCTCGAGGCTGGCATTCTGCACATAGACCTCGGGCAGCGCCTGGTATTGCTGACTATGCCAGGGGATGCCGACAGGATGCAGGAGCAGGGGCGCCATGCGGTCACCGTGGATGACCCACATTTTACCGGGATGTTGCCTGACCTTTTCCACGGCGCGGATCGAGTCAATGCCAGGGGTGGCGAGAAATTGCGCCCAGCAACGGCGGATCGTCTCGGGCTGGCGGAAGGGACTGGTAGGCCGCAGGATGCTGAAACAGGCGAACGGGCGGCCCTCATCATGCAGGCGGGCAAGCGTATAGCGCACCCACTCGATATCGGGCGACAGGTCACCGGCATACTCGGCAGGACGCAGGAACGGCACCTCGGCCCCGTAGTGGCGTGCGATCGCAGCAGTGTATTCGTCATCTGTGGAGACGACAACAGCACTGAAGATACCACTAGCGCGGGCGGCAGCGATGGTATAGGCAATCAGCGGGTGGGCGCCAAGGAGCCGGATATTTTTCCCCGGTACGCGCTTTGAGCCCCTACGGGCGGGGATCAAGCCTATCAGGTCGCGTGTTTCCATCATACTCGCAGGCGCCAGATACATCAACCGTCCATGCGGCTCCACCGCGCACGAACAAGATGAACATAGATTCTTCTTGGGAGGGCGCAGCCCTCCCAAACCCTCCCACCGGGAGGGGGGATGGGGAAACCCGGTTTCCCCATCCCCCTGCTTTAGCAGCCTATTTTCACGTTAGCTTGCATCTCCAGGGCAAGCTCTCCCGTGGACGCGGGCCATTATACTATAAATTTGGTGAGAGAGAGTCACCCGATCTGGCACCCTGAGCGGGCCGGAGTCTGTTCTGAGCGTAGCGAAGGGCAACGCAGGGGTCGTGTCAAGTGTTCCGGGAACCCTCTCGCACCCTTCGATACACGCTGCGTGCCACCCCGGCCCGCCGCTTTCGTGCCCGGCGCTCAGGCCAGGACGCGACAGGCTCGCGAGCCGCCGGGACGAAGGGGCGGGCGCTCGCTCCCGGTAGCGGCGGCCAGGCCCTGGCCCATCGACCGGTGACCTACACCTGGGTCGGGTCAATGTTGATATAAACGTCCTTGAGTTCGCTGTAGACGTCCAGGGCCTCGGTGCCAGGCTCACGGGTGCCATTGCCCGACTGGCGCAGGCCGCCGAAGGGCATATGAGGCTCGCTCCCATACGTGCCTGCGTTCACTACAACCACGCCGGCCTGCACCTGTTCGCAAAAGCGTACTGCGCGGTGGATGCTACGGGTATGAATGGCTGCAGTCAGTCCATAGGGCGAACGATTAGCCAGTGCCAGCGCTGCCTGAAAGTCTGGAACGCGGTAGAGAATGGTTATCGGCCCGAAGAGTTCCTGGCAAGAAATTGCGGCGTCGGGGTCAACCCCTTCCAGAAGGGTTGGCGCCATATAGAACCCGTCGCAGTGCTCTGGATCATCGAGACGCACCCCGCCGGTGAGCACCGTGGCGCCTGCGGCGCGTGCGGCGGCCACGGCCTGAAGCATGCTCTGCAACTGGCTTTCGTTGATCACCGGCCCAAAGTCATCGTCATCACCGGGGCCAACCTTCAACTGCCTGATGCGCTCGATCAGCATGGCTCGAAACCGCTCATAGACGGCATCGAAAACAATGATCCGGCTGGCGGCGGCGCAACGCTGCCCGGCATTGGAGAAAGCCGAGAGCAGCGCCCACGTTGCCGCCCGCTCCAGATCGGCGTCATCGCAGACCACCAGGGCATTCTTGCCGCCGAGTTCCAGGCTTACCCGGCAGAAGCGTTCACCGGCCACGCGCTGAATGATCCGCCCGACTTCGGTGGAGCCGGTGAAGCTGATCACCCCCACGTCGGGATGGGCCACCAGCGGCGCGCCCGCCTCCTCGCCGTAGCCCTGGATGATGTTAAGCACGCCCGCCGGCAGCCCGCACTCCTGAGCGATCTGACCCACGATCCATGCGGTGCCAGGGGTGTCCTCGGCATTCTTGAGCACGGCGGCGTTGCCACAGATCAGCGCCGGGAAGATCTTCCAGGCCACGTTGGCGATCGGCGTATTGGCGGCGATGATCAGCCCGGCCACGCCGATCGGCATGCGCACCGTCATAGCATACTTGTTCGGCGTGCCGCTCGTCGTGGTGCGGCCATAGAGTCGCTGACCCTCGCTGGCATAGAACAGCCCACACTGGATCGCGCCGCTCACTTCGCCTAGCGCCTCTTTGGGGGCCTTCCCGGTTTCGGCAGCGACGATCTGCGCGATCTCCTCGCGGCGCTGCTCCATGCGCACCACCATACGATGCAACAGCAGGCCGCGCTGCACGGCGGGGGTGCTGGCCCAGGCGGGCTGGGCCGCCCGTGCGGCGGCCACGGCCGCCGCCACGTCGGCGGCCCGCGAACGGGCCACCTCGCACAGCGGCTGCCCATCGGTGGGGCGCAACTTGGTGAAGCGCCCACCATCAACGGCCGGCGTCTCGCGGCCGTTGATCCAGTTCGTGATCAACTCGGGAAGCATGCCGTTTACTCTGGTTCCATCACCAGGCAGTCCATCCGCCATCAATCACCAGGTTCGCGCCGGTCATATACGATGACGCATCGGAGGCCAGAAAGATGATTGCCCCATTATACTCATCTTCGCGAGCCATTCTGCCGAGCGGCACCCTGGGCAGATAGCCCGCCAGGAACTGCTCGTCCTGGTGGTTGAAGACGCCGGCGAAGGTAACAGTGTTGACGCGCACGCCCCGCGGCGCCCAGTAGGTCGCCAGGTAGCGGGTGAGATTGAGCAATGCCGACTTCGAGGCCGAATATGCGACGGGCTTATAGAACGGCGCCCCGCTGATCGCGCGATAGGCGTAGATGCGTTGATCGGGTGAAACCAGGCCGTAGATGGAACTGACATTGATGACCGAACCGCGTCCGGCCTGGGCCATACGCCCCCCGATCACCTGGCAGGTAAGGAAGACGCTCTTAACGTTGACCGCCATGACTTGATCCCAGGACTCTTCGGGATAGCTCTCGAACGGGCCATTCTCAGCCGCCGGGGCATCGGGCGGCGAATCGAGGGCGGCATTATTGATCAGAATGTGGGGCGTACCCAGTTGGGCCTCGATCTGTACCAAAGCTGCCTCGATGTCGGCCCGGCGCGTGAGGTCGGTCACCAGAGCGATGACCCGGCCAGGGAGCGCACCGAAGCGCTCGGCCAGCAAGGCATCGTCCCGGCGCCGGTCAAGGATCGCCACGTGCGCGCCACGGGCGGCCAGCGTCGCGGTAAACTGACGCCCTAGCTGCCCAAGACCGCCGGTGACGACAGCGACGCGCCCGGCGACACTGAAGAGCGGATCGGATCTCATAGATGCTGCTCCTGGTGTGCCGCCACAAACAGATCACAGACCTCGCGAACGGCGCCATAGCCGCCTGGCGTGGTGGTGCGCAGACGCGCGAGGGACGACACGGCAGGATGGGCATCATGCACTACGATCGGCAACGCAACCGCCACCAGGCAATCGCGGTCATTCACATCATTGCCCACAAACGCGGCCTGTTCTAGCGACAGCCTGGCCTCGCCAAGCACAGCCTCCAGGGCGGCACGTTTATCGTGTACGCCCTGGAGGCAGCGAATCTTGAGCTTGCGACAGCGGGCCGACACCACCGGATTCTCTTCGGTCGAGATCACCACCGTTTGCACCCCGAGGCGTTCGAGGAGGCGCAGGCCGATCCCATCGCCACGCCAGCAGCGGACGTACTCAGCGCCATCTTCGGCCACCAGCACCGTATTATCGGTGAAGACGCCATCAAAGTCGAAGGCGACCAGACGGATCCGGCGCATCAGGATGGCAAGCTCAGCGTCCATCACCGGCGGACCTCTTCAAGGATCTCAAAGCGCACCGGCTCGTCGGCGGCCAGCGGCTGTTTCAGGGCGCGGCCCAGCACCCGATCAATCTCAAAGGGTGGCAGACCCTCGGCGGGGGACTTAAAGGCCACGTCCCTGGCGGTGAGCACGTGGCCGGCGGGCAGGTCACGGACGGCGACGATCATCTTCCCCATTTTGCGGATCGGCCCGGCCTCTGCGGGCAGGACTCGCTTGATCCCATCGCCGAGCGCAATCCGGGTTCGGCGCAGGTCGCGGATCATCTTAGACATGCCGATCGGCTCCAGTGAAAGGGCATGGTCGGTACCCTTCCAGGTATGGTTGAGCGTGAGATGCTTCTCGATGATGCGGGCGCCTAGCACATAGGCCGCCACCGACATCGCGATGCCGTTATAGTGGTCGGATAGCCCGATCACCGTCTCGGGGAAGCGCTCGCGGAGGGTAGTGATGACGCGCAGGTTCATCTCCTCGGGCTGGGTGGGGTAGGTGGCGGTGCAGTGGAGGAAAGCCAGTTGGGGGTTAATCGGCGCCACGGCATCGTAGGCTCGCTGGATATCCTCCATAAGCGCGCCGCCGGTGCTGACAATCATCGGCTTGCCGATCCGGGCCACGTGCTGTAGCAGCGGGATGTTCTTCAAGTCTGCCGAGGCGATTTTATAGCATGGCATCTCCAGTTCGGCGAGGAAATTGGCGCTGGGGACATCGAAGGCGGTCGCAAAGAAGGTAATGCCCAGATCACGGGCATAGCGCTGGAGTTCGACATACTCATCCCGTCCGAACTCGAGAAACTCGCGATGTTCGCCATAGGTAGCGCCGAAGCTATGCTCGTTCTCGTAGGGCTTGTTGAACATCGCCGCGGTGAAGAGCGAGCGATTGTCGCGCTTCTGCAGTTTCACCGCATCGGCGCCGCAGTCGCGGGCGGCGCGGAACAGGGCCTTGCACTTCTCGACATCGCCCTGGTGGTTGTGGCCGATTTCGGCGATCACATAGCAGTCGCTGGCGTCGGAGATGGTCGTTGTTCCGATCGTAAACGTACGACGAGAGAAAGGTTTGGAGATCAAGAGTTCCTCCTTGCGAAGATATAGTTTGCTACACAATTGCTACCAATATGATGGTGTCGTGAAGCTAGGTAGAAACCAAAGCCATCGAGCATTTGCACGAGTTCAGGAGTCTGTGGTGCTTGCTCGTCCACCTCGATGAGCAGTGAGCGCAGGGTTGATCCACAAAGAACACGTACTGCACCCTGAATCACGGCAATTTCAGATCCGTCGACGTCGATCTTTATTAGGTTTGGCGCAGGTAGCCCGAGCTGATTGATCAAATCGTCTATACGAAAGCTCAGTATATATTGCGATTGCGTCTGAATGTTGCTTGTCAAGCGTATATTGACATCTGGCATGACATGGGAGGCAGCTCCAGGAACGATGCTGGAATAATGAAATATGCGCAATCCAGTATAGTCGGAGAGCGCAAGAGGCAAGGGAATAATTCTCTGATGGCAATTGTTGAGAAAAATATTCTGTACAAGTGCAGCATAGGTTGTAGATCCTGGCTCGAAGGCAAAGATTCGAGCCAGGCCGCCAGTTACCACATCGGCAATAAAGGAGTAGGCCCCCACATTCGCCCCGACGTCATAGAAGATATCACCTGTACGAATGTAGGTCTCGATCCAATTCACCGTCTCAGGCTCTTTTTTGCAGGCATTTAGTCGTTCGACTTGCGTCAGCGTAGAAACATCCATCAGGATACGAGTTCCCTGGTAATCAAGGTTACCAGTTCGCACGATACCCTCCTTCAAACTGGCGGCCACTCGCAACGGAAGTAACCCGGTTATGTGGCGCGTGATTAACGAAAGACCCTCAAGCGCAACCTTACGTATCTTGCTTAGCTGGTAGCGCCTGGAGGGACTCAGATGGCGTCTCAGTTCTCGTTCCAGTCTATGCATCATACATTTTCCTATAGGTGCCGTTAGCTTCTGTCTCCTCTGCGCAACTGCATCGTCACGTTTTGGAGAACCAGTGTGAGGTCTGAGCGTTGCACAATCAGGCTTTCGCCCCAGCGCCTTCCGATAGTTCGAAGTAATAGCTTTGCGCTCGTAAAAGCGAGCACTGCTTCCGCGACAACCGTTGCCACTGCAGCCCCATTGACGCCCAGGTGCGGGATCATCACAAGGTCGAGAACGATATTCGTGACTGTGGCCGCCACCAGGCACCAGAAGAGCATTCCAGGTTGACCAACGGCAGCAAAGTAGGACGATGCCCCGAGATGAATCGTGCGGAAAAGCACGCCCGGCAAGAGTAGCACGAACACCGTCGCTGAGGCACGAAAAGCCTCCCCATAAGCAAGGGGAATAAGCGGTGGTATCAAAAGAGCTACAGCGATAATCAGGATCAGGATGACTACGATCTGAAGTCGCATTGAAATAAGAATATATGCCCCCTTGTCCGTCACCTCATGCCCCGCAACCTTGCCTGTTATAGGCCATACCAGTGCACGTGGTACGTCAATAATCAGTTCATAAATGCCAACAGCGACAGCATAAAGACCAACTGCCTGGAGGTTAAGCAGCATTGCGAGCAAAAATGTTTCACCTCGTTTCAAAACATTAGCAACGATCGAAATCGCATACTGTTGGCTGCCAATCCGTAGCATGTCTCTCAGGGTTGTCCACGAGAAACGCAGTGTTTCATGGCGTGCCAGACGTATTATCCAGAACCCAGCCATACCAAGAGTGAAAAACTGCACAGCTACGTTAGCAAGTAGCGCCCCAGTGACACCCAACTGCATCCAAACGATTAACACTACTGCTAGGCAGAGACCGATACACTGCCCAAGAATATTCCAGACAATGTATGTGCGATTGTGACCATCGATGACGAGGAGAACACTAAGCAGGGAGGAAACGAGAAATCCCGGCATCAACAGGATCATGAACCCAAGCCACAGTGGTTTGAACTCTGATACCTGTAACTCACCAAGGAGAAGAACAGTGAAGGGGTCATGGAAGACCAGTAGTAGCAGGGTTACTAGTATTACCACCACAAACCAGAACATTAAAGCTGCAACCAGTAGTTGGACAATGCTATTACGTTCCTGTTTGTACAGGTAGAGTGCCGCTGTCGGTAAGCCAAAGTTGCATACGACAGAGAGCAGAGTTGCCGCAGTAACAATGACCGTCAGTAACCCTTTGCCTTCCGGTCCAAGGAAGCGCGTAACCAGAATACCTACCAGGAAGCTACTCGTGAGCAATACCCATCGAACGAAGAGGAGCGCAGAGAACTGCTTTAGGAGTTGCACCAATCGTCTCCTTGACACGGCAACCCGAAGCTGGCGAACCAGTACTTGAACTTGGGCCGTTGACGGTAGAGTCTGGGGAGGGTGTCGTCCTATAGGCGCGAACGCAACAGGCGAGGGTTTCCTGAAGCGGCAACATGGGAGCGTACGCCCTCAGATATTGTCCCAGAAAGCCCGTCGAACGCTGTACCCCCTGGGCCGTGTGCCCTCTGGTAAGCCGTCTGTGGCTTCACAGAGCCACACGCTTACGTTCGCGCTTATAGGGTATCGTCCCCCTGCAGATACGGGCCTCCAACCCGCGCATCCAGCGTCCGTGCCTAGCGCCCGCCCGCGGGGAGGATGCGGGAGGCCGTAGCTCCATAAATGCAAACGTAACAGGCGAGCGCTTCCTGAAGCGGCAACATGGTAATGCACACTCCCGGGATGGGTCCCATTGTATCCCCTGAGCCTTATCGCGCTCTGGCAAGCCATCTGAGGCTTCACAGAGCCACATGCTTATTACGCGACCACCACGATGAACTCACCACCTCGACGCAGCACATAGTCCTCAACGTCTTCGGACATGACCCCTATGTAGCCCAAAGGGTAGTGCGAACTGGCCAGAGTTCGGCTAGGATGTCGGTAGGCAGGGCAGCCCGGCCACGGCAATAGCACATTCGATCAGGCAGCAAGTGAAGAACTGCGAAAGGTAATCGGCCCGTGGCCAGCGACACTCTAGCGTCTTCTCCCCAATGCAGAGTAGAGCGCCGTTGGTGCCATCAGGGGCTTCTCCGCAACTGTGTCAGCAACTCTTTCACCGCCTGTCGTCGAACGGCTCACCCGGCGTCGGGCTGCCCGGCGCGCGTCAGGAAGTATAGGCGCGTGAAAGAAATGCGTTGGCGCTGCCTCAACTCGATCGAGCGCACCAGCAGTCCCCGGTCCAGCCCCCCCTGAACTGGCTGCTCGTTCACAAAGTGGAGATGCACCGTGTGTAGCCCGGGCGCGAGCGTCACGTTGACCTCGACCGCTGTCCAGCCCTGGTCGTCGCTAATGTACCCTTGCTGGAGCAGGCGCCCGTCCAGCCCCAGCAAATACTCTGCTGGCGGAGGCCCGTGGTGACGCAGGTCGGCTCGCAGGCTGTAGGCGCCTTCCGTGGGGACCTCGAAAATCGCCACCGCCTCGCCGTTGCGCCAGAGTAGCCCCTCGCTGTCGAGTGGCTGGTTGCCGGTGAGGGCAAAGGCTTCGTCGAGGCGCGTCCCCGAGTCGGCGCCAAGATCGGAGAAGGCCGTGATGAGGAGCAGTTCAGCTCCGTTCACTCGACCGTGTTGGCCAACGGCCTGTGGGGCAGCATCAGGGGCCAGTTGGCACAGGCGCTCGACATAGGTCCGGGTTTTCGGGTCGCCAGTGATGACCGCGCTGATCACCTGGCGGAAGCGATCAGCACGGCCGAGGCCGTAGCCAGACAGTTCGGCGCGCGCGTACCATGTGAGTGCATCGGTATGATTGCCTTGCTGAAAGCTGGCTCGGGCAAGGTCGGCGAAGTTGGCGGGCGCAAAGCCGGCCTTGCCCCACAGCGCCAGGGCATCGGCAGACTGCCCGGCCGACTCGTAGGCGAGGGCCAGGGCGTAGAGGGTGAGCAAGCTGTCGGGCTGAAGCTGTAAGGCGCGATTGAGGGCATTGATCGCGGCGGTATGGTGGCCCGCAAGGATGTGGGCCTCGGCCAGGCGGCGTAGGGCCAGAGGATTGCCAGGGGCGATACCGCTGGCCCGTTTGAGGGCCAGCGTGGCCTGAGCGAGCAGTTCGGGCCGGTTGGGGGCGGCATGGGCCCGGACAAGAGCGTATGAGCCGTAGCTCAGGTAGATCGCCGCCAGCAGCGGTCGCGCGAGTAACGCAGCGAGCAGAGTTGCTATCAGCACAATGATCAACCACCAGATCCTCGGCCGCCGTGTGCCGACGGTGTGGGGAGTCCTGGCAATGCTGCCGGGTGGATCTGGTGGGCAAGAACTCTCGACACTCATAATAGCTTTATGCTGCGTAGTTGATGAGCAGGCTCACTGCGGCAAGTCTGCGAGACGACGCTAAAATGCCAGACCATCATAGCAGAGACTCTCCCGGCGCTAGGCGAGGCGCATCAGGGCCGGATCTGCACGTAGGTGGCGCCAGCCTGCACGTTCACTACTACCGTCCGCTCATTGACCGGGCACTCCACCGGCCCGCCATCGCGGTTCGCGCAGCGGACGGGGCCGTCGGCCGGTAAGGGGATATGCACGACCTGCGGCTGGTCGCTCCACAGAACGACGACGTGGGCGTCACTACGCCGCAGCACATAGCCTTCGACACTCTCCGGCACCCCCATTAGGGGCTGCAGATAGCGCGCCCCGGCCAGCGTGCGGCTGGCATGCCGGTAGGCGAAGTAGGCCGGTCGCGGCACCAGCGCGTCGCCCGGCTCGATCAGCGCGGTGTTGTGGTATGAGTCACTGTCGTAAACATACCAGATATCAGCGGCCAGCCCGTCGCGCAGGGCGCGGGGAAAAGTCCGTGACAGGTAATCGGCCTGGGCCCAGCGACACTCCGGGGTGATGGCGCCTGGACAGAGCAGCGCGCCCTCGGTGCGCAGCAGCGGTCGCTCGGCAATCCCGTAACGGGCCAGCACACCCCGCAGATAGGCCGGGCGCCAGTCAACCCGCGGGCCCAGGTCCGGCTGGCCCGGAATGCGCCAGAAAGTATACCCGTGAAACGAGAGCATGTCAAACGCCGCGCCGGCCCCCGCGACGAGCATCCCTTCGAGGAAGCGCCCCGGCACGCTGGCCGGGTCCTCGGGGCGGTAGGGCCGGTCGAGCAGCAGCCCGCCGTTGAGCACGACGGCGTTGGGGTTGGCGGCTTTGATGGCCGGGTAGACCACCTTGAGCATCTCGCCATAGGCTCGCCCGCCGTAGTAGGGGTCGGTGGTGATGCCCCAGCAGCCGAAAACGGAGTCGTCCGCGAACACGGGGGCGTCGGGTTCGTTGCCGAGTTCCCAGTAGCGCGCGTTGTAGGGCGGCCCGCTGTAGCGCCGCGCGACTTCGGCCATAAAGCGGGCGAAGTCCTGGTAGTGCGCCGGGTTGATCGGCGCGCAGTCGGCCGTGTAGGGCGCCGTGGCCCAGGAGGGGCTGCCGCGAACGATCACGATCAGGTTCACGCCCAGTTCACTCGCGGTGCGCATGTCTTGCTCGATGACCTGTACGTTCGGGTGATCCCAGCGGTAGCCGCCGCCGCGCTCAGGCTCGATGTGTTTCCATTCCAGGGCGTTGCGGCGCACCCAGGCCGTGCCCGACACGCTCATCAGCCGTAGCCCGCGGTCGGTGGTGAGTTGCGACATTTCGACGCCGAAGACATGCGGGACGGCATTGCCGGGCTGGCGGAGCAGCGGCAGGTAGATCCGCGCCGGGTCCTGGGCGCGCAGGGCAAGGACGGGGATGCTGATGAACAATCCGGCGATCAGGAGGGCTGCGATACGCAAGGAATGCTGGCGCATAGGGCTGGCTCAAAGGATGGGGTTGAGGTCGAGGCCTTTACAAGTAAGGCTCTGCGCGCGGCATGCCCCCCTCCCAACCTCCCCCCGCTGGGGGGAGGAGTCGGGTGCCCTCCCTCAACGGGTGGGGGGGCGCAGAGTGGATGTGAAACCCGGTCGCCGCGTGCTGCCCCCCTCCCGGCCTCCCACCGCTGGGGGGAGGAGTCGGGTGCCCTCCCTCAACGGGGTGGGGTGGGGCGCAGAGTTGATGTGAAACCCGGTCGCCGCGTGCTGCCCCCCTCCCAACCTCCCCCCGCTGGGGGGAGGAGT
>Ga0308412_1000554_pt1 | contig 19183 bp, 17 predicted proteins | sample HotsprottomLayer_FD_202357 | JGI IMG/M metagenome (GOLD analysis project Ga0308412, IMG submission 202357) | Hot spring phototrophic mat microbial communities from Octopus Spring, Yellowstone National Park, Wyoming, United States -... | ecosystem: Environmental > Aquatic > Thermal springs > Hot...
ACGAATTAGTTGCAGGTGCATACGAGTCTTTGTCGGCCGAGACCCAAAGCAGGTGGTCACTTGTCGAGGCCGCGTGGGAGCTGAACGTGCCTCAACGGCTGCTCACGGTGAGATTCGACCCCCCAACACTGAGCCTTCTTGCACAGGATCATCGAAGACGTGCCCCGATCACGGGGGCGAGGGGAGCGCTGAGTGGTTATCAGAAGGGCAGCTGCTTCTACTGCTTCTCGCCTATTTCAGTCGACCCCGCAAACGCAAGCCTCGGTCAAGTTGATCATGTCTTCCCCTGGTCAATCGGCCCGACAGTCGGAGGAGCCCCTATCGATGGCGTTTGGAACCTTGTCCTAGCCTGCGCCAGGTGCAACACGGGAAAATCGAACCGTCCTCCACACCCCCGGTATATCGAACGGCTCAACCGACGCAACGAATACCTCATTGCGAGCCACCACCCCCTGCGCCCGACGCTCGTCGCACAGACCGGAGCCACACGGAAGGACCGTATTTCAACCCTTCGCCAAGCGCTGGATGAGGTCACCGCGGGCGGGGTCCGCATGGCATGGCGGGCACCGGATGAGTATGCGCCCCGCTTCTGAGGTGACGGGAGGTATGTCTTGTGACGGGACCCGGTAAACTCATTCGTGATCGCGTTCCGGAGCTCCTAAGGGGCGCCGGCTCAACTGCGAACATTCGACGATTGAGCGTGGACGAACGGCTGCCCGCCCTTCTCGGGAAGCTGCGGGAGGAAGCCGACGAGCTCCGGAACGCGGCCGATCTTGCGGAGCAAGCCGAGGAGCTCGCCGATGTCTATGAGGTCTTGTTGGCGATTGCCGCTCATCTCGGGCTACCTTGGACGGAGATCGATCGGCTCGCAGCTGCCAAGCGCGTCGAGCGGGGTGGTTTTTCGCAAGGGCTGTGGTTGTCAATGCCCTGAGCCCCAGAGAGACTGTGATGTGTGCTGTCGGGATCGGGGATGTCACCGAACCGGAGAGCACGGGCTCGGGAGTCAGGCAGTTTCCTGACCAGAGCAGGTAGCAGTCGGTTGAAGTCCGCCAGCAACCGCGACGGCCTCAGCACCGGATCCGCATGGACGCAAAGCGACACCCCACCTCGACGTTGCCACCGGGGGTGCCAGCTCCTCGCCCACCTGAGCACGGCGCCGTCGCCTCGCGGCACGATTGGCGCCGCCCCACCGACGTTGCCGGGTCTTCGCGATGAACGCTGGGGGCGTGTCATGAGCTGGGCCGGCGGATAGGTCCACCAACGGGGCCAGGGGCCTCGCCACTCTTGCGGCTGTTCGAAGGCTGCGAGAGAAGGAGAGACCCCTGGTGTTGGTTCACGGTAGCGATGGCGCGACCGCGCTGCTCGGGATGGGCGGCTTCGTCGTCGGCGCGCAGATGCTTGAGGGCGGCGAGTGGTGGCTGGCGGTCGAGACAACCGGCGATCGGGCGTGGTGCCCGTCGTGCGGGGTGCGCGCCGTCGGTCATGGTCGGCGTCGGGTGCAGGTTCGGGATCTGCCGATCGCGGGGCTGCCGGTGCGGCTCGTGTGGAACAAGCGCATCTGGCGTTGCCCGGAGCCGGCGTGCGCGGCGAGGACGTGGAGCGAGACGTCGGAGCTGATCCCGCCGCGGGCGTCGCTCACGAGCCGCGCGTCGGCGGAGATCTGCCGCCGGGTCGGTGAGGATGCCGACAGCGTCGCCGAGGTCGCTCGGGAGTTCGGTGTCGGTTGGCACACGGCGATGGCCGCGGTGCGCACCCATGGCGCGGTGCTGGTCGATCATCCCGGCCGGCTCGGCGCACCTTCGGCGCTCGGGCTCGACGAGACCAGCTTCTTGCGGTCCAGCCCTCACCACCCGCGTGTCATGGTGACCGGCTTCGTCGACCTCGACCGTCACCGGCTCCTCGACGTCGTCGAGGGCCGCTCTGGCCAGGTCGTTCGCGACTGGCTCGACCAACGGCCCACCGGCTGGGTGCAGGCGATCGACGTCGCGGTCATCGACCCGTTCCGCGGCTACGCCACCGGCCTCGCCGACCGACTCGCCGACGCGACGATCGTGGTCGATCACTTCCACGCGGTTCGGTTGGCGAACGTGGCGATCGACGATGTGCGCCGCCGCGCCCAACCGCGCGTCCTCGGTCATCGGGGCCGCAAGCACGACCCGCTGTATCGGATCCGCCGGACCCTGCTCGTCGCGCACGACCGGCTCACCACCACCCAGCAGGCGCGGATCGTCTCGCTGCTGGGGGCCGGCGACCCCGAGGGCGAGGTCGCTGCGGTCTACCTCGCCAAGGAACTGCTGCGCGAGGTCTACGCGGCGCGCACCATCCGAACCGCACGGCGGCGACTCGAGCGGTTCTACACGCACTGCGCTCAGGCCGCGGTTCGTGAATGTCGGCGGCTTGCTCGCACGATCCGCTCCTGGGAGACCGAAGTACTCGCGTTCCACACCACCGGACGCTCCAACGGGCCGACCGAGGGCATCAACCTGTTGATCAAGAACATCAAGCGCGTCGGGCACGGCTTCCGCAACTTCACGAACTATCGCTTGCGGCTCCTGCTGCACTGCGGCGTCCAATGGCAGACTCCCCCCCCGCGAGAGTGCGAGGCCGCCAACCACGCTTGATCGCGTAGAGCCGGTTCAGTGGAGGCTCGGTTCCCCCAACCGCGGTTGCGGCTGGGTGTTCATCTGACGGTGGTGGTCGGTTTCGAGCTCGGCGGGTGGCATGTAGCCGATCGCGCTGTGGAGTCGGATCTCGTTGTACCACTGCCCCCAGTTCAGGGTGCCGAACTCGAGGTCGTCGACGTTGCGCCAGGGGTCCTCGTGACGGACGCACTCGGTCTTGGAGAGGCCGATCACGCTCTCGGCCATCGCGTGATCGAAGCTGTCGCCGACGCTGCCGATCGACGCGACCGCGTGCATGTCGTTGAGCCGGTCGCTGTAGCGGATGGCGGTGTATTGACTGCCCGCGTCGCTGTGGTGGATCAGCCCGTCGATGAGTTCGTCGGCTTGGGCGCGGGACCAGATGGCCATCTCGAGCGCGTCGAGGGGCAGCTCGGTCGGCATCGTGGCCTTGGTCCGCCACCCGAGGATCCGACGGGAGAACACGTCGGTGACGAACGCGGTGAACGCAGTGCCCGACCAGGTCGCCAAGTAGGTGAAGTCGACGACCCACAGCTCGTTTGGACGGCTGGCGCTGAAGTTCCGCTGCACGAGGTCCGGTGGCCGTGCCGCCGCGCGGGCAGGTCGGGTGGTCACGAGCCGGCGGTCGCGACGCACATCCCGCAAGCCGTTGGCGCGCATGAGCCGCTCGACCTGACAGCGCGACCGGCCCGAGCTCGGGATGCTCACCCCGGGCCTGTTCCCGGCGCAGCTCGTGCCACACCTTGCGAGCGCCGTACAGGCGACGACCGATCGTCGGGCTCGCGTGCACGCGGCGGATGTGCTCCAACACGACCTCGTCGCGGGCCGCCCGAGCGGACAGCGACCGGGTCTTCGCCGCGTAGTACGTCGACGGGGCGATCCCGTAGCCGTGCTCGCGCAGCACCGCGCAGATCGGCTCGACCCCGAACCGCTTCCGATGATCGTTGATGAACGCCACTACCGCGGGAGTCGCGGGTCGAGCCCGGCTGCGAAGAACCCCGACGCGCTCTTGAGGATCTCGTTCGCGCGTCGGCTCCTGGTTCTCGCGCTCGAGCGCCTTGAGCCGCTGCCGTTCATCGCTCGTCAACCTGGGCCGCTGACCCTCGTCGACCTCGACCCGACGCACCCACTTGCGGACCGTCTCCGCCGTCGGGTCCAGCTTGTCGGCAACCGAACAGATCGCTTCCCGCTGCGACGCCGCACGGCGCTCCGCTTCGAACACCATCCGTACCGCACGATCACGCAGCTCGGCCGGATACCTCCCCGAACGTCGTTGCTCTGACACGGCTCGATCCTCCCAAGGGACAGAGCCTGCGCGTTACCCGGGGCGGTTCATGTTGATCAAGAACATCAAATGCGCCGAACACGGCCTCCGCAACTTCACCAACTATCGACTACGACCCCTGTTACACTGCGGTATCCAATGGCAGACTCCTCCCACCGCGAGAGTGCGAGGCCACCAGCCACACTTGATCGCGCAGAGTTCGTTATCGGGATGTGTCTGCGGCCTGGTAGCCGTGCCGCTGTCGGATAGATGAACCGCGATTATCCCGGATAGCGGGACGGACTGGGAGGTGTCTGGACCGGGGTCTCTATAATGACAGGGAGCGAAGCGCGCGCACGGCATCGGTCGTCACTCTGGTTGCCCAGCCGCGGTGCAGGCGAGGATGGCCCGGGCGAGGTGGCGAGGGCTTCCTCGGCGGCGTGAGCGCCCGGGCACCGGGTGTCACGACCCGCCGCCCGCCGCCCGGCCGTGCTTCCAGTACCCGCGGATGCTGGCGTGCGCGCGGGGGACGGCGTGGCGCTCGAAGCAGCAACGGCGGAGGCGCTGCACCGCCGCGGCCTCACCCGCCGCCCACACCCGAACCCCGGCGGGCAGCCTGCCGGATCGCAGCGCGGCGTCGACCGCGTCGACCAGGGCGTCCCCCGGCGGGGCACCGGGCCGGGCCGGATGCCGGTGGATCGCCATCCCGGGCGGTCCGATGAGCTCCGGGCAGGCCTCCGGGTCGACGAGTTCGAGGTGCACCTCGACCGGCACCCGGTCATCGAGCCGGTCGCGCAGGGCCTCCGTGAGGGTGGCGATGGCCGGGAGCGCGGTCTCGTCCCCGGCGAGCAGGAACGCCGGGGCGGCCGCGTCGATGCGGTAGCCGGCCCCGGGACCCGAGACCGCCGCCCGCCCGCCCGGGCGGGTCGTCGCGGCCCATGCGGACGCGAGGCCGATGCCGTGGTCCACCACCTCCACCGCCAGCGTCCCGGCCGCCGGGTCGACGTGGCGGGGGGTGAGCGTGCGGATCGGGGGCCGGGACCCGTCGGGCAGGAGGAACTCGTTCCCGGCCCAGGTGGGCAGGATCAGGTCCCGGTCGGGCCCGAGGGTGGCCGCGGTGGGCAGCAGCACCCGCACGCTGGCGGCCGGTTCCGGGACGGGGAACCCGACGAGCGCCGAGCCCCCCAGCGTCACGCGGGTGAGCCGGGGCGTCACCGGTGCACGCTCGAGGACGGTCACCACCCGGAACGGCGGCGGCGGGCGACGGGTGGGCGGCGCCGGGCGCAGGGGGCCGCTCACGGCGACCCATCGGCTACGGCGGCTTGGGTAGGGGCCCACGCGAACGCGACGGCGGCGAGGAGCATCCAGGCGGCGAGGTACGCGAACGCCACCCGGGCCGACCAGAGGCTCCACAGGATGCCGGCGACCCCGGAAGCGGCGAGGTTCCCGAGGCTCTGCACCCCGGCCAACACCCCGAACGCCGATCCGCGCGCCGCCTCGGGGGCCAGCGTCGCCACCGCGGCGGCCTCGGCGGTCTCCATCGCGGCGATCCCCACCCCGGCCAGCACGAACCACGGCACCAGCCCGGCCACGCTCGCCGGCCCGGCGGCGAAACCGGCGTAGGCGGCGAGGAACGCCAGCGCGCCGGCCAGCAGCGTGCGGGTCGCGCCGCGCCGGTCGCCGTGGCGGCCGGCCGGGACGCTGGCCAGGGTGGCGGTGAGGTTGTAGACGAGGTAGAGCCCCAGGGCGAGCTGGGTGGCCCGGGTGTGGCTGCGGCCGGGGTCGAGCAGTTCGGTGGCCCGCAGGATCAGCAGGGTGGCGGCGACGTTGCCGACCTCGAACGCGCCGATGCCGGCCATCACCGGACGAAGCCCCCCTGAGAGGGCCTCCCGAACCCGGAGCCGCACCGGTTCGTGGCGGCGCCGCTCGGCCCGGGGCGCGCGGCGGATCGCGAAGAGGATCGCCCCGGCGGCGGCGATCCCCGGCAGGATCGACCACAGGATCGCGCCGCGGACCCCCACCCAGCCCACCAGCAGGATGGCCAGCAGCGGTCCGAGGATCGCGCCGAGGTTGTCCATGGCGCGTTCGAACCCGTAGGCCCGCCCGTAGGCGGCGGCGGGCACCAGGTCGGCGAGGAGCGCATTGCGGGACGGCACCCGCAGCCCCCGCAGCGCCCACGCCCCGGTCCGCAGCGCCCCGACCTGCCAGGGGGCCTGCGCGGTGCCGATGAGCCCGGAGCACACCGCGGTGCCGACATAGCCGCCGACGGCGACCGCCCGCCGGCGGGCCGGGTCGTCGGCGAGCGCGCCCCCGGCGAGGCGGGCCCCCCCGGCGATCCCGTCGGCGATCCCCTCGATGAGCCCCAGCGCGGAGGCCGGTGCCCCGAGGGTGGTGGTGAGCAGGCCGGGCAGCAGCGAGGTCGGGATCTCGTGGCCCACGTCGGCCAGCAGGCTGGCCGCACCGATCCCACCGACACCGGGCGTGAACCACGATCCCGGCCGGTCGTCGCCGTTGGTGTCGTCGCCGGCCACGATGCGAGTCTGGCAGCCCTGAGTAGGGTTCGTCGTATGGCGACGATCCTCTACGAACGCGACGCGGACCCCGCGGCGCTCGCCGGGCAGCGGATCACGGTGGTCGGCTACGGCAACCAGGGCCGGTCCTGGGCGTTGAACCTGCGCGACGCAGGCCTGGAGGTGCAGGTGTGTGTCCGGGCCGACGCCACCGCCGCCCAGGCCGCCGCCGACGGGTTCGCCACGGGGCCGCTCGACGACGCCGGAGACGCCGAGGTCGCCTGCTACCTCGTGCCCGACGACGTGATCCCCACCCTCCCGTTGCCCGAGCGGCCCGACGCGCTCACGGTGGTGGCCAGCGGGTACACGCCGGCGTTCGGACGGATCGACCCGCCCGGAGACGTGGCGATGGTCGCGCCCCGCATGCTCGGCCCCGAGGTGCGCCGCTGTTACGAAGAGGGCGTCGGGTTCATCACCGCGGTCGGGGTGCACAAGGACCGCACCGGCACCGCGCGGGCCAGGATGCTCGCGCTCGCCGCCGCGATCGGTGGGCTGCGCCAAGGGGCGGTGGAGATCACCCCGATGCAGGAGGCGCTCCTCGACCTGGGGGTGGAGCAGATCCTCGCTCCCGCCCTGGCGCACGTGCACCAGAGCTTCATCCAGGTGATGCTCGAAGCGGGCGTACCGCTGGAGGCGGTGCTCGCCGAGCTGGTGCTCTCGGGGGAGGTGGAGCGCACGATGCGGCTCACCCGGCTGGAGGGGTACGCGGCGCAGATGGAGCACCACTCGCCCACCAGCCAGTACGGCCAGCTGTCCCGCGCCGAGCGCTACCAGGCCTTCGACCTGCTGCCGGTGATGCGCGCCAGCGTGGAGGAGATCCGCAGCGGCCGCTTCGCCGACGAGTGGGACGCCGAACGCGAGGCCGGTCACCCCCGGCTCGCAGCGCTGCGGCGCGCCGCAGTCGGGGCGGAGGTGCGCGCCTTCGAGGCCGAGGTGCGCGCCCGGCTCGGTGAGCTCGTCGCCCGCAACGGCCCGCCCCCGATCGACCCGCCCCCGACCGACCCGGGGACATCGACGCGGTGAGCCGGCGACGCGGCGCCGCCGCGCTGGGGATCGACGTGGGCACCACCGCGGTGAAGGCGGTGGTCGTGCAGGCCGACGGGACCGTCGCCGGGCAGGGCCGCCGGGCCGTGGCGATCGACCGTGACGGCGCGCACGCCACCCAGGACCCCGAGGCGCTGTGGGACGCGGTGATCGGCGCGGCGCGCGACGCACTCGCCGCAGCGGACGGCGGGGCCGACCCGGCCACCGCGCTCGGCGCGATCGGGGTGTGCAGCCAGTACTCGTCGATCGTCCCGGTCGACCGCGACGGGCGTCCGGTGGCGGAGCTCGTCACCTACCTCGACCATCGCGGCACCGACCACTGCCTGGCGATCCTGGCCCGCCACCCGGAGGCGTTCGTCACCTGGATCGAACGTCACGGCATCCCCCCGATCGGCGACGGGCTCTCGCTCGCACACCTCCTGCACTTCCAGCACGACCGACCCGAGGTGCACGCACGCACCGCCTGGTACCTGGAGCCGATGGATTACGTGAACCTGCGGCTCACCGGCCGGCCCACGGCGACGCAGTGCTCGATGTTCGCCGCCCAGGTGTGTGACAACCGCCGCTGGGGCACCGCGTACGACGACGAGCTCGTCGATGTCGCCGGCCTCGACCCCGACCGGCTGCCCCCCTTGGTGCCGGTCGACGGATGGGCGGGCACCCTCAGCACCGAGGCGGCCGCGGCGTTGGGCGTGCCGCCGGGGATCCCCGTCGCGGCCGGGATGAACGACAGCCACGCCGGCGCGTACGCCACCGGGGTGTTCGGCGGGACGCACCTGGGTGTGGTGATCGGCACCACCGCGGTGCTGCACGCCGTCCTCGACGAGCTCCGTACCGACCTGGAGCACAGCATCCTGTCGGTACCCGGACCCGAGCCGGGCCGGTACCTCCTGTGGGCGGAGAACGGCCTGGCCGGAAAGGCGGTCGAGCACGTGCTCACCGCATGGTGCTGCACCGACGACCTCCTCGGCGACCATCGGGTCCCCGATCCGTTCCATCGCCTCGACGCGCTCCTGGCCGCCGCCCGTCCGCAGCGGGGCGCGCTCTTCCTGCCGTTCCTCGCCGGCAGCCTCTCTCCCCGGGCGGCACCGGGGATGCGGGGCGCGTTCCTCAACCTCTCGCTCGACACCACCCGCACCGACCTCGTGCGGGCCGCGGTGGAGGGCACCGTCCTGAACCTCGCCTGGCTGCTCGGGGCGGTGGAACGATTCCTCGGGCGTGACGGCGACGAGCAGGCGCAGCACGCGCCGCTCGTGCTCGGTGGCGGCGCGGCCCGGTCGGTGCAGTGGGCCCGGCTCGTGGCCGACGTGCTCGGCCGCCCGGTGCGCCGGCTCGTCCACCCCGAGGTGGCCGTCGCCCGGGCCGTCGCACTCGTCGCGCTGGGGCGGGCCGAGACCGCCGGCGGCGACCGGGTGGCCTCCCCGCCGGTGGAGGAGGCGGTGCTCGTGCGCACCGAGGACCCGATCCAACCCGACCCGGCCCACCGCGCCCGCTGGGACGCCCGGCGGGTCGCGTTCACCCAGGCGTTCGAGGCGCTCGTCGGGGTGTACGACACGCTCGGTGCCGCGGAGGCCTGAGGCGACCTACGCTGCGGCCGTGCGGGCCCCCGGGTTGGCGCGAGTCTGGCGGCGGGCCCTGGCGGTCGGCCCGCCGTTCGGGCCCGCCCACCTGCGAGCGGTGGACGCCGCGGCGCGCCTGCGGGTCCCCATCGGGCTGGTCATCGCCGCGTCACTGGCGCTCGTCCCCGGCCTCGCCCTGCCCCGGCGGGCGGTGGCGGCCGGGATCATCGCCGGGTACGTGCTGCTCACCGCGTGGATCGACCGGGTCGCGGCGCGGTTCCTGGTGGGCACCCGCCTCGTCGATCTCGTCCTGGCGGTCATCGCCACGTTCGTGTGCACCCTGCTGGTGCCGGAGCTGCTGGCCGGTGCGCTGTGCGTGTATCTCACCGCGGTGGTGATCGACACCGCGATCGCCGGGCTGCGGGGCGCCCTGGAGTCGGTGCCGTTCGTGCTCGTCGCCGCGATCGTCGCGGAGCGTCTCGTCGACCCCGCCTACCGGCTGCCCGGCGCGGCGTACATGGCGTTCGCCGGTTGCCTGGTGCTCAGCGCGCTCATCATCGACGTGCTCACCCGGGAGCGGCGGCGGGCCACGGTGGAGCTCGACCGGGTGCAGGAGGCGTTGCGGTCCCTCACCTCCGAGCCGGGCCTCGACGCCACCCTGGGGTCGGTGGTCGAGCGGGCCCGGGAGGCGCTGGACGCGGTGATCGCGCTCGTGCTGCTGAGGGACGCCGACGGGAACCTGGTGCCCGCCGCGCCCGGCGACGTGCCGGGCCTGCCCCCGGTCATCCGGATCAGCGGGCCCGGCCCGCTCGCCCAGACGATGGAGCGCAACCGGCCGGTGGTCATCGCCGCGATCGACGACGAGCGGTACGCACCGTGGCTGCGTTCCTGGCAGGAGGGCCTGGGACGGTGGCACATCCGGTCGCTGCTGATGTTGCCGCTGCGGGCCGCCGACGCGGTGCTCGGTGTCCTCGTCGTGGGGTTCCGGGACCCCGAGGGCGTCGCCGAGCACGAGCTGTCGGTGATGCAGGCGTTCGCCGACCAGGCCGCGCTGGTGATCACCCGGGCCCAGGCCTACGAGCGCGCGCGGGCCGACGCGCAGCCGCGGGCACACCTGCCCGGTGGCGTGGCCCACGAATTGCGGACCCCGCTCACCGCGGTGAAGGGGTATCTCGACACCGTGCTGACGCACTGGGACCGCCTCGACGACACCGAGCGCTTCTCGATGCTGGAACGAGCGGCCGCCGGGGCCCGCACGCTGGCGCAACGGCTCGATCAGGGCATCGACGCGCCACCGTGACCGATGCACCACCTTGACCTCGGCATGCCACGCCGGCGCGCGTTCAGCCGTCCCGGCGGCGGAGCAGGAACGTCCCCGAAGCGGTGGAGACCACCTCACCGCCCTCGGCGGTGATCCGGGTCTCGAGGTAGGCGAGCTGCCGGGTCAGGCGCACCACCTCCCCGCGCACCGACAACCGGTCACCGGGACGGGCGGACCGCATCGTGGCGTAGGAGATCGACACCGTGGCCCCGTGTTCACCCCGCTCGAGCGCCGAGCTCGTGGCGAAGTTCATCGCCGCGTCGTGGACCACCGCGTACACCCCGCCGTGCACGGTGCCCACCGGGTTGCCGGCCAGTTCGGTCGGCACCCAGGTGGCTTCGACCCAGCCCTCGCCGTAGCGCTCGAAGCACAGGCCGAGCTGGCCGAGCAGCGGCATCCCCCCGTCGCCCAGGGCCCGGCTCATGTCCCGCACGGGCGCCGAACCTACCCGATCCCCTATCCTTGACCCGCTGGTCAAGACCCCGGGGCGGCGCGCCCCGCGGTCGGAGCGCCCGAGAGGAGCCGACATGCCCACCGCCGTGATCGTCGACGCCGTCCGCACGCCGCTGGGGCGGCGGAACGGCAAGTTGAAGGACGTCCATCCCGTCGACCTCGCCGCGCACACCCTGCGCGCCCTGGTGGACCGCACCGGGATCGACCCGGCGCTGGTGGAGGACGTGATCATGGGCTGCGTGATGCAGGTCGGGGAGCAGGCGGTGAACGTGGGCCGCAACGCGGCGCTCGCCGCCGGCTTCCCGGAGGACACCGTGGGGACCACGGTGGACCGCCAGTGCGGATCCTCCCAGCAGGCCGCCCACTTCGCCGCGCAGGGCGTGATGGCCGGGGCCTACGACGTGGTGATCGCGGCGGGCGTGGAGAGCATGACCCGGGTGCCGATGGGTGCCTCCTTCGCCGAGGGCAAGGTCGGGTTCCCGTTCGGGCCGGCCATGACCCAGCGGTATCCGAACCTCGTGCCCCAGGGGATCTCCGCCGAGCTGATCTCCGAGAAGTGGAACATCAGCCGGGCCGAGAACGACGCGTTCTCGGTGGAGTCGCACCGGCGGGCCGCGCAGGCCACCGCCGAGGGCCGGTTCGACCGGGAGATCGTGCCGATCGACGTCGAAACCGAGGCCGGACCCGAGACCATGCGGGCCGACGAGGGGATCCGTCCCGACAGCTCGATCGAGAAGCTCGCCCAGCTCAAGCCGGCGTTCAAGCCCGACGGGGTGATCACGGCCGGGAACTCGTCGCAGATCACCGACGGGGCCGCCGCGCTGCTCATCATGAGCGAGGAGAAGGCCGTCGAGCTGGGCCTGCGGCCCCGGGCCCGGTTCCACGCGTTCGCGCTCGCCGGCGTGGACCCGGTGCTGATGCTCACCGGGCCGATCCCGGCCACCGCGAAGGTGCTGGAGCGGGCGAAGATGACCCTCGAGGACATGGATCTCATCGAGATCAACGAGGCGTTCGCCCCGGTGGTGCTGGCCTGGGCCAAGGAGCACCGGCCCGACATGTCCAAGGTGAACGTGAACGGCGGTGCCATCGCGCTCGGGCACCCGCTCGGGTGTTCCGGCGCCCGTCTCATGGCCACCCTGGTGTGCGAGCTGGAGCGCACCGGTGGTCGGTGGGGGCTGCAGACCATGTGCGAGGGCGGCGGGATGGCCAACGCCACGATCATCGAGCGGCTCGGCTGACTTCTGCGGCGGCGCGGATGTCGTGCTCGCACTGAAGGTGGCGGTGGCGGTGGTCGCCGCCGCCGTCCTGTGGATGGTGGCGGTGCGGCTGGTCCGGTTCCTGTTGCAGGCCCCCCCGCCACCCGAGCCGGATCTCTCCGCCCTGCGCCCGGTGGACCTCACCTACGAGTGTGTCGTGTGCGGGGCCCGGGTCACGATGACCGCGGCCCCGGACGGGACCGATCCGGAGCCGCCCCGTCACTGCCGGGAGGACATGCAGCTCGTCGAGTGAGGGGTGTGACCCGGCCCGTGCGCCGGTTGTCCCCAGGCCTGTCCCCAGGCTGTGGGGAACGACAGGGGTGTAACTCCCGGAGCCGGTCGGGGGACCTCAGCGGTACTGGGTGGAGACGAAGAACCCCGCCGCGATCTGGGCGAGGCCGAGCAACAGGTACCGGTTCTGGACCCCCCCGGGCAGGATCCCCAGGTAGTTGACGATGATGACGAGGACCCCGACGCCGAGCAGCGAGAACATCAGGGTCGGCACCCACAGGGGGCTCGGCGGCTTGTGCTTCGGCGGGGGCGGTGTGTAGCGCGAGCGCTTGCTCTTCGAGACCGGCACGGCGGCGGAGGTTACCGCGCCCGGCCGGGGCCCGGCGCTCGGTACCCTCGGGATACCCTCGGGATGTGGCGGCCCGGGTGCTGGTGATCGACAACTACGACTCGTTCGTCTACAACCTCGTCCAGTACCTCGGGGAGCTCGGCGCGGAGCCGGTGGTGCACCGCCACGACGCCCGGAGCATCGCCGAGCTGCAGGCGCTCGATCCCGACGCGGTGCTCATCTCCCCGGGTCCGGGCCGGCCCGAGGACGCCGGGGTCTCCCTCGAGGCGATCGGGGCGTTCGGGGAGCAGGGCGTGCCCGTGCTGGGGGTGTGCCTGGGTCACCAGTGCATCGGTGCCCGGTACGGTGCCGCGGTGGTGCGAGCCGAGCAGGTGATGCACGGCAAGACCTCCGAGATCCATCACACCGGGACCGGGGTGTTCGCCGGTCTGCCCAACCCGCTCGTGGCGACCCGGTACCACTCCCTGGTGGTCGACCCGGACACGGTGCCCGACTGCCTGGAGGTCACCGCCCGCACCACCGACGGGGTCGTCATGGGCCTCGCACACCGGCGGTACCCGATCGAGGGGGTGCAGTTCCACCCCGAGTCGGTCCTCACCGAGGCCGGCCACGACCTGCTGCGGAACTTCCTGGCCCGGGCGGCTACGCCCGCGGCCTGCTGAACCTGGTCCCCCACCTCAACCCGGCAGGCGCACCCGGGAGCCGTCGCGGGCGACGAGCCCGTCGGCCTCGAGCCCGGCGACGGCGTCGGGATCGAGCCCGGCGACGGGGACGGATCCCTCGGTGCGGAGGCGGGCGAGCACCTGCCCGCGCCGCTGCCGCAACGATCCTTCGAACGGCGCGGCCCGGCGGGTGGAGTCGGGGTCGAGCGGCCCGCGGGTGCGGCACCGTCGCCGCAGGGGGCACGCGGCGCAGTGCGGGCGGCGGGGCCGGCACACGAGCGCCCCGAGGTCCATGAGCGCCAGCAGCCGGTCCCGTCCCCGGAGGGGCCGGGCGACCCGCACCATGGCCGCCTCCGCCTCCCGGGTCGGAAGCCGCCGTCCCTCGAACCGTTCCAGGGTGCGCCGGATGTTCACCTCCACCGCCGGCAGGTCGGCGTCGTCGGCCTGCACCACGACGGCCGCCGCGGTGTAGCGACCGACACCGGGCAGGGTGGTGAGGTCGGTGGGCCACCCGGCGTCGGTGACCCGCCGGGCCGCGAGCCAGAGCCACCGGGCCCGGCGCGGGTACCCGAGGCGGCCCCAGGCGCGCAGCACGTCCCCCAGCGATGCGCCCGCGGTCGCCGCCGGGGTCGGGAACCGGGCGAGGAACGGCGCCCACGTACCGGTCACCCGGGCCACCTGGGTCTGGTGCAGCATCACCTCGGCGACGAGGATCTCCCAGCGGTCCCGGGTGTGCCGCCACGGGAGGCCGTGGCGCCCGTGGGCCCGATACCACCGGGCGAGCAGGGTCCGCGGCCGCGACGCGGTCTCGGTCGGCGGGCTCACGGGGTGGTGGTCGTGGTGGTGCCCGGTGGGCCGGAGCCCACGGTGATCGTCACGGTCGATCCCCGACGGGCGTCGGCACCGGCGGCCGGGTTCTGCGCGATGACCCGGCCCCGGTTCGCCGGAGTCGACGGGACGGTCACGACCCGCACGTCGAACCCGGCCCGGGTGAGCGTGGTGGCGGCCTGGTTCTGGGTCATCCCCACCACGTCCGGGACCATCACCACGTCGGGACCCGACGAGACGACGAGACGCACCGTCGATCCCCGGGGAGCCTGCGTACCGCCGGCCGGTTCGGTGCGGATGACGAGACCGGCGGCCACCTCGTCGCTCGGCTCGGTGACCTTCTCCACCACGAACCCGGCGCGGTTGAGGGTCTGGGTGGCGGCCACCTGGTCGGCGCCGGCGACGTCGGGCACCGTGACCACCTCGGCCCCGCTGGAGACGAACACGACCACCACCGAGCCCCGCTCGATGCGCCGCCCCGCCGGCGGCTGGGTGCGGATCACCCGTCCCGTCTCCACCCGTTCGCTCGGTTCGTCGCGGCGTTCGACCTCGAACCCGGCGGCCACCAGGGTGGCACGGGCGTCCTCGAACGGCTCGTCGACGACGTCGGGGACGGCCACCACCCCGGCCCCGGCGCTCACCACGAGCGTGACCACCTCACCCCGGGGCACCGATGCCCCCGGCTCGGGATCCTGGCGCACCACGGTGCCCTCGGGCCGAAGGTCGTTCGGCACCCGCCGCACCCGTACCCGCAGGCCCCGGGCCTCGATGGTGGCGCGGGCCAGCGCGACCGGTTGGCCCACCACGTCGGGCACCGTCACCGTGGCCGGTGACGTGGTGGTGCGCAGCTGGGTGACCAGCAGTGCCGTCACCAGGCCGATGAGCACGCTCAGGCCGATGAGCATCGCCACGACCGGACCGCGGCGGCGGCGCCGGGCGGGCAGGGCGGTGGCCGGGGTGGCGGGCGGCAACACCGCGGTGGGCGGGGCCGGGGATCCGGCGACGGTGGGGGCGCCCCGATCGGTGGGCACCTCGGCGACCCGGTCCGTGAGCGGCCCGCCGTCGGGGGCGGCGACCACGGGCTCCCCCCGCCGGATCCGGAGCAGATCGGCCCGGAGGTCGTCGGCGGACGGGTAGCGGTCCTCGGGCCGTTTCGCCAGGGCGCACACGATGACCCGTTCGAGGTCGGCCGGCAGGCCCGGCATCCGCTCCGACGGGCGCGGCAGCGGCTCGCGCACGTGCTGGTAGGCGACCGACACCGGGTTCTCACCCCGGAACGGTGGCGCCCCGGTCGCCATCTCGTAGAGCACCACGCCCAGCGCGTACACGTCGGAGCGGGCGTCGACCGGGAGCCCTTGGGCCTGCTCGGGGGAGAAGTACACCGCGGTGCCCATCACCGAGCCGGTCTGGGTGAGCCCGTCACCGCCGCCCATGGCCCGGGCGATGCCGAAGTCGGTGACCTTCACCCCGCCGGTCCGGGACAGCAGCACGTTGCCGGGCTTCACGTCGCGGTGCACGATGCCGTGCCGGTGCGCGAACGACAGGCCCGCCGCGATCTGCTCCCCGATCTCGGCGACCCGCAACGGCGCCAGCGGACCCTCCGCGGCCAGCACGTCCCGGAGGGTGCGTCCCTCGACGTACTCCATCACGATGAAGGGGGTGTCGGCCTCCTGGCCCCAGTCGTACACCGACACGACGTTGGGATGGCTGAGGCGGGCCGCGGCCTGGGCCTCCCGGCGGAACCGTTCGACGAACGACGGGTCTCCCGACAGTTCGGGGGAGAGCACCTTCAGCGCGACGGGCCGGTCGAGGGTCAGGTCGCGGGCCAGGTACACGGTGGCCATCCCGCCGCGTGCGATCTCACGGACGATCTCGTAGCGGTTGCCGAACCGGCGCGGCGGGGGGCTCATGCGGAGCGCGCCACGGTACCGCCCCCCTACCGACCGAGCAGGTACCGCAGCACCTGCGCGGCGACGGGTGCCGCCACCCGACCGCCGGTGGCCTCGTCGCGCAACGTCCCGCCGTTCTCCACGATCACCGCCAACGCGTACCGGGGGGCCTCCGCCGGGGCGAAGGCCACGAACCACGCGTGCGGCGGGCAGCCGGGTCCGCACTGGGCGGTGCCGGTCTTGCCGGCCACCGCCACGCCCGGGATGCGGGCGGCGGTGCCGGTGCCCCGCTCCACGGTGGCGACCATGAAGCGGCTGATCGTGGCCGCGGTCTGCGGCGACAGCGCCCGGCGCCAGGGGCGTGGCCTGACCCGGCGGAGGACCCGCCCGTCGGGGTCGCGGATCTCCGCCGCGACCCGGGGCTGCATCACCACCCCGCCGTTGGCGACCGCGGCGGCGACGAGCGCCATGTGCAGCGGGGTGGCGGTGACCGGGCCCTGCCCGATCGCGGCCAGGGCGAAGGCCGGCTGCTCGAGGCGCCACTGCTCCGGTCGGGGCCCGCTGCCGGCCACCGGTCGGGGATCGAGGTCGAGTGGTGCCGCGGTGGTGATCCCGAACCCGTCGATGATCGGCGGGAAGCCCGGTCCGAGCTCGAGCCCCAGGGTCGCGAAGGTGGTGTTGCAGGACCGCACGAAGCTCGCCTCGAGCGTGCCGCCGCAGACCCGGCCACCGAAGTTCTGGATCCGGTTGCGGCTCTGAGGCAGCGCGATCGAGGCCACCGACGGGAACGTCCGGTCCGGGGTCGTCGCACCGGTGGCGAGCGCAGCGGCGGTGGTGACGATCTTGAACGTCGACCCGGGCGGATACCGCTCCCGCCAGGCCCGGGGCAACGCCGGGTTGGCCGGGTCCCGGCGCAGCGCGTCGAACGCGGCCTGCACCGCCTCGGGGTCGTGGGCGGCGAGCGGCGTCGGGTCGAACGACGGGTTCGAGTACATCGCCACCACCGCCCCGGTGGCCGGTTCCAGCACCACCACCGAGCCGCGCTGGTCGCCGAGGGCCTGTTTGGCGACGAGTTGCGCGTCGGAGCGCAGCGAGAGCACGACGGTGCCGGCCCGCCGGCGCTCCAGCAGCAGCGCACCGAGGTCCCCGAGGCGCCCGCCGGGCGCGGCCCGGCCGAGGAGCACGTCGTTGTAGGCGCGCTCGATCCCGGTGCTGCCCACCACCACCGACTGGTACCCGACGATCTGGGCGAAGAGCTCGCCGGTGGGGTACTCGCGCTGCCAGCGGTACTCGTCGTCGGAGGGCACCGACCGGGCGAGCACCGTCCCGTCGGCGCTCACGATGTCGCCGCGTTCGGTGGTGAAGTCGCGCAGGAACGTGCGGGCGTTGCGGGGATCCGTGGCCAGCCGCTCGGCGGCGAAGACCTGGAGGTAGGTGAGCTGGCCCACCAGCACCCCGAACAACGCCACCACCCCCGCCGCCACCCGCCGGATCGAGCGGTTCACGGCGCCACCGGAGCACCCGCGGGCATGAGCCGGGCCCGCCGGGCGGCGTCGTCGAGCGCGGCCCGGGCGGTCTCGTCGGAGATGCGCAGCAGCAGCGCGACGATCACGAAGTTCGCCACCAGCGACGATCCCCCGTAGGACACGAACGGCAGGGTGACACCGGTGAGGGGGATCACCCGGGTCACCCCACCGACGATGACGAAGGTCTGGATCCCGAGGATGGTGGCCAGCCCGGCGGCGAAGAGCTGGGAGAAGGGCCGGGGCGTCTCGACCGCCACCCGGAAGCCCCGGGCCACCAGGAGGAGGTAGCCGCACAGCATGGCGAGGGTGCCGGCGAACCCGAGCTCCTCGCCGAGGGCGGGCAGCACGAAGTCGGTGGCCGCGTTCGGGATGAGATCCGGCCGCCCGAGCCCGAGGCCGGTCCCGGTGAGACCCCCTTCCCCGAGCGCGAAGAGGCTCTGGATGAGCTGGTAACCCTTGCCCTGGGGGTCGGCCCAGGGGTCGAGCCAGATCTGCACCCGGTCGGTCACGTGGCCGAACGTCCGGTAGGCGAACAGCGCGGCGGCGCCGAACAGCACGAACCCCACCACCAGGTACGCGACGCGTCCGGTGGCCATGTAGAGCATGGCCAGAAACACCGCGAAGAACAGCAGGGACGAGCCCAGGTCCTTCTGGCTGACCATGATGAGGATCGACAGCATCCAGGGCACGACCACCGGGCCCACGTGGCGCACATTGGGCACCGACACCGGACCCAGGCGGCGGGCACCGGCCGCCAGGATCTCCCGGTTGTCGACGAGGTACGCGGCGAAGAAGACCACCAGCAACACCTTCGCCGCCTCGCCGGGTTGGAAGTTCAGCGTGCCGATCCGGATCCACAGCCGGGCGCCGTTGGCCTCGTAGCCGAGGCTCGGCACGAGCGGCAGCAGCAGGGCCGCCACGCCGGCACAGAGGATGGTGTAGCGGTACCGCTCGAGGGTGCGGACGCGGCGGACGGCGGTCAGGGTCGCGACGAACGCGAGGATTCCGACCCCAACCCACACCGCCTGGGTGAGGGCGAGCCGCCGCGCCGGGGGCACGGCGAGGTCGAGCCGGGCGATGGTCACGAACCCGAGGCCGGCGAGGAGCGCGACGATCGGCAGCAGCGTCGCGTCGGCGAGCGGGGCGAGGCGGCGCACCGCGAGGTGGGCCACCCCGAACAGCCCGACGACCACGCCGAGGAACGCCCACAGGCCGGGAGGGACCGTCGGGGCCTCGGACAGCGCGAGCAGGACGTAACCGCCGGTCGCCACGAGCACGGCGAGCAGCCCGAGGCCGAGCTCACGGGCCCGGCGGTCGGCGAGGAAGGCCCGGGGGCCGGTCACCGGTCGCTCACGGCGCCGGCCGGCCCGACGTGACCGACGGGCCGGTGACCGACGGAACCGACGGAGGAGTGCCCGCCGGATCGGTGCTGGGCGTGGTGGCGTCGCCCGCAGGTCCCGCTCCGCGGGTGGCGTCGCGGCGCCGGTCGAGACGGCCGACGAACGCGACCGCGTCACCGAGCCGGGTGAACGACGGGGTCCGCTCCACCGCGAGTGCAGCCGCCTCGGTGAGGTCGTCGCGCCGGGTGCCGG
>Ga0308412_1000556_pt1 | contig 19155 bp, 15 predicted proteins | sample HotsprottomLayer_FD_202357 | JGI IMG/M metagenome (GOLD analysis project Ga0308412, IMG submission 202357) | Hot spring phototrophic mat microbial communities from Octopus Spring, Yellowstone National Park, Wyoming, United States -... | ecosystem: Environmental > Aquatic > Thermal springs > Hot...
AAAGGCGCGCCGTGCCGCGCCCTCAGAAGCCCAGCCGCAGGCCCGCCGTGGCCCAGAGGCCGGGAGTGTAGAAGCCCGACTCATAGAAGGTGCGGTCCAGCAGATTCTCGATCCGCGTGAACAGGCGCAAGCTCCGGGTCTCGGCGAGCGGTCTTTCGTAGCTTAGAACCAGGTCGGCTTTCACCGGTCCGGAGAATCGGAACGCGCGGCTGCCGGCGGCGGTGAACAGCGGGAAGTAGTAGTCGCCGCAAGCCAGCAGGTCGAAGGTTGCGTCGAAGCGGCGCCAGAGGCGGCGCGTCGCCATCAGCGTGAACATGTGCTCGGGGATGTTGAACGCCCGCAGCGTTCCGTCGACGGTGGTCGGGACCCGGTTCAGCGTGCGAGTGAACGTGTAAGAGCCGTGGATGCGCATCCCGGCGGCAGGCGCCGCCTCGAAACTCGTCTCGACGCCCCGCGCCAGACCTCCGCCGGTGTTGCGGTAGCCGCCGAAACGCCCATAGGGATCCGTGGCGGGATTGATGGCTCCGCTGAAGTCGAAGACGATCACCTCCTGTAGCCGCGTATAGAAATACGTGCCGCTCAGCCGGAGCCGGCTTCCGAGCAGATACTGATCCAGGCCGCCGTCAAAGGCGAGGGAGCGCTCCGGACGCAGGCGCGGGTCACCGTAGGCGCTGAAGGCCCCGAAAAAGAAGGAGGCGCCGAGCCGCTCATAGAGCGACGGGGCGCGATAGGCGTTGCCCGCGTGGGCGCGGAGTTTAGTCCCCGTGCGCGGCAGCAGATAGGCGACGGCGGCATCGCCCGTATAAGCGTCCGGCGGCGCTGGCAGACGCAGGCCGGCGTAGGCCGGGGGCCCGCCGGCGAACTGCGGCTGTCGGAGGCGAAACGTCTGCCAGCGACCGGAGAGCGAGACGAGCACACGGTCGGCGAGCCCGCGCATCTGGTTCTGCACGAACAGCGCCTGGCTGCGCTGAGTGGCCTGGGTGAGTGCGCGAACGCGCTGCGCCGGATTCGGGTTCTCATCGGCGGCCAGCGTCGCATAGCGCTCGCGCTCGAATTCGTAGCCTGCCGAGAGCCGGTGGTGGGCTCCGGCTTGCACGTCCGCCCGCAATTCGGCCGTATCGATGCGACCGTCAAAGGAATAGGCATTGGGAAAGAGCGGTTCGAAGCGGCTCCCCTGCGGGCCGTCCCGGCTGGTCCGGCGAGTCGCTACGCCGTGGTAGGCGGCGCGCAGGGATGCCCACCCGCCCACCTGTTGCGTGAAAGCTGCCATTCCCGAATAGAAGCCGGAGGCGCGCCGGGCGTCGGGATCGTTCACGGAGGGAACGAAGGTGGCGCCGCCGTATTGCACCGGCAGTCCGGCCTCCAAGCGTTTCACCTCCTGGCGCGGCAAGGCAACCGCCGGGACCACGCCCGTCGCCGGAAGACTCACCGGCGCTGCAAACGGGCTGTCGTTGAGTTGAAGAAAAGCGTCGTTGGCCATGAGGCGGGCGCTAAGCCGTGAGCCGGCGCCGAGGCGGAGCTGCGCAAAGCCGTGTCCGGAGCTGTTTCGGGCGCGATCGTCGCCATCCACGCCCCGCAGGACATTCAAGTGGGTCGCTCCGCCGCTGAAGAGCAGCCGGTCGCCCGCTGCGCTGCCGCCGAAGCGAACGGAACCGCGGAGCAATCCGAGCCCGCCCCCCTCGGCCTCCATCTCCCCGCGCAGCGGCCCGCCGCCGGGATCGCTGACGAGATTCAACACGCCGCCGATCGCATGGGTCCCGTACAACGACGAACCCGAGCCGCGCAGCACCTCGATGCGGTCGGCGTTCACGAGCAGCATCTCGGCGAGGAAGCCGCCGCCCTCCCCCTGCGGCGCCGCTGCGTCGCGAAAGCGAAAACCGTCGATCAGCACTGCCGTGTCAAAGGACCGCATCCCTCGCACATAAACCGCGGTCAACGCGCCCGGTCCCCCGTTCTGCATCACCCGCAAGCCGGGCACCAGGCGGAGCGCCTCGGTCAAGGAGTATTCGGCGCGGTCCCGGATCTCTCCTCGGTCAACGGTATCGAAGGCCTTCTGGACCTCCGCTGTCGATTGCGCCGAGCCGGCGGCGGTGACAGCCACGCGCGAAGTAAGCTGGGCGAGCTTGAGGCGAAGCTCGACGTCCGCTCGTTCACCGCTCAAGCTGACCTCTTGCGGCTCGGAGCCGGAGAAGCCGGCCGCCTCGGCCTCGACCAGGTAATTGCCCGCCAACAGCCCCGAGACGCAGAACTCCCCCGCCTGACCGGTGATCGTCCTGCTGCCGGCCGGTGTGCCGCGCGCCTCGATCCGGACCGCTGCATCGGGCACGGCCGCGCCCGAGGGATCGAGAACCCGGCCGCAAAGCTGGCCGGCCAGTCCTCCGGCCGGAATCACAGTCAGGGAAAACAGGATCGTGTGGGAAACTCGACTCAAGCGATGCAACTTAACCTCCCCTTCGTAGGTTCAAGTTCTCTTGCGCGCCAGGCGCGCGCCGCCGGCAGGTCTTCGGACTTGCAGGCCCCTAAAGTTGCCTACTCGCCGCCGCTTCCCAGCCTCCGTTCGGGCCAGTGCGTTCTTGCGGCTTTCGTTCCTGCTCACCGCTGCGGGGCAGTCCCGGATTCTCACCGGGTTCCCTTTTCAACGCCCGTGGCGTACCGGCAGCCTAAATAGCATATCACGATCGGGGCGCTTTGCTAAAATTTAAAGGCAAACCCGTATGATTCAAGCGACACAACTGCGCCCGGGCATGATTATCGAGTTCAACGGGGAGCTGTTCTCCATCTTCAAGACCGAGCACCGCACCCCGGGCAATCTCCGCGGCTTCGTCCAGGCCAGAATGCGCAACCTGCGCACCGGCGCGATGATCGACCACCGGTTTGCCTCGACCGACTTCGTCGAGCGGGCTTTCTTGGAGGAGCAGGAGGTCGAGTACCTCTATGAAGACGGCGGCACCTACTATTTCATGAATACGGAAGACTTTTCCCAGATTGCGCTCGCCCAGGAGCAGCTCGGCGATGCGGTCAACTATCTGGTGCCCCAGCTCCGCCTGAAGGTGGAGTTCTACGAGGGCAAGCCGATCGGCGTGTCGTTGCCGCCCACCGTCGACCTGACCGTGGTCGAAACCGAACCCGGTTTGCGCGGCGCCACCGTCTCGAACGTCACCAAACCGGCCAAGCTCGAAACGGGCCTGGTCGTCCAGGTTCCCCCGTTCATCAATGAAGGCGATCGCATTCGGGTGAATACGGAGGAAGGCACCTATCTGGAACGCGCCTAAACAGCCCTGCTGCCCGGCTCGCTCGGAACGCTAATTGACGTCGGGCGAGGATACCTGCGGCTCTTGTTCGCTCACTTGGGGAACAGACGGTTCAGTTCGTCCAGGCTGGCCCGGCTGCCGTACTCGCACAGCTCGAAAGCCTCCCAGCGTCGCACCTGGCGAGCTCGGTCGGGGCCATAGCGTTTCTCGAGCGCAGCGCGAATCTCGTCGCTCATGCGCCGCTCCAGGCTTTCAGCCAGCCACTTCTTGCGTGCCGCCGGCTCCTTGGGCACCTCGCTCAGGCGCCCGTCGACCCAGGGCAACCACTCGTACATCTGCGAGGTGTGTGCATCCAGCGCGTTCACTTTCGCCTCCCAGACGTCGTCGATCGCCACCACCACGTCTGGCCGGAAGGGAGCCGGCTTCTGAAACCCGTCTTCGTAATAGATGAAGATCGGGTTCTTGCGCAGCGCCGGCACGTCGGAGACCAGATTCGGCACCACCACCATGTAGGCGGAATCCTGCACCAAGGCGCCCGTATGGCGGTGATCCGGATGATAGTCGTTCGGGCGTGGGCCGAGCACGATGTCGGCGCGCCACTCCCGAATGGCGCGGATGATCTGTTTGCGGACCTCGAGCGTGGGCAAAAGCTCGCCGTCCGGGTTGTCAAAGACCTCATACTCGGCGATGCCCAAGCGCCGGGCCGCCTCCTGCGTCTCGGCGTGACGGCGCCGGGCGAGAATTCCGCCGCCCATCTCGTGATGCCCGGCGTCCCCGTTGGTGACCGAGACGAACTTGACGGCATGCCCGGCCCGAGCGAACTTAATGGCCGTACCGCCGAAGCGGAAGTCGCAGTCGTCCGGATGCGCCCCGAAAGCGATGATGCGGAGTTTGGCCTGCTGGCCGAAGGCGCCCACCGCCGCCAGCAGACACACGCCCAACCCCAGCCACAACCGACGGCTGCCGAATCGATTCTTCATGCTTGCCCCTCTTGTCGAGCTTCAGCCGCGGATGCCGTAAAGTCCTTTCCAGTTGACTTCCCTGCCGGTGTAGATCGCTTCGCGGCCTAGGATGGCGATCATGGTACTTAGCGCGGAACGCACCGCCGTGTTCTCGACCTTCCCGCTCTCGATCATGCCGAGAAAGGCTTCGATGGCGTCGTAGGTGATGTCGCGCTTGGATTCGATAGTCTCGCGCTCGTTCGGCCCCCGGATGTGCACCATTTGCTGGCGCGAGACCGCCAGGAAGGACTTCGTACCGGTGAACTCCTCGCCAATGCGGCTGAAGCCGCGCGGCGTGATCTGGTTGGCTTCGAAGTTGACGAACATGCCCCCGGGCCACTCGAACGTCAGGCTCAGGTGGTCGAGGATGTCCATGCTGGTGCGGACTTTGGTGCCGCCCCAGCCGACGGCGCGCAAGGGCAGGCTGCCCAAGAACCAGTGCAGCACGTCGAAATTGTGACAGTCCTGCTCGACGATGATGTCGCCAGACAAGTCCTTGTAAGAGAACCAGTTCCGGAGCTTGGCGATGCGCGGGTCCGGGTAGGGCTTCCGTTGCCAGGGATCCCCGCCGATCCAGAAGGCTCGCGCGTTGGCCAGCTCGCCGATCTCGCCCGCTTGGATCCGCCGATACGCCTCCAGGTAGACCGGACCGTAGCGCTGCTGAAAGCCCACCGAGATGCACTTGGTGGGGTCGGCCTTCTCGGCCGCGGCAATCACCTGAAAGCAACCTTCGGCGTCCACGCCGATCGGCTTTTCGCAGAAGACATGCTTGCGCGCTTCGATCGCCGCAACCAGCATTCGCGGATGCTCGAATGGGGGAGTGGCGATCAGCACGGCGTCGACGTCGGCGGCAAGCAGCTTCTCGAAGTCCCGGTAGACCGCCGGCCTGTCGAGGCCGAGCTTCTGCTTGCCCACTTCGATGCGGTCATCGAAAAGGTCGCACAAGGCGGTAACGCGGGCCCGCGGATCCGACTGCACAATACTTGCGTCGTAGATGCCACGCCCGCCGACACCGATCAGGCCGACGGAGATTCGAGAGTTTGCTTGGGAACCTCGGACGAGGGCCGGCTTTAGGATCGTGAACCCGCATGCGGCGAGCACGCCGCCCGTCTGGACAATGCTTCTCCGGCTGAGGCGACCCTCGGTGGAACTCATACGCCCTCCTCGCTGGGAGCCGGTGCCACGAGGGAACTATTGACTATCTTCGGGTAGCTCGCAGGGCGCAGACGCGATTGAGACCCGGAACAGCGGGCGTGACTTCACTGACGGCGCCGGCGGCGCAAAAAGAAGACCGCCACCAAACCGGCGCCTACCAGAGCAGATGTGGCCGGCTCCGGCACGGCTGTGAATTCGACGGCGCACTCCGTCCAGCCTACGTTGTCCGGGCGTCGGTCATCCGGAGTAACCAAGGTCGAGGTGTTCACCCCGTCACACTCGAGCAACTGGTGCCCGAACGTGCTCAGTGCGGTAAAACCGCTGACCAAAGCGGGTCCGGAGCCGTAAACGACGACGCGGTTCTGGCCCCAGAGGGTGGTTCTCGGCATGTAGAACAAGGACAGCCGATAAGTATACGCCCCGGTCTGGATAAGGGAGATGTCGTCGATCAACCCCCCGTAACCGGCGCCGGCGTGTGGCCCCTCCGCGGCGACGGTGAACGTATGGGGCAATCCCCTCAGAGGGACCGTCTGCTGGATAGCGCTCACCGATGAGCCGAGAGTCGGATGCGGATGGCTGTCCAGCTCGATGTAGTAGAGCCCGGAGTGGGGGGTGACGCCGAGTACTTGCTGGACCTGCACTTCCACGCCCGCGCCCGCCACCACCTGCCATGCGGGCAGCGAGCTGTAGATTCCCGCGAAACCCAGACTGGGGAGCTGATTGAGCGGTCGAGGTTGAGGCGGCCCGCTAAAAGGGCCAGGTCCAGGGTAAACGATGTTCAACCTGCCGTCCACCGTCTCGAAATCGCCGTTGGTGAACAGATTCGCATAGCCGAGCGAACTCAGGATTAATAGGGCGGCTGCCAGAACTGCTACGCGCTGCATCGTAGTTTCACTCCCCACGCCTTCGGCGTTTCACACACCTTCCAAAATTATGCGCCTTTTGCGGACAAATTGCAAGTCCTTTTTTTCGTTTTCGATCAGGTTCAGCCCGTCCTGGTCCAGACGGGATCGTCGAAAGCCCGTTGCGGCGCTACGGCCACTTGTGTGAGATTGTTGTTGTAGATCTGCCGCGCCGGAGAGGCTGAGCGGTTCGAGCAAGCCTGCTCCGCCGGTGAGGGCCATGCGAAACGTACAGATTCTCTCTGTCGCCTTCCTGGCGTGGATGGCGGGCTGCTCCATCGACCCGGAAACGAGAAAGGCGCAATTGCTCGCCACCGGCGCCTCGTACTACGAAAAGGGAAAGTTCAAGGAGGCCTCGCTGATCTTTCGCCGGGCACTCCAGTACGACGCCCGCTTCGCTCCCGCCTACCATCGGCTCGGGCTGGCTGAGCTCGCGCTCGGCCGTTATTACGAGGCGATGCAGGCCTTCGAGCGGGCCGCTGACCTCGATCCCGGCAATCCGGAGCCCTATGAGGAGCTCTCCGATCTATACCTAACCGTCTACCAGACCGATCCGAAACGTTTCAGCCACCTGCTTGACGAGCTCGAGGACTTCACCCGCCGCGCTGAGGACCATCAGGTGCCCCGCCGACTGACGCTTCGGGTGCGCGGCTTTGTCGAAATTGGGCGGCAAAATCTGGAAAAAGCCGTCGAGTATTTCCGGGACGCTCACCGCTTGGACCCCGCCGACCGGCGCGCGCTTCTCGGTCTTGCCGGCGCCTTAGGCCGCCAGGGCCGGCAGCAAGAGGCTGAGCGGCTTCTCTCGGATGCCGTCGAAACGCAGCCCGATTTCGAAACCGCCTACGATCTGCTCTATGACCTCTACGCCGCCAAAGGCGAGCAAACCAAGGCCGAGTCCGTGCTTGTCCGCCGCCTGAGCCGCTTGCCCTCGAGCCTCGCCGCGCATCTCAAGCTGGCCGAGCATTACCATCGATCCGGTCAAGCGGAGGCCCGAGACCGCCTGCTCGAGCGGATTACGAGCGATCCGTCGGTATTTCCCGACGGGCGCCTTGCCGCGGGCGACTTCTGCCTCCGCGCCGGGCTGCTAGCGCAGGCCGAAAGCTATTACCGAGCCGGCGCCGCCGCCGACGTCCCGCAAAGCTTGACCTGTCGGATCCGCCTGGCCCACGTGCTCGCCTATCAAAGACGCTTTCCCGATGCCTTGAAGGAGGTTGACCGGATCTTGGACGGCGATCCGAACAACTCCGATGCCCGCCACCTGCGCGGAGCGCTCCTGCTTGAGACGGGCGCTTCGGGTGCGATCCAGGAGGCGATCTCCGAGCTCGAGAGGCTCGTTTTGCGCCAGCGCGACAACCCGGTTTTGCGTTACAACCTCGGCCGCGCCCACGCGGCGGCCGGCGACTTGGACCGGGCAATTCCGCATTTGCTCGAAGCCGTCCAGGTCCGCGACTATCTGGCGCCGCGCTACGAGCTCGGCCGCATCTACCTGGCCAAGCAGCAGCCGGAACTTGCCGTCCAGCTGGCCTCGGAAATTCTCGAGCTTCAGCCCGCCAGCATCACCGCAGCCATGCTGAAAGCGACGGCGCTGCTTGAAACCAAGAACTGGCGGCAGGCGCGCGAGATCCTCCGCCAGGTCCTCAGCCGGCAACCGGCCAACCGTCAGGCTCAATTCCTGATGGCGAACCTTGACCTGCGCGAAAAGCGGTACCGCGCGGCCGAGCCCGTTCTCCGCCGGCTGTACGAGACCGCACCCCACCAGCCTGAATACTGGTGGAGCCTCGCCCAGTGGTACCTGGCCCAGGGCCGATTCGAGCAAGCGCTCGAGACTCTCAGCCGCCCGCTTCGTGAGAATCCCGATTCACCGGAGCTGTTGCTGGCCCGCGCCACCGTGGCGGCCAACGCGAAACGCTACGACGCCGCCGTCCGCGATTTCGAGCAGCTTCTCAAGATCGCTCCGAACGATGCGCGGGTCCACGAGCGGCTGGCGACAACGTATTACTTCCGGGGCGATTTGCGCTCGGCCGAGATCCACTACCGCAAAGCGCGGGAACTCGACCGGAACAGTTCGACGGCCACGCTGCGGCTGGCCCTGCTTCTCGGGGAGCTCAATCGAAAGGAGGAGGCCGTGACACTGTTGCGCGAAGCGCTGGAGCTCGAACCGGACCATCCCGTGGCGCTGAACAATCTGGCGCACTGGCTCGCCGAATCGCCCGACGGCTTGGACGAGGCGCTCTGGCTGGCGCAGAAGGCCTATCAGAAGGCCCCGGCCAGTCCGGTCATCGCCGAGACGCTCGGTTCGATCTATCTGAAACGGAATATGAGCGACGAGGCGATCCAACTTTATCGGCGTCTGGCGAACGACGAGCCGGGTCGCGTGCGTTGGTGGTCCCAGTTGGCCCAAGCCCACCTGCAAAAAGGCGACAGGCGCCAGGCGCTCCGCGCTCTCGAGCGGGCGCTCGCCGCCCGGCCTTCCCCCGAAGAAGAGTCAGCGCTCCGCGCACTGCTCGAGCAGGCCCGTCGCTAGCGCAGCCGCAATCGCGCCACGCTTTCGATGTGGTAGGTCTGCGGGAACAGATCGACCAGGGTGAGCTTCTCGAGCGCATAACCGGCCTCGGCGAGCCCTTTGACGTCTCGCGACAAGGTGGCCGGATCACAGGAGATCAAGACGAGCAGCGCCGGCTTCAGCCGCGCCAGTTGACGCACCGCTCGACTTCCCAGGCCGGCCCTCGGCGGGTCCGCGAGCACGCAGTCCGGCGGCGTCTCGAGCGTCTCCAGATAGGCCTCGGCGGTCATGTGCCGCGCCGCAACCGGCACAGCGGCGCGTTCGGCGTTGAAACGCAGGTCCTCGGCGGCGGCACGGCTGGATTCGACCGCATCGACGCGTCCCAACCGCCGCGCCATCGGCAGTGAAAACAGCCCCACGCCGGCATACAGATCGGCGCCCCAGCTGCCCTGGACGCCTTCGAGCGCCACCTCGACCAGTCGGTCAATCAGGAACCGATTCGTCTGGAAAAACGAGCCGTGGCTGACGCGAAACGTCTCGCCCGCCGCCCGGTAGTCGAGCGCCGCCACATGCCGTCCCGGGATCCGGGCCGCGCACCACTCGAAGAAGGTCCGCGCCAGACGCCGGCCGGAGCTCTCGATCACGTTAATCTGCACCTGCTCCTCATCGGTAAAGACCTCCAGGGTGCGCAGGAAATCCGGGAAGCGCGGCTGACGGATCATCTGCCGCAGGGCGCCGAGAGCCTCATTGAGCTTGGGCGAGCAGATGGGGCAGCGCTCGATGGGGCAAAGCCGGCGCGATTGCGCCCGGTGGTAGCCGATGCGTCCCCCCGAGATGTGCCACTGCGCCCGATTGCGGTACTCAAGCGGCGGCCCGGCGACCGTGTCGATCTCGGCCACCTCCAACTTGCCGACGCGCCACAGCACCTCGCGCAGAATCTCCCGTTTCAAGGCGAGCTGGTAGGAGTAGTCGGCGTGCTGATAGTGGCAGCCGCCGCAGCGCGCAAAATGGGGGCAACTCGCTTCGACTCGCTCCGGCGACGCCGTTTTGATCTCGACGAGTTCCGCCTCGATCAGTCCGGGCTTCTCTCGGATCGTTCGCACGCGCGCCGTCTCGCCCGGCAGAACGAAGCCCGCCAGCACCACCTTGCCTTCTAGCCGCCCAAGGCCTTGGCCGCCGTAGACGAGTTTCTCCACTCGAAGTTCGTTTACGATGGTATTCTGTCTCCCTAACGGCATGAAACCACGCGTCTTTTCAGGGGTCCAGCCCTCCGGCGACCTCCACATCGGCAACTATCTCGGCGCGCTTAAGAACTGGGTGAAGATGCAGGCCGGCTACGACTGCATTTACTGCATCGTCGACTTGCACGCTGTCACAATCTACCAGATCCCCTCCGAACTGCGCGCCAAGATCCGCGAGCTCGCCGGGCTGTTCCTTGCCGTAGGCATCGATCCGAAGCAGGCGACGATCATGGTCCAGTCCAGCGTGCCCGCGCACGCCGAGCTGGCTTGGATGCTCACATGCGTCACCCCGGTCGGATGGCTCCAGCGAATGACCCAGTACAAGGCCAAAGCGGCCACGCAGGTGACCGTGGGCGACGGCCTGCTGCAATATCCGGTGCTGATGGCCGCCGACATCCTGCTCTACCAGGCCCAGATCGTCCCCGTCGGCGACGATCAGACGCAGCACTTGGAGCTCGCGCGCGACATCGCTCAGCGCTTCAATGCCCTCTACGGCGAGACCTTCGTCATGCCGCAGACGCACCTGCCGCTTGTGGGCGCGCGGATCATGGGGCTTGACGACCCCGAGTCGAAGATGAGCAAGTCCTCCACCTCGCCCGGCCACGCCGTCGCACTGCTCGATCCTCCGGACGTCATCCGCAAGAAGATCATGCGCGCCACCACCGACTCGAAGCCCGCGGTCGACTTCGACGACCTCGGCCCGGGCATACGAAACCTGCTGAACATTTTTCAAGCCTTCAGCGAATGGAGCGACGAGGCCATGCGCGCTCACTTTCAGGGCCTCGGCTACGGGGAGACCAAGAAGCGCGTGGCCGACATGGTGATCGCCTCGCTCGAGCCGGTGCAGCGCCGCTATCGCGAGGTCAGCGCCGAGCCGGGCTATATCGACCGCGTGCTCCGCGAAGGCGCCGAGCGTGTCGCTCCCATCGCCAGCTCGACCGTCGAGCTGGTCAAGCAACGCATGGGCCTGTACACTCTTTCCTCCTAACATGGCTGCCGGGCCGGTCTCGCTCTCCGCCTACTGGCGGCTGCTTCAGAGCAACCGGAACTTCCGCCTCCTGTGGCTGGCGCAGATGGTGAGCGAGATGGGCGACTGGTTCTATTCGATCGCCGTCTTCAGCCTCCTGCTGGAGTTCACCGGCAGCGCCAAGGCCGTCGCCCTCGCCGTCGTTTTGCAGGTGCTGCCGCAGTTCTTCATCGCGCCTCTGGCCGGCGTCATCAACGACCGGATGAGCCGGCGCCGGGTGATGATCTTCGCCGATTTGGCGCGCGCCGCCATCGTCCTCGGCATGCTCACGGTCCGCTCCGCCGAAATGGTGCCGGTGGTCTATCTGTTGCTGCTGCTCCAGACCTTCATGTGGAGCTTCTTCGAGCCCGGCCGCACCGCCGTCGTGCCCACGATCACCTCCGGAGAAGAGGAGACGCTGGTGGCCAACGCGCTGTCCTCCACCACCTGGTCGTTCAACCTCATGTTTGGCTCCGCGCTCGGAGGCCTGGTCGCCGTCGCCTTGGGGCGCGAGGCCGTCTTCGTCATCAACTCGCTGACCTTCCTGGTCTCGGCCCTGTTCTTGCGGCGGATGCAGTTCACCGAGCGTCATACCGAGCAGGCGCGCCCCTGCCGGCTGCGCGATCTGGCCGACTTCTCCCCGGCGCTCGAGGGCCTGCGCTACGTGCTCGGCGATGCCCGCCTGCTGGCCACTCTGCTGGTCAAAGCGGGACTGGGCTGCATGGGCGCCCATTGGGTGATCCTGCCGATTTTCGGCGAGCGCGTCTTCCCCATCCAAGTGGGAGACCTCGATCAGAGCCGCGCCGGCATGCTCGGCATGAGCGTGCTGATGGGCTGCCGCGGCGCCGGCGCCCTCGTCGGCCCTCTCATCGGCGGCCACTGGGCGGGCCGCAACCGCTCTCGGCTCCTCACCGGCATCTTCCTCGGTTTTCTGGCCATCGCTTGCGGCTATACCGGGCTCGGGCTGGCGCCTTCCATCCTCGTGGCCGCCGCCGCGGTCATCCTTGCTCATGCCGGCGGCTCGCTCATCTGGGTCTTCTCGACCACGCTCCTGCATTTTCAAGCCGAGGACCGCTTCCGCGGCCGCGTCTTCTCGGCCGACTTCGCCTTCTTGGTTCTAACCATGTCGATCGTTTCCTACGGCGCCGGTCTCGCCATCGATTGGAGCTTCTCGGTGCGCACCATTGCGATCTTCACCGGTCTGCTGGCGCTCGTGCCCGCCGCGCTCTGGGCGATGCTCGCCATCCCGCTGTTCCGGCGCTAGCGGCTTCTGCGGCTGATCTCTGATCACCCAGACGCGGGCGAACCCTTCGGCGCGGCTCGGGCGCACCAGCCGCGCCGCCATGGCGTCGATCACCTCATCGGGCACCACGCGAGGCCGCGCGCGGTTGCGCTGCTTGCAAACCTCCGGCGGAACGTCGAAAAACAGCGCCTCCGCCTGAAATCCCAGTCGTTCCGCCATGAGGATATAAGGCCTGCGTTCGGCCGGCGTCAAATGCGTGGCGTCGATGTAGGTGATCGGCCGGCCGAGGCGGATGCGCTGGCTCAGCAGATAGCGGATCGTGGCGAAGACCCGGGCATGCAGCGTCTGGTCGGTCTCATCGTCCGCCAGCAGTTTCCGTAAGGCATCGGAGGAAAGCGCCGGCAAGTTGTGCTGCTTGACGTACGTCGATTTCCCCGAGCCCGGCAGCCCGACCAGGACGATTACCCGCGGCCGCACGGCAGGCAGACGAGATAGCGACCGGCCTCGAGCAGCCGCCGCATCGCCTCCTCGGCTTGGAGGAGCGAGAGGGCCACCGCGTGTTGGCCCGCCCAGAACATCTCCGCACCGAGCCTCAACCGACCGGTGGCTTGCGGCGACGATGCACGGATGCTGGGCGAGGTAATCCGCAGCGAAGGCGGAAACTTTTCACCCGTGACTTGGGCGAGAGCCGCGAATAGGCCCACACGCCCGGCATCGGCGATGCCCAACTTTCGGCGTTCGGGTGGCCGGAATCGACCCTGTTCGCCGTTTGGCACTGCGCGAGTGGGGAAAGAGTATACTGTCCCCGATTTCATGGGGGACAAGCCGCAAGCCGATTGAGCTTTTCGAAAAAGCGCCGGATGATCAGATTCGCCGTCGCATCGAGCAACCGCTGACCGACTCCGGCCAGCGTCCCTCCCACGTGTACCTCTCCTTCATAGGCTACTATCGTGGCGCTGCCATCCGGGCAGAGCCGCAGCAGCCCATCCCCTCTCACAAAGCCGATCCGCCCCGTGCCGTCAACGATCAACCGGAAGCTCGTCGGAAAGTTCGGTTCCGCCAGCCGGACGATGCTTTCGAACTGGCCCGAGATGGCCGCCAAAGCAACGTTCATCTTCATGCGATAGGTCTCATCGCCTTCCTGGACTACGTCCTGGCAGCCTGGCAAACAGCGCGCCAGCACAGTCGGGTCTTGTAGCAGACGGTAAGCCGTCTCCGGATCAACGGGAACGCTGTAGGAACCGGAGACCTTCACCGCGCCCGCTCAAGCGCTGCGGCGACGGCTCGCGCCAGATAGACGGCCGCCATCTGCCGACGGTAGTCAGCCGAGGCATACAGATCCGAGTTGGCCTCGACACCCTCGCTCACACCCGCCACCGCCTTTCGTATCTCCTCGGCGTCCACCGCCACTCCGTCGAGGCGCTCCTCGACGGCCACTGCCCGGAACGCCTTGGGACCCAAGCCTGTGATGCCGGCGCGCACCCACGCCAGCTTGCCGTTGGCGCGCCGCAGCCGCACCGCCGCGCCGACCACCGCGAAGCCCGAAGCCGGATGCGCCATCTTCTGATAGCTCACCCCTGCGCGCGCCTCTTCGACCGGAACCTCCACCTCCGTAAGAATCTCACCCGGCTCGATCGCCGTCGTGAAGACGTCGACCAGGAAATCGCTGATGCCCACGGTCCGCTCACCCGACCGGCTTCGCAGGCGCACACGCGCCTCGAGAGCGCACAGCGCCGCCGGATAGTCCGCTGCCGGGTCGGCATGAACGATGCTGCCGCCGATGGTGCCAAGGTTGCGCACCTGCACGTCCCCGATTGTCGCGGCCGTCTCGGCTAACAGGGGACACTTGGTGCGCAGAAGCGGCGACGACTCAATCTCCCAGTGCGTCGTCATCGCTCCGATGCGGATTCGTCCGCCTTCCTCGCGAATGTAGCGCAGGCCGTTGATCCGCCCCAGATCGACCACCACGGAGGGGGTAGCCAGCCGCAGCTTTATCAGCGGAACCAGGCTCATCCCACCTGCCAGGAGCTTGACCCCGTCGCCGCCCGCTAGCTCCAGCGCTTCCTCGAGCGTGGCCGGCGACACGTATTCGAATGCTTGCGGAATCACTGTCCTCCTCCCTTGTGGATGAGCCGCCAAATCTTCTCCGGCGTCAGCGGCATGTCGATGTGAGAGACACCCAGCGGCGCAAGCGCGTCGACCACCGAATTGACGATCGCCGGCGAGCAGGCGATCGTGCCCGCCTCACCGACGCCTTTGACCCCGAGCGGATTCACGGGTGTGGGTGTCTCGGTGTGCTCGCATTCAAGATACGGAATCATCGTCGCTTTCGGTATAGCGTAGTCCATCATCTCGCCGGTGATGAGCTGGCCGTCCTCGTTGTAAACGGCCTGCTCCCAGAGCGCTTGGCCGAGCCCCTGCGCAATGCCGCCGTGAATCTGCCCGGCCACCAGAAGCGGGTTGATCTGTCGCCCGCAGTCGTCCACCGCCACATAGCGCTTGATCTCGATGACGCCCGTGTCGCGATCCACCTCGGTGACGGCAATATGAGCGCCGAAGGGGAATGTGAAATTCGGGGGTTCCCAGTAGCGCGTCGCCACCAGACCCGGTTCCTCGCCCGGAGGCAACTTCAGCGCCCGATAGGCGGCCGCCGCGATTTCCGCGAGCGAGACCGATCTGCCGGTCTTCTTGCACACGCACACGCCCCGGTTGAAGGCGACCTCGCTCGACTCTAGCAACATCGCTCCGAAGCGCTCGATCTTGGCCTTCAGGTCCCGCACCGCCAAAAAGATCGCCGTGCCGCCTACGGGCGTGGTCCGGCTGCCGAACGTGCCGATTCCATACTGCACGACCGCCGTGTCTCCGTGAAGGACCGTGATGTCGTTCAAGTCGATGCCCAGCTCGTCGGCGACGATTTGCGCAAAGGTCGTCTCTTCGCCTTGGCCGTGGGGCGAGGTGCCTGTCAGCACCGTCACCCTGCCGGAAGGCTCGATCCGCACGGTGGCACTCTCCCAGCCGCCGGCCGGCATCGCCGTCGACGGCCCCATACCGCAGACCTCCCCATAGGCTGAGATCCCAATCCCCATCAGACGGCCCTCCGCGCGCGCCCGGCGCTGCTCCTCGCGCAGCCGTTCGTAGCCCACAATCTCGAGCGCCCTGCGGAGCGGCAGCGCGTAGTTGCCGCTGTCATAGCTGAGTCCCGTGCCCGTGTCGAAGGGAAACTCGTCCTCGCGGATGAAGTTCTTGAAGCGGATCTCGGCCGGATCCATACCCAGTTTGGCGGCCAGAATGTCCACCATCCGCTCGATGCAGTGGGTGGCTTCCGGACGGCCGGCGCCGCGATAGGCGTCCGTCGGCACGCAGTTGGTAAATGCCCCCACGATCTCGCCACGAACGTTACGAAAACGGTACAGACCCGGAGCCATCAGCAGCGAGAGTGTCGGAATGGCGGGCGTCAAAAGCTGGTAGTAGGCGCCACAATCCTGGATGATCTTCACCTTCATGGCCAGGATCGTGCCGTCGCGCCGCGCCGCCAGCTCATAGTAGTCCACATGACCTCGCCCATGGATCGTGACCAGGTAGTTCTCCCGACGGGATTCGATCCATTTGACCGGCTTGCCGATCCGCATGCTGACGAATCCCATGAGTGCCTCTTCGGCGTAGACATTCAACTTGCTTCCGAAGCCGCCGCCTACCTCAGGGGCCACCGCGCGCAAGCGATTCTCCGGTAGGCCGATCATCTTGGCCACCGCCGTTCGCATCAGGTGAGGGATCTGAGTCGAGGAGTACAACGTCAAGGACTTGTCGCCCGGATTCCAGCTCGCCACCACGCCGCGAGTTTCCATCGCGGTCGGGATCAGCCTCTGGCTCACAATGCGCTCGCGCACCACCACGTCGGCCTCGGCAAACGCGCCGTCCACATCGCCGTTCTCCAGATGGTAGGTGAAGGCCACATTGTCCGGCCACTCCGGATGCACGGCCGGAGCACCCGGCTCGAGCGCCCTCTCCGGGTCTGCTACGGCCGGCAACGGCTCGTAATCCACTTCCACCAAATCGGCTGCATCGCGCGCCAGGTAGCGATCCGTGGCGACGACTACCGCCACCGGATGGCCCACGTAGTAAACGCGATCCGTGGCCAACACGGTGTGCTGCGGCACCCGCAGGCCCGGTAGCGACGCGGCGCAGGGGACCGGCCCCAGGTGGCGGGTATCCTCGCCCGTGAAAACTGCGGCAACGCCGGGATGCGCCAGCGCTGCCTCCGTGCGGATCGCCCGGATCTTTGCCGCAGCGTGCGGACTCCGCACGATCACGGCGTAGTGCATCCCAGGCAGCTCAATGTCGTCCACGTATGTGGCGGTGCCGGTGATCAAGCGGGGGTCTTCCTGCCGGCGGATCCGTTTGCCCACCAGCGGTTCGGGAGCTGCAACGGTGGTAGCCATATTCATCCTCCGATTGCTGCCGCGGCTGCCTTCACCGCGTTAACAATATGCTGGTAGCCCGTGCATCGGCAAAGATTGCCCTCGAGCCCATGGCGGATCTCTGCCTCCGTGGGCCGGGGAGTCCGCTCGAGAAGTTGCCTCGCGGCCATGATCATGCCCGGGGTGCAGTAGCCGCACTGAAGGGCATGCTCGTTCCAGAAGGCTTCCTGGAGCGGATGCAGCCGTCCGTCGGCAGCCAGCCCCTCGATCGTGACGATCTCGCGTCCGTCGCACTGAACGGCAAACAGCGAGCACGCTTTCACCGCCTTGCCGTCCAAGGCGACCGTGCAAGCCCCGCAGATCGAGGTTTCGCAGCCGATGTGGGTCCCCTTCAGCCCGACGACGTCGCGCAAGTAGTGCACCAGCAACAGGCGCGGCTCGACGTCGTGACTGTAACGCTTACCGTTGATTGTCAGCGAGATGGATTTGGTCATGCGGATGCGTCCCAGCGCCCCCTTCTCAACAAACACTACCAGAATTGGCAAAAAATGCAAGTGGGACCTTTGCGCGGGCTCCTGCCGGTGGGAGCTTTGCGTCTCCGCCGACGCATTGCCGGCGTCGCCTCCGGTCCAGACCCCGTCGAAACAACTTCGGAGCTCCAGCGAGATGAAGCGCTCAGTTGGAGGGCGGCGGCCACAGGAAGCCGGCCACCCGATTTTGCTGATGTCTTTTAGCGCCCCCGCGGCCGCGCGGCAATCAGACGAGATAGCGACCGGCCTCGAGCAGCCGCCGGGCGATCCGGCGCCGGGCGGCGAAGCCGTCGGCCGGCTCGCAGGCTGCCAGCCGCCGCAGCATTGCCAGGTTTGCCCTCAGGTTGTCGCCCTCGCTCGAGGCCGCCAGCACCGCCCTTCCGGCCCCCTCCAGTCGCCGCAGAGCCTCCTCGGCGTAGCACCGGCAGAGCTCGGCGGCGTGGTCGTTGCCCGGCAGCTTCCGCACCCGCAGCGCGACGGATTCAAGAGCCAGCGTTTCAGCCGCCATGTCCGAGAGCGCCGCCAGGATCTCCTGCTCCGCCTCGAGCGCCGCCGCATAACGCCGAAAGGCTGCACCGAAGGTGAACAGGGTTGCTCTCCGTGCCCGCTCGGCAAGAATGGCCGGATCGTCGGAAGCCGCTTGCGGCTCCAGCAGTCGCCCCTCGAGCGCCTTCACCGCCGCAGCCAGCGCCAGCCGCCCGCGCCGCGCCCGCTTGATCAGCATCCCCGTCGCGAGCATTCGGTTGATCTCGTTGGTTCCCTCGAAGATCCGGTTAATCCGCGAATCCCGGTAGCTCCACTCGATCTCATAATCCTGGTGGAAACCGTAGCCGCCGTGGATCTGTACACCCTCGTCGACGACGTAATCGAGCGCCTCGGTGGCGAAGACCTTTACCAGTGCGCACTCGGCGGCAAACTCTTCGAGAGCTTCCCGGTAGCGCCGCGGCGCCTCAGAGTCTTCCCAGGACACCGGCTGAAGCCACCGCGCGATAGCGCCCGCCACCCGGTAGGTCATCGATTCGGCGGCGAAAATCCGCACCGCCATCTCGCCGAGTTTCTGTTGAATCAGTCCGAAATCCCCGATCGGCCGGCCGAAGGCCCGGCGCTCGCTCGCGTAGCGCAATGAGAGCGCCAGCGCGTGTTTGGCCGCCCCGACCACACCGGCGCCGAGCTTCAACCGGCCGAGATTGAGGCACGTGTAAGCGATCCGCAGCCCGTCGCCGACCGAGCCGAGCAGGTTCTCAGCCGGTATCCGCACGCGGTCGAGAAACAGGGCGCAGGTGGAGCTTCCCTTGATGCCCATCTTTTTTTCCTCGGCGCCGACAGACAGGCCCTCGGCCTCGCGCTCCACCAGGAAGGCCGAAAACTTCTCGCCGTCGACCTTGGCGAAGACCGTGAACAGACCCGCGCCGGCGGCATTGGTGATCCACATCTTCTGGCCTTCGAGTACCCACCAGCGGCCGTCTGGGCTGAGCGTGGCGCGTGTGCGGATCCCCTGGACGTCGGAGCCGGCCTCGGGCTCGCTGAGCGCGTAGGCCCCGATCAACTCCCCGCTTACCATGCGCGGCAAGTACTTTCGCTTCTGCTCTTCGGTGCCGAACAGCACGAGCGGCATCGTGGCGATTCCGCTGTGCGCCGAATGCCAGACGCCAAAGGAGCCGTTCCGGCCGAGCTGCTCGGCCACGGCCAGCGCCGAGACGAGGTCCATCTCCGTGCCGCCGTAGCGCTCCGGTACGGCCACCCCGGTCAGGCCCAGCGCCGCTGCCTTCCGCAGTACGGGCAAGGCCGCCATCGGCTCCTCCCCGATCGCGCGGAGCTGCGGGGCGACTTCCCGCCAGTAGAACTCCTCCGCGGTCCGGGCTACGGCCCGGTGCTCCTCGGTGAAATCTTCCGGAGCGAAGACCT
>Ga0308412_1000558_pt1 | contig 19137 bp, 17 predicted proteins | sample HotsprottomLayer_FD_202357 | JGI IMG/M metagenome (GOLD analysis project Ga0308412, IMG submission 202357) | Hot spring phototrophic mat microbial communities from Octopus Spring, Yellowstone National Park, Wyoming, United States -... | ecosystem: Environmental > Aquatic > Thermal springs > Hot...
CACCCTGGAACTGCTCCGCAAGCATCGGGAAAAGAATCCGGAATCCTTCACTTCCCCTGAGTTCTGGGAAGGTATCGGCATCGCGTTGGGAGCGCAAGGTTCAGGCTTCTTCCTGGACCGGGAACACCGATCGAAGGTCGAAGTACGGATAACAAAAGATAAAAAAGTATCGATTCATTCTTCGGCCGTTCCAGGAAGTTACGCGCTGAAATCGATTTGGAAAACGATAGCTAGCGAGTCTTTAGGGGTTCAACCATCCTCGGTACTTATCGAACCCATCAGGACCCGCTCTACGCAGGATAGCGGCCCTTCGATCTTTTCCCGAAACATAACCCTTACAACGAAATTGATCGAACAGTGCTGTAGCCAATTGAAAAAGTCTCTACCGGCAGGGCTCCCTGCGCAAGGGGTGAAAAGTTTGGATCCTCGCTATGCCCGGTCCTGGAATCGAGAGACTTTTTTAGGCAACCCCTTTACCGCTATCTCGTGGGCCGCCGCGGTAGTGGAAGTTAGGATCGATCCCTTGAGCCTTGTCCCCCAGATAGAGCATGTATGGATGAGTATCGATGCGGGACGAATCCTGGACGAGAAGGAAGCTCGAAGAACAATTGAATTGGGAATCGCGCAGGCAGTGGGATGGACCTTGCTGGAACATGTGTTCTATGTAGAGGGACGGATTCCCCCTCCCCTATTCTCGAACTATAGAATCTGTTCACCCTCTGATCTACCCACTCCCCATATCGAGTTTCTCCCTTCAGAGGATCACAAGAATGTAAAAGGGTTGGGAGAGCTGGCCTTGAACGTGATTCCCGCGGCCCTGATCAATGCCCTTTCGCAGGGTTTGGGAAAGAGGATCAGGGCGATTCCCAAAAGGGAAGATGTACTTCTATGATCATCACTCTGTATCTGAATGGAAAGGAAGAGACTCTCGATATAGACCCTTCCTTACGACTGATCCATCTCCTTCGAAACACCTTCGGTTTACTGGGGACCAAGGAGGGGTGTCTCCATGGGCATTGCGGGTACTGCCTCGTGTTCTTGAACGACCAGTTGGTACTCTCCTGCCTTACTCCCGCTTTTTCCACTCACAGGGGTAAGGTCCTTACCATCGAAGGATTTCGGGGCACCCCGGAATACTATGATATAGAAAAAGGTTTCCTTGAAGTTCAGTACACCCCTTGCGGTTTCTGTGCTTCTGCTCGAATTCTCCTGACACATGCTATCCTGCAAGAGACCCTTTATCCCACAGAACAGATGATTCGCAAACGCTTCACCGCTATCCTCTGCCGCTGCACCGATCCCAGCCGATTGGTAGAAGGGGTACAACGCGCGGCCGCGATCCGGAGACATCGACGACATGCGGTATAATCTTAGAGAACCTTCCATCTTCATGCCCTCATCCCTCACGGAAGCTCTTGGATGGAAAGAACGGCATCCTCACGCTACCGTGTACGCAGGAGGCACGTATCTGCTCTGGAACCAATCGGGCAGACTTCTCCAACTGCCTGAAACCATCCTCTCTTTGCGAAATATAAAGGAACTTAACCGATTTGGAAGAACGGAATTTAGATTGGATGTGGGGGCTACCGTATCCATCCAGCGCATCCTGCGGGCGGGGCCTAAAGTACTTTCCCCCCTATTGGCGAAAGCCCTCGAGGGTATCTGTCCACCTAGTGTAACGAGCATGGCAACCCTGGGGGGCAATCTCGGTGTGCAAGACCGATGTATGGCATCCTTCCCCGTGATGCATGTGCTAGACGCCCGATGCGAGATTCGAAGCACCAGGGGCACCCGATGGGTTCCTGTCACTGGGCTACGTTCCGAAACAGGGCAACTGCAGCTCCAACCGGTAGAACTCATTACTAGGATCCAGATTCCCATGGAGGAATGGAATTTTTTCATCTATCGACGGATCGGTTCTTCCCCCTATGGGATCACCCCGGACTCCCTCGTTATAGTCCTCGTAGGAAAGACATATCGGGGGATGGTCACAGAGTTCCGCTTCGCCTTAGGGAATTTCTCTTCCCAAATTTTTCGCAACCGGGATCTGGAAACTCTACTCATAGGGACACGCCTGAGTCGGGGCAAGAGCAAAGACCTCAAGGCATTCCTCTACGCTCTTCAAGAAGAGCTGCAAAACCGCAAGTTCCTCGTTACCCCCCTACAGGGTGAACGGGTGCTTCGTATATTGGAAGTGACCCTGTCGAACCCCTTCCAGTTTCCCTGATTCTTGGCAAAAGTAGCCTTCCATAGTAAGATTCAACCCGTGTCTGACTTTGTACATCTGCACAACCATTCCGATTACAGCCTTCTGGACGGTGCCGCTTCTTTGGAACGCCTCATCGAAAAGGCCAAGTCTTTCCAGATGAAACACCTGGCTTTGACCGACCATGGGAACATGTTCGGGGTTCTGAAGTTCTACCAGCTCTGCAAGAAACAGGGAATCAACCCCATCATCGGGAGTGAGTTCTACATGTCTCCCGGATCCAGACACATCAAAACAGGAACCGAATCGGGAAATAAGTACTACCATCTGGTACTTCTGGCAATGAACGAAACAGGATACAAAAACCTCATGAAACTGAGTTCCCTCAGTTACACCGAGGGGTTTTACTATAAACCTAGAATCGATCAAGAGTTACTGGAGCGCTACCATGAAGGGCTGATCTGTACCAGCGCCTGTATCGCGGGAGAAATTCCCTCCTTGATCATCCAGGGCAACGAGGAGGAAGCGGCACGTCGGGCGGGTTTCTTTCAGGATCTCTTTGGGAAAGGGAACTTCTACCTGGAGCTACAGGACCATGGGATCCCGGATCAGCGTGTGGCAAACCGCGGGATTCTCTCCATTGCCAAACGTCTTGACATCCCCCTCATCGCAACCAACGATATTCACTATGTGGACCGGGAGGATGCGGTTGCCCAGGATATCCTTGTCTGCATTGGAACGGGCAAGAAGAAATCGGAACTCAAACGTCTGCACTTCGAGGTACAAGAGTTCTACATGAAATCTCCTTCCGAGATGGCCCGGATCTTTGCGGAAGTTCCAGAAGCTCTAAGGCGGACAGTAGAGGTTGCAGAAAAATGTCAGGTGACGATTCCTCTTCCGGGGCCCCAGCTTCCCGATTATCAGATTCCGAAAGAGTTCTCCTCCCCTGAACTGTACCTGCGGCATTTGGCCTACGAAGGCTTAAAAAAACGCTACCCCGAAGTGACAGAAGAACTGAAAAAAAGGCTCGATTATGAATTGGATACCATCATCCGGATGAAGTTTACTGGGTACTTCCTCATCGTGTGGGACTTTATCCACTTTGCCCGTAGCCAGGGGATTCCTGTAGGTCCTGGTAGAGGCTCCGGCGCAGGAAGCCTCGTGGCCTACTGTCTACAGATCACCGATATTGACCCGTTGAAGTACGGCCTGCTGTTCGAGCGATTCTTGAATCCGGAACGGGTGTCGATGCCTGACTTCGATATCGACTTCTGCTTCGAACGACGGCAAGAGGTGATCGAATACGTGACGGAGAAGTATGGAAAAGACCGGGTGGGACAGATCATTACCTTCGGAACTCTCAAGGCAAAAGCCGTCCTGAAGGATGTGGCCCGGGTACTGGATATCCCCTTTGCCGAATCGAACGAAATCGCCAAATGGATTCCCGAGGGACACAAGATGACCCTTTCCAAGGCCCTAGAGGAGGAAGAAAAACTGAGGCAACTGGTTCAGAAGGGGCCCATCTACCAAGAATTGATCGACACGAGTTTGAAGCTGGAGGGGTTGTCCAGGCACGCCTCCACCCATGCAGCGGGGATCGTGATCGGTAAATCTCCCTTAACGGACTACGTTCCCCTGTACCGAGACCCGAAAACCGGCATCATCAGCACTCAGTACACGATGGAACAACTGGAAGCCTGCGGGTTGGTAAAGATGGACTTCCTCGGATTGAAGACCCTGACTCTGATCGAGAATACGGTAAAGTTGATACGGAAACGGGTCCCGGACTTCGACATCGAAAAAATTCCCGAAAACGATCCTGCTACGTTCAAACTCCTGGGAGAAGGAAAAAGCGCCTGCGTGTTCCAGTTCGAAAGTCAGGGGATGCAGAGCATCCTCAAACGAGCGAAACCCGAAAGTATTCAGGAACTCATCGCCTTGAATGCCCTCTATCGACCGGGACCCATGCAGTTCATCGATCAGTTCATCGACGCCAAGTGGGGACGGGTGCCCGTGCAGTACCCTCTTCCCGAGCTGGAGCCGGTGTTGAAAGAAACCTATGGGGTGATCGTGTACCAGGAACAGGTGATGGAGATCGCCCGAATCGTAGGGGGGTATTCCCTGGGGCAAGCCGATATCCTGCGCCGCGCCATGGGAAAAAAGAAACCCGAAGAGATGGCCAAACAGAAGAAAAGTTTCATCGAAGGGGCCATCGCCAAAGGTTATTCGGCTAAGAAGGCGGATGAGATCTTCGAACTCCTCGTACCCTTTGCTGGTTATGGGTTCAACAAGTCCCATGCGGCGGCTTACTCTGTCCTGGCCTATAAAACTGCCTACCTGAAAGCGAACTTTCCGGCAGAGTTCATGGCAGCCAACCTGACCAACGAAATCAACGATACCGACAAACTGGCAGAGTACATCGGGGAAACCCGTAAAATGGGAATCGACATCCTTCCCCCCGATATTAATGCCTCGGAAAAATACTTCAGCGTAGTGAACGGTAAGATCCTCTATGGCCTTCTCGGCATGAAGAACATGGGTACCAACGCCGCCGAAGAAATCCTCCGGGCCCGCTCCGGAGGTGGACCTTTCCGTTCCTTTCTAGATTTCCTCGATCGAGTGGACCTGAAGATCGTGAACCGGAAGGTGCTGGAAACGGGGGTTCAATGTGGATTGTTCGATTCTCTCTATCCTAACCGCGCCACCCTCCTGGCCAACCTCGAAGGGATGCTTGCCTTCGCGGAAAAGAAGAAAGAAAGTCAGAGTTATGGGCAGGCATCCCTCTTTGGGGCCAGCACCGAAGAGTTTCCAGAACCACAGTGGGAGGCAGCCCCTGATTGGCCGGAACGGGAGAAACTCCGATTCGAAAGGGAGATCCTCGGGTTCTATTTCTCCGGGCATCCTCTGGAACCCTACAGAACCGTCTGGGAGAAATCAGTCACCATCGATTTAGAACATCCCAACCGCGCGAGTAAAGATACAACCCATAGGTTACTGGGGATCCTAAAGAATATCCGACTGGTTCCTACGAAAACGGGAAAAAAAATGGCTTTTGCCTTTTTGGAAGATTTTACAGGGTCCATAGAGCTGGTCATCTTTACATCGGTACTGGAGCAGTATGGCCACAAGCTCCAGGAGGATGCCATCCTGGGAGTGGTAGGTAGAATCGATCTATCCCGAGATCGACCAAGTTTTATTGTGGAAGAGGTGAGAGAGCCAGATATGCTAGAAAACAAAGAAATCTCGGAACTGCACATCGCGTTGAACGGTTCCCTCTGCAACGAAGAGGATTTCTACCAGCTTCGGTCCTTTATCATCGAGCATCCAGGGCCCTGTTCCGTCTACCTGCATTTCAGAGATCCAAAGAATGGAGAATCCGAGCGGATTATCCGGGCATCCGCCCAATTGAAAGTTAGCGGGAAAAAAGAGATCCAGCTTCAACTTCAAGAACTTCCAGGAGTGGAAGAGGTCTGGGTACGTTGAACCAAGGTTGATCCATGGAGGTGACGAGTATGGTAAAAGTGTTGATGAGCACCCTTAGCGCCCTTATTTCTTTCTACACTCTCATCATTGTAGTGAGAATCCTACTTACCTGGTTTTCGGGGCCTTTGGGATACGGAAGGGTGTATTTCTTCCTGACTCGCATCACAGACCCCTATCTGAACTATTTCCGACAGTTTCCCGTTTTCAAAGTAGGAAGATTCGACTTTTCTCCGGTGGCAGCCCTCATCGCCCTCTCGGTAGTGGGAAACATCTTTCATTCCATCGCTCTCTTTGGAAGGATTACCCTCGGAAGCATCATGGCCTTTACCCTGGAAGCCGTTTGGTCTGCAGTATCCTTCTTTCTATTCCTCTACCTTTTGATGATCGTCCTGCGCCTCCTGGGGATCCTATTCCATTCCAACACTACCCGTCCCCTTTGGATGACCCTCGACATGCTGTTGAGCCCCCTTCTGATCCGCATCACCCACCTGTTTACCAAGAAACCCGTTTCCTACATCCATGGTTTACTTCTGGGATTCGCCTTTCTCCTGACCGTACGTATTCTGGGAGGCCTTCTGGTGGGGCGGCTTAATGCCCTTTTGTACCGTTTGCCTTTCTGAGGATTCATGTACCTGGAGGAACTTTCTATACCCATTGCAAAACTCCAGGGGGTGGGTCCTTCCCTCGGAAAAGACCTGAACCGTTTGGGAGTTTTCACTGTATCCGATCTCCTGCTACATCTCCCACGACGGTATGAGGATCGCAGTAAACTTATACCCCTCGTAAGTATCCTAAGCCAGGGAGGAAGGGGATTCGTAAATACCGTTGCCTTCGTGGAAGCTCACGAGTACTTTTGGTTCGGATCCCAAAAAACCCTCAAAATCCTCATCAGGGATACTACAGCCTCTGCAGAACTGGTGTGTTACGGAAGAAACTTCCTGGCCAACAAGTATGCCCCTGGTACGCAGGTAAGGGTTGCCGGTGTCTTTACCCACCAGTACAGGCGGATACAGAGTTCTTCCTTCGACCTGGACGACCCTACCCATCCTTCAGAGGAGTTTTCCTCGATTTTGCCTCTCTATCCTCTGTCGGGAAGGCTTTCCCAGCGGATTCTCCGTAAGATCATTCGTCAGGGGTATGCCAAGTATGGAACGAACCTCCAGGACGAACTTCCAGAATCATTTCGGGCTACCCATGGCCTTCTTCCTATGGCAGAAGCTTTGCGAGCCATCCATTTTCCTAAATCGATGGATGAACCGGAACAGGGCCGGAGGAGCCTCGCCTTTCGGGAACTATTCTCCTTCCAGATCGAAGTGATTCGCCGGGGAAAGGAGAGAAAAGTTACGGTACGATCCCCTCGAAAACTTCCCACTGGCCTTCGAGAACGGGCGATTCGACACCTTCCCTTTTCCCTTACAGAGGATCAACGAACTTCTCTGGCCGAAATCGACAGGGATATCGAAGGATCCAGTCCCATGGCCCGACTCCTCCAGGGGGATGTGGGGTCGGGGAAAACCCTGGTGGCTCTTCTCGCAGCCCTACGGTTCACCGAAGGAGGAATCCAGTCAGCCTTCATGGCTCCTACCGAGCTACTGGCCCGTCAGCATGCAGACAACGCCGCCAGGCTTTTGGAGCCGCTGGGGGTTCGCCTGGCCTTCTATTCGGGCAAGATCCCGTTGAAGCTCCGCAAACCCCTGCTCCAGGCTCTATCCACCGGGGAAGTGGATATCGTCATTGGAACCCACGCCCTGTTCTCCGAGGAAGTTCGATTCGCCAATCTGGGCTTTGTGGTGATCGACGAACAGCATCGTTTCGGAGTGGAACAGCGAAAAAGACTGGCCGATAAAGGGATGCACCCCGACATCCTTCTGATGAGTGCTACCCCCATTCCCCGGACACTGGCTCTTTCCGTGTTCGGGGATCTGGATATCTCCGAACTCAAGTCATTACCACCTGGCCGAAAACCCGTGGAAACCCATCTCGCTCGCTTGGGCAACGAAGAGAAGGTGTATGCCTGGGTAGAGGGAGAACTGAAAAAGGGACACCAGGCCTACTTCGTCTATCCTCTCATCGAGGGAGACGGGGATCTGAAGGATGCGGAAACGATGTATCGACGACTGCAGGACTCCATCTTCCCTTCGTATCGGGTAGGGCTGATCCATGCTCGGCTTTCCGAGGAGGAGCAACGGTCTACGATGGAAGCCTTTGTAAAGAATCAAATCCACCTTCTCGTCGCCACCAGCATCGTGGAAGTGGGGGTGGATGTACCCAACGCTACCTGTATGGTCATAGAACACGCGGAGCGATTCGGCCTGGCGGCCCTCCACCAACTTCGGGGCCGTGTGGGTAGAGGCACTGCCCAAAGCTACGCGTTCCTCGTGTACGATCCTGAGCTGACCGATCTGGCAAAGGAGAGGTTACTGGTATTGAAACAGACCACCGACGGATTCCGGATCGCCGAAGAAGACCTCCGGCTCCGGGGCCCCGGGGACATGGTGGGGGTGCGCCAGTCAGGGCTTCTGGACTTTTCCATCGCCCAACTCCCCCAGGACATGGAACTGATGGTGGAAGCTCGTAAGGAGGCTTCCCGGATACTGGCAGAGGATCCTGGACTCCTCAAGAGCGAACACGCGGGCCTTCGGTGTATCCTGGAACTCCGGTTCAAGAACACTTCTGGGGGGGTGGCTCCCTAAGGGTATGCGTATCACAGGGGGATTCCTCAAAGGCAGAAAGATCCAATTCCCATCTGGTGAACTTCGACCCGCGATGGACCGCATGCGGGAATCGATCTTCGCCATTCTGCAACCGGGACTGGCAGGAGCTTCTTTCCTGGACCTGTTCTGTGGCTCGGGAATCATCGGTATCGAAGCGTACTCCAGAGGAGCTAGTAGGGTGGTGTTCGTAGAGAAGGATCCCCGGAAACGGTCCACTCTCCTTCGCAATCTCACCCTCCTAGAGGGAAATGGGACCCTCCATATCATGCCCGTAGAACGGTACCTTCGGTTCGCCAAAGAGGGCCCTTTCCAGTATGTGTTCCTCGACCCGCCTTTCCCCTACAAGTTCCGTCTCGACCTCCTGCGGCTCCTCGATGCTTCTACCCTGCTCCTCCAGGGGTCCCTTGTCCTGATACATCACCCCAAAGAGGATCTCCTTCCCGATCAGGTGGGGAGCCTTTTCCGGGAACAGCAACGGGCTTACGGACGATCGATCGTGTCCTTTTACCGTTGCGTTTCTGGAGAAAATTAAGTATTATGTCCTAACAGGACTGCAGGGATGAAAAACACACCCATCACGGTAACACGGGAAACGAAAGAAACGAGGGTATCCTTGACCCTATCGCGGGAAGGGACGAAACAGATCCATGTGCAGACAGGATTGCCCTTTTTCGACCATCTGTTGACTTCCTTCGCCTTTCATGGCGGGTTCGATCTAACCCTGGAGGCAACGGGTGATTTGATGGTTGATCCCCATCACACGGTAGAGGATGTGGGGTTGGTTCTGGGAGATGGGTTCCATCGACTGTTCGAGACCTCAGGTCAGGTGGCTCGGTACGGGTACAGTACTATCCCGATGGATGACGCCCTCTGTGAGGCAATCGTGGATGTATGTGAACGGCCCTACCTCATCTACAGGGTAGAATATCCGGAGCCCCTGGCAGGGGCCTTTCCGGTGAGTCTCCTCAAAGAGTTCTTCTACGCCTTCTGCCATCGGGCGCGGATCAACCTGCATCTCTTGGCACGGTACGGGGAGAACAGTCACCATATGGCAGAAAGCTTGTTCAAAGCCTTTGGAAGAGCTTTGGCCCAGGCGTACCAACCGGTAGGAGGTTTCAAAGAGGGAATGTCGACGAAAGGCACCCTCTAGCGCAGATGGATATCCGCTCTTTATTCGAGGGAAAACCGGGTGAAGGTTTTTTCATTAAAACAAAACCGGCTCCCGACATTCCCGGCAGCCAAAGAGCCGCGTTGATCCGAAAAGGGAACGCCCTATTCAACGAGGGAAACGTAGAGTTGGCAAAGCGGATTTTCATTACCCTGCGGTATGGGGACGGGCTGATTCGTGTGGGGGACTATCACTTCAAACGGAACGAATACCTGGAAGCCTTCCGTATGTACTGGATGGCCAACGAAAAAGTCAAGTCCGAAATGTTGATAGAAAAAATGGCTCAAGTGATTCGAGAATGGATTCGTGCAGGCGGTGAATAGCGTATGGAAGATTTCGAAGATACTCGAGAGATACACTTGCAGGAGCCTACGGATCGGGCAGACAGGCCGGAGATTACCGAACTTTCCCAAAAAGGGTACCTGTGTTTAAAGGAAAAGAAATACGAGGAAGCCCTGGATTTTTTCCGTAAAATTCTCCACATCGAACCCGAGAACAACTACGCACTTGTGGGGATCGGGGATGCCGCTCGCAAACAGGGCAAGTATGAAGAGGCCATACAGTTCTATGAAACCTGCCTCAAGTACCATCCCGCCAATAGTTATGCCCTCTTTGGGTTGGCGGATAGCTACAAAGGGATCCGCAACTACGGGAAAGCGATCGAACTCTGGACCCAGTACCTAAGACACGATCCCCACAACGTTACGGTTCTTACCCGGATAGCCGACGCCTACCGCAAGGTAAAGAATCTGCAAAAATCGAAAGAAATGTACGAGCAGGTCCTACAGATCGAGAAGGACAACCCGTACGCTCTAATCGGATTGGGGCACCTGTATTTCGATTTCAAAGAATACGACAAGGCCCTCCATTACTGGGAACGGATGATCCAGGCCCACCCTGATTCCATCGACATCCGTCTCCTCACCTCCATTGGTAACTGTTTCCGCAAGATGAAAGCCTATCGGAGGGGAATCGAGTATTTTTCCAAAGCCCTGGAAAAAGAGAAGGACAATTTTTATGCCCTCTTCGGTCTGGCGGACTGTTACCGGGGATTGAATCAGCACGAGGAATCCCTCACCTACTGGAATCGAATCCTGGAAAAGGATCCTCACAACAAGGTGATTCTTACCCGAGCAGGCGATGCCTATCGGGCCATGGGTAAGCTGGCGCAAGCGGAAGAGTTCTACCGCAAGGCTCTCAACATCGAGTATGATGCCTATGCGGTGTTGGGATTGGCCCTTATCGCCAAAGAAAAAGGGCGCTACCAGGAGGCCCTGGAATCTCTGGAACAGTTTCGAAAAACAGACCCCAAAAATGCCAGACTGTACGGGGAAATCGCCGACTGTTACCTTCGCATGGGCGAAAAGGAAAAGGCCCTCGAGGTGGTAAGCGCCGCCCTAAAAGGGGGAATCCACAACACCCACCTGACAGAGTTGTTCGAAAAACTCCATCGGGAAGTGAAAGAACCTTGATTCCGGTGTATCGAACAGTCAAGGACAGTGATGGCACAATAAAGATAGCCCTCGATCTCGGAGGACCCTTTCCCGTGGAGGCAGTTCTTCTCATAGCCCCCTCGGGAAGGCGTACCGCCTGCCTTTCCACCCAGCTAGGGTGTGCCCGGGGGTGCAGGTTCTGTAAAACAGGCACCCTAGGGTTTGTCCGGAACTTGAGCTCGGAGGAGATCCTTACGCAGTACGAAGTCCTTTCCCGGGAAAGGGGGGAGCCTTCGAACGTAGTGTTCATGGGAATGGGGGAACCCCTGGAAAACCTCCCCGAGGTGCAGCAGGGGATCCATCTCTTGCTCCGTCGAAAACGCGGGCCTGCCTTGCGGCATATCACGATATCCACAGCGGGAATCGTTCCTTCCATCTATAAACTCGCCGGTGAAGGGCCGCCGGTGTACCTCACCCTCTCGGTTCCATCGGTCAAAGAGGAAATTCGCCGTAAACTTATGCCCGGTGTCTCTGCGTATTCCCTGGGTGAAATCAAGGAAGCGCTTTTGTACTACCGAAGCCGCACGGGAAAACGGCCTACCCTAGCCGTCGTTTTGATGGAAGGGATAAACGATACACTGGAAGACGCCCACCTTCTAGTGAACTATGCCAGGGGGTTAGACCCCCTGGTAAACCTCATTCCCTATAACCCGGTGGCCGGTCTCCCCTACCGATCCGCGGAGGACAAAACCATCCAGTCGTTCTATCGAGTCCTTACCGAAGCGAAGATCCCTACTGTCCGGAGATTCCCCCGCGGCCGTGGCGTGTGCGGAGCCTGCGGACAACTGGGGGCTTCACTCTTCGTTGAAGGTATTCACGGATCTAAGTGGACCGAGGTACTAGAGCACGCCGAATGAACATCCGGCACATCCAGCAGCCCAAATAATTATACAGACAACGCGCGGTTATTTGGTTACCCCCGAATGAGAACCGCCCGGATTCGCCGCACTCCGGCAGAGGAGGACTGCTCTTTTTGAATGACGAACTTACCCAGCTTCCCTGTACGGTCCACGTGGGGGCCCCCACACACTTCTTTGGAGAAGTTACCCACACTGTAGACCTTTACCTTGTCCTCGTACTTGTCGTTGAAGAAAGCCAAAGCCCCCTGTTTCCGGGCTTCCTCCAGGCTCATGATTTCCATCCTGACGGGAAGGTCTGCCTGGATTTGCTGGTTCACGATCTCCTCCACCTTCTTGATCTGCTCGGGAGTCAGGGGGGAAGGATGGGTAAAATCGAACCGGAGCCGTTCTGCGGTGATGTTGCTCCCCATCTGGCGCACGTGTTCGCCCAGCACCATCCGCAACGCCTGGTGGAGCAGGTGAGTGGCGGTGTGGAGGGCAGTGGTCATTTCGGAATTATCCGCCAGTCCCCCCTTGAATACCTTTTCCGATCCCTGCTTGGAAAGTTCCTGATGTTTGGCAAAGGCCTCTTCGAACCCCTTGCGGTCTACGGACAGGCCATGCTCTTTGGCGAGTTCCTCGGTGATCTCGATGGGGAACCCGTACGTGTCGTACAACCGGAACGCGATCCGTCCGGGGATCCATTTCCTTGGATCCTTCTGCAAATTGGGGAGAAGTTTTTCGAACTCGTGTTCCCCCTTCTTGAGGGTTTCCAGGAACCGTTGTTCCTCTTTCGTCAGTTCCTCCAGCACGGTATCACCTGCGGCCTTTAAGGAAGGATAGTAGGGACTGTACATGTCCATCACTACCCGGCTGGGAACCGAGAGGAAGGCATCCTCCCTCCCCAGCTTTCTACCATGCCTGCTGGCCCTGCGGATGAGACGCCTCAAGATGTATCCCTGACCCACGTTGGAGGGACGTACGCTCCGTTCGTCCCCTAGGATGAAAGTGGCGGCCCGTACGTGATCGGCTATGATGCGGATCGACCGATCCGTTTCCTCCGAACCTCCATACTTGCTTCCCGTCACTTCTTCGATGGCCTGAATGACGGGCTGGAACACTTCGGTATCGTAGACAGACTTTTTCCCCTGAAGGATCGCGGCGGTACGTTCGATTCCCATCCCCGTGTCTACGCACTGACGAGTGAGCTTTTCGTAGGTGCCATCGGAGCGTTTGTTGTATTCCATGAATACGTCGTTCCAGATCTCGAAGTACTTACCGCAGGAGCACCCGGGCCTACAGGAGGGTGAACAGGGAGGTTTCCCCGTATCGATGAACATCTCTGTATCCGGGCCACAGGGACCTGTGGTACCCGCAGGCCCCCACCAGTTGTCTTCCCGGGGTAGATAGTAGATTCGGTTCTCCGGGATCCCGAGGGACTTCCACACAGAGGCAGATACTTCATCCCGGGGGACATCCGCATCCCCTTCGAATACCGTGACCGAAAGCTTATCTGGATCGATCCCCAACCACTTTGGGGAGGTGAGGAACTCGTAACTCATTTGGATGGCTTCTTCCTTAAAATAATCTCCCAAGGACCAGTTCCCCAGCATCTCGAAAAAGGTGAGATGGCTGGAATCTCCCACGGAGTCGATATCACCGGTACGGATACACTTCTGGTAGTTCACCAACCGTTTCCCTGCCGGATGGGGTTCTCCTAAAATATAGGGAACGAGGGGATGCATACCGGCAGTAGTAAAGAGGACGGTAGGATCGTTTTCCGGTACGAGGGATTTCCCTGCTATCTGTTTGTGCCCTTTGGAAATAAAAAAATCTATGTACTTTTGTCGTAGTTCGTTGGCTGTCATAGTTCGGGATACTACGAACTCGTGGCACAGGTGTCAATAGAGGATCGCCCGCAAGGATCAGTACACGATTTCTCCCTTGCGGTGGATTACGATTTCCCCCTGGGCTTCCATCCGCTTTAGGGTTTCCAAAAACTCCTTCGTGCCTTTGTCCACCTCTTTTTTAGGCACTGCACCCAAATATCGGTATTCTTCGGAGACCAGTAATCTCCGCCGCTCCGACAGGTTCGACAACACCCGTACCCGAATGGACTCAGGTTTCCCTTTCAAGAGGAGGGCGATATCCTTTTCCGACAGGGAACGGAGAACCTTCTGGAGATCCCGATCCTCCATATCCTCCAGCACATCGATGGTGAAGAGGCGGTCTTTCAGGTCCTCTGCCACTAAGGGGGCCTCCTCTTCCAGTTTTTCCAGGATTTTCTGTTCCTGGGTGACATCCATGTATTTCAGGATCTCCGCTAAGGCTGTTTTGCCGTCGATCTCCACCTCCTCTACCGGACTTCCCAGCCTGTGGATCTTTTCCCGTAACGCTTCCTCCATCCGGAGGAGCACTTCCCGGGAGACCTTCTCTTTCCGAGCGATCCGTTGAATGACCTGGGTACGAAACTCAGGGTCGAACAGTTCCAGTAGCCGTGAAGCTTGTTCGGCCGTCAGGAACGGGAACAGAACTGCCACCACTGCTGGCGTTTCCGAGCGGAGGAGGTGATGCAACTGAGGAGGATCGAGGTCTTGCAGGAAGGAAAAGAGCTTCTGTTCTTCCAGGGGGACGCTCCGGGTAAGGATTGCTCTTCCCAGTTCCTCCCCGAAGGCCTTGGTAAGGATGACACGGGCGGTTTCTAACCCTCCCTTCGGATGGGGAGCCTGTTTCTTGAAATAGCTAAACTCTTTCAGAAGCTGTTCTGCCTCCAGAGGGTCCACCCGCTTGATCTCGGCGATCTCCTGGACGATCTTTTCCACCTCCTCTTCGGTGAAATGACGGAGCACCTTCCCTGCTTCCTCTTTTCCGATGAGAAGGAGGAACTTCGCCACCTTCCGGTAGGGTTTTTCTTTCCCCGCTACTTTAAGGAGACCCTCTGGAGTGTTTTTGGTAGGCGAAGCCTCCCAGGGGCTCTCCGATGAGGAAGGAGGGGAGGCAGGGGCGCGGGACGAATCTAGTTCTTGCTGCCTAGAAAGCCCTTCCCGGGCCGATTTTTTTCCCGCAGGGTGAGGGGGGGTAGGACTTACCCTACTCAATGGGGCGTCCTTCCCCTTCCCCATGGCCTTCCGGTATGCATCCACACGCCGTTTCTCTATGTCCATGCCTTACATAGTACTTTGAATGAAGGGAAAGGTCAATTTTATCGGAGGATATTGACATTTTCCAAGAAACCCCGTATATAACTGGCTAAGTTGCCGCTGTAGCTCAGTCGGTAGAGCAACGGACTGAAAATCCGTGTGTCGTCAGTTCGATTCTGACCGGCGGCAACCACAGAAGGGCTTTGGGAAGGGAAACCTTCACCAAAGCCTTTTTTTCATCTCTAGGGCTTTACGGGGACGGCCAGGAGTGACGCCCTTGTGTAACATGCAACGGGAAACGCCTGTTAGGAGGATTCTCCATGAATAATCCCATCCTCGATACTCCTCAGAATCTACCCCCCCTTTCCAAAGCTTTCGTTCGTGCCCACTCCCCTACCCTCGATCCCCATGGATTGGTGGACAAACCTTTCCCGATAAAAGTGCTACAGTTTGGCGAAGGGGGTTTCCTTAGGGGTTTCGCCGACTGGATGATCCACCGTCTGAATGCCCAGGGACTATTCAACGGGAAGGTGGTGATCGTCCAGCCCATTCCTTCCGGCACCATAGAGACTCTCAACAGACAGGAAGGGCTCTACACGCTGATACGGCGGGGGGAAGAACAAGGGAAACCGGTGGAGGAAGTGGAACTCATCACCTCCGTAAGTCATGGAATCAACCCGTACACCGATTTCGAGGCCTTTCTCCAGTGCGCCTCGCTGCCGGAACTCCGCTTCATCATCTCCAACACAACCGAAGCGGGGATCGTTCTGGATGAAGGGGACAGGTTCGACGCTGCCCCACCCCAGAGCTTTCCCGGAAAGCTCACCCGATTCCTCTGGGAACGGTTTTACCGCATGGAAGGAGCCCTGGATCGGGGTTTCGTCATTCTACCCTGCGAACTGATCGACCGAAACGGAGACACACTCAAGGGAATTGTGCTTGCCCTGGCGGAAAGGTGGACACAGGATACACAGTTTCTTCGGTGGATCGAAGAGGCCAACACTTTCTGCAACACCCTGGTGGATGGAATCATGACGGGATATCCTAGGGACGAAATCGAATCCTTACAGGCGAAACTGGGATACCGGGACGATCTACTAGACACAGGAGAACTGTTCCGCTTATGGGTGATCGAGGGACCGGAAACCCTTCGGGAAGAGTTTCCCCTGGATCGGGCGGGGATCAACGTGGTATGGACTAGGGATATGACACCCTACAGGACCCGAAAGGTCCGGATCCTCAACGGCATTCATTCCATGTGTGCGCCTATCGCCCTCGCGTCAGGGATCGAAACTGTCCGGGAAGCCCTGCTGGACCCTGTGCTTTCCGGTTATATCCGAAAAACTCTATACGAAGAAATCATCCCCGTTCTCGAGATGCCCAGAGAGGAATTGGAAACCTATGCAGAATCCGTTCTGGAACGGTTTTCCAACCCCTTCATAAAGCACCACTGGTCCAGTATCGCGTTGAACTCCTGTTCCAAGTTCCGCGCCCGGGTCCTTCCCACGATCCTGGAGTACCAGGAGAAGTTCTCCCGCCCTCCCCAAGGCTTAAGCTTTTCCTTTGCCGCCCTCCTTTTCTACTATCGGGGAATCCTAGATCCGGAACAGTCACACACCCTAAAAGATGATCCCGGCGTGATCGAGTTTTTCCGATCCCTCTGGTCGAAGGAAGTAACCATCGAGAACAGGGAACGGTCTTCTTCGATCGGCGGATCTCCCAGAAATGTCGATCCTGCCGAGATGTATTCCCTCGTTCAGGCGGCCCTATCCGAATCCACCCTTTGGGGGATAGATATATCCTCCCCTTCCCTGGTGAAGGAAGTGTCCCACTATCTATCGAGCATCCTCCAGGAAGGCATGCATTCATCCCTCCAGCAAATCTTGCAATAAGCCTAGAAGTGCAGTAATCTAAGGTGTATGCGTTCAGATTCTTGCTTCATAGGAAGGAGGGTTTGTGTTTCAAAAGCAACTCATCATGCGGAGGGTCCTCTATGCGCTCCTCCCTTTATTTCTTTTTTCTATATACCTATATGGTTATAGACCCGTCGCCATCCTTCTCGTTTCCCTTGTGTTCGGAATCGCTACCGAATACTTCGTGGAAAAGGGTCGGAACAAGAAGGTAAGCGAAGCGGTACTGGTGACCTGTACGATCTTTGCCCTTTCTCTACCCCCTAAAACCCCCCTGTGGGTAGTGGCGGTGGGAATCATCTTTGCCGTATTCATGGGCAAAGAGGTGTACGGGGGATTCGGCAGGAACATCTTCAACCCTGCCATTACAGGTAGGTTGTTCTTATACATCACCTTCCCCAACATCCTGGCCGCTTCCTGGATGGTGCCCGGCGCCTTTGGTACCCATGCAGATGCGGTAAGCACCGCCACACCCTTAGGTATCCTTCGAGCGGGGGAAGTTTCTTCCCTCAACCTGCTGGATCTGTTCCTGGGGTTCAAAGGGGGCTCCCTGGGAGAGGGGTCTATCCTCCTCATTCTGTTGGGAGCCGCATACCTCTTGATTACTAAAACCGCTTCCTACCGCACCATGCTGGGTACAGCCCTAGGGGCCGTGGGAATCTCCGCCATCCTGGACCTACTTGGGGTAAAAGGGGCGTTCCCCACCCTATACTCCATGCTCAGCGGGAGCGTTCTATTCGTGGCGGTGTTCATGTCCACCGATCCGGTGAGCGCCCCCAAACGTGATCTTTCCCAGTGGATCTATGGGTTACTGATCGGGATCCTTTCGATCATTCTACGGTTGTACTCCGCCTTTCCCGAAGGGACAAGTTTTGCTCTTCTTCTCGGGAATACCTTTGCGTCTCTCATCGATGAGCTCACCACTCCCAAAGCTCCCCAGGCGAAGGAGGCCTCGGTATGAAGAAGGATAGCATACTCTATACGGTAGTGTTCAGCTTCACCGTCACCTTTCTATTCGTTTTCCTGCTGGCCATTGCAAACGAGAGCACATCGGGAATCGTACAACAGAACCAGGAACTCGCCCGACAGAAGGCCGTATTGTTAGCCATGACAGTCCCCTTCAAAACAGACGAGGAGGTCCAAACCCTCTATGGCTCTATAGAGACGGTAGAAAAAGAAGGAGTAAAACTCTTCAAGGGGTCTCAAGCTGGAAAAACGGTCTACGCCAAGGAGTTCAGAGGAAGCGGGCTCTGGGGTACCATCACCGGTATTCTGGCGGTGGATGAATCGGTGTCCCAGATCGTGGGGATTCAGATCGTAACCCACAACGAAACCCCGGGGTTGGGAGGACGGATAGCTGATCCCTGGTTCAAAGATCAGTTCCGCGGCCTCAAGGTGAAGAATGGGAAAATACAGGTCACCTATGGCGCAGAGGCAGGCAGCGGAAGGGCTAACAAAGAGGAAGGTATCGCGGACGGCATCACTGGCGCCAGTCGTACCAGCCAAGCGATGGACGCTATGTTGAACAACGAACTCACGGTGCTGAAAAAGCTCCTGGGAGGTTCTAAATGACGGCAAAAGATGTAAAGAAAATATCGAGGGAAAACCTCTGGTTCAATAACCCTATTTTTATCCAGATTTTGGGAATCTGCTCGACCCTGGCAGTAACAAACCTTCTTACAAATACTTTCATCATGACTGTGGGAGTCACCTTTGTAGCCGCTTTCTCCAACCTGACCATAGCGTTCATGAAGGAATGGATTCCCCGAAAAGTGCGGATGATCGTTCAGGTACTGATTATTTCCTTCTACGTGATCATCGTGGATATCCTTCTTCGCGCGTTCCTCCCCGAAATATCCAAAAGCCTCGGTCCCTACGTGGGGCTGATTATCACCAACTGCATCCTCATGGGAAGAGCCGAAGCCTTTGCCCAGAGTAACCCTCCCCTACCCGCGTTCTGGGACGGGCTTACCTCCGGAATCGGGTACATGTGGGTACTGATGGCGATAGCCTTTGTCCGGGAGTTCCTTGGCTTCGGAACCCTCTTCGGGATACCAGTAGCTCCCTCGTGGTTCCCCCAGTGGACCATCATGGTGATGGCTCCCAGCGCCTTTTTCCTTTTGGCACTTCTTCTCTGGATTGCCAAGAATCGTATGACAGGAGGTAAAGCATGAGTCCCCAGAT
>Ga0308412_1000574_pt1 | contig 18873 bp, 20 predicted proteins | sample HotsprottomLayer_FD_202357 | JGI IMG/M metagenome (GOLD analysis project Ga0308412, IMG submission 202357) | Hot spring phototrophic mat microbial communities from Octopus Spring, Yellowstone National Park, Wyoming, United States -... | ecosystem: Environmental > Aquatic > Thermal springs > Hot...
AACAGTACGCAGGTGGATTTACAGGCAGGTAATACACGCCGTGCGTGTGGGTAGGAACCACAAGATTCCCGTGCGCGAGCTGCAGAAACTCGTTGGGAGGCACGAAGAGGCACTGCCCTGAACACAAATTAATCGCCTGCGCGGGTTTTGAGCGAGCCGTACGCGCAGGCGAGCGAGCCATTACAACCAGGAGGTTGCGTATATGATTATACCACAGATTTTGCAAAACGTGCTGGAACGCCTGAACGGTGTACGCCAGCAGCACGATGGCACGTGGATGGCGCGATGCCCTGTCCACAATGATAAAGAGCCAAGCCTGCACGTAAGTTTCCAGAACAACAGGATACTGATGCATTGCTTTGCTGGTTGTTCTCTGGACGCGATATGCGATGCCTTGCACATCAAGCCACACGAGTTATTCGTAGGTGATTCTACACGCAGTGAACCTGTGCCTGAAGGCTTAACCCTGGAGGCTTTCGCGAAGGCAAAAGCCCTTGAAACCGAACTGTTGCGCCAGTGCCATGTGGTGGAAGGGCAGTATAGAGGCAAGCCGGCGGTGCTGTTCAGGTATCGTGATACCGAAGGCGATCTGCAGGCAGTGCGTTATCGCGTAGCCCTAACTGGCGATAAGTTTGCCTGGCAGAGGGGTGCTAAACCAAAAAATCTAGCTTACGGTGAGTGGTGGCTACCGCAATGGCGTGAGAAAGGCAGGCGCGAAATTGTGCTGGTGGAAGGCGAATCCGATGCCCTTACTCTTTGGCAAGTGGGCGTGCCTGCGATAGGCATTGCTGGAGCCAACAGCCTGAGCGAGTATCACGTTGAGCTGCTGGCAGGCTTTCAGGTTGCAGTGTGGCAAGAGCCTGATTCAGGCGGAATATCCTTCGCGCGGAAGGCTTCAGAACTGTTCCAGAACGCGAGGGTTATACAAGCACCACATGGCTTTAAGGATGCAAGCGAGCTGTGGCTGCGATGCGTGGCTGAACATGGAGATGACGCGAGGGCAATTTTCAAAGCACAGGTACGAGAACTGCTTGAACAGGCGAGGCAGGCAACCTCGACACAACCTCGACACAACCTCGACACAACCTCGAACCTAACCTCGACATATAGAGATAACTCTGTCGAGGTTAGGTTAGCGCGCACCTTTACCCTTCAGGAACTCAAGCGCGCGCCAGCACCTGAAGATTCTGGCGAGAATAGCCTACCCTTCTTTGGTGTTTCGGGAATCATTCGCAGGGGCAGAACTCACCTGCTGGCAGGCAAGCCTCGCGTGGGGAAAACGGAAGCCCTGTTTCGCGGAGGCGTGCTGGAGTGGCACGAAGAACGCATTCTCTACCTGAGCGAGGAAGGCGTAGCTGATTGGCGAGAACGCCTCGCCAGTTTCGCAGATGATGAACTCCCTGAACGGTGCCTCGTACGTTTGTGTGCAGGGGAATCGCGTGAGAAGATTCTCACCGAGATTCAGGAAGGGGGCTACAGCGTGGTTGTGCTGGATACCCTTCGCGGCGTTTGGCGATTAACTGATGAACTCCACCCTTCACACGTGATTACTGATGTATCACCCCTAATCGATTTACAGCGCAGGCGAGGGTTCACGCTGATTGTTTTGCACCACGAACGCAAGGCAGAAGGTGAGGCTTTTTCAGATAGGTTTGCTGGCACGAACGCGCTGAGTGGTGCCTTTGATATGTTGCTGAGCTTAAGCCAAAAGGGCGAAGGCAACCTAATCCTTTCTTACGAGGGTAGAACCTCGCGCGGTGGTAGCCTCTTGCTGCAGTGGCAGGATGGCAATTTGCGTTACGTGGGCGAAGCAGAAACAGTGGAGTGGCGAGTGCTTTTGCAGCGTGTGGAGGCAGTGCTGGCGCGAGCGCAGGAACCACTAACCACCAAACAGGTTAGAGAACAAATAGGCGAACCAAAACCCAGTATTCGCCAGATACAGCGCGCACTCCAGTACCTGCACGAGAATAAGCAGATTCAGCGCGAACCCGAGCAGGATAAACCCGGCGCCACCTACAGGTGGTTTCTGCAGAACGTTCAACCTAACCTCGACAGCAACCACTATATACGTCGAGGTGAGGTTTGCGAGCCTGAACTACCCTGGTGGGTAACAGGGGAAGGTGTGCCAGAAGGTGATGAACCTGCCTATCTGGAGGTAGAGGGAGATGAGAGCCCATGAACTTTTGGAGGCACTTCAGGTAGCGGGTATCGCTGTATGGCGTGAAGGCAACAAGTTGGCAGTGTATCCGCCTTCGCGCCTCACGCCAGAACTGAGGCAAGCACTACACGAGCAGGGCAAAGAGCTGGCGCGAATCATCGAGCAGGAATACATTTGCTGGCACTGCGAAAGCAATCGCGTGCGTTTCGATGTGCCACTACAGCGTTACGTGTGTGAAGAGTGCAGGCGCGTGCTGGCAGAACCCCTTTCACCTTTCCCACCACTGCATGAACTGCTATTGCAGGCAGGCGCAGTTTATGGTTACCCTGCGCTGAAGTTAGCACCTCACATCACCCTGAAGGCAGGGCGTGAATCTTGGCTTACCTTCTGCACTTCACCCTTCACGAAGCACCACACGCGCCTGCTGGTGCTGGCGTATCGCAAACTGGTGAACCCTGCGCAAGCAGATGAGATAGAACCTGAACCCTATCACGAACCAGAACCACATCACACTTCGGAGGTGAACCACATGAAACTGGTATGGCAGAGTGCTGAACCACTACCCACTGGCGAGTACCTGGTAAGGGTTGCCAGCATTACTGAGAAGGAAGGCAAGTACAGCCCACAGTTGCAGTGGGTGTTTCGCGTGCTGGAACCCGAATACGAAGGGCGCGAGCTGATTGCCTACACGAATGCCACCAACAGCACTACAGCCAAACTTGCGCAATGGGCACGTGCGTTAGGCTGTGAGGTAGTGCCTGGTGAAGAGTTTGATACTGATGAACTGGTAGGGCGCAAGGCTATCGCTGTGGTGGTGGTAAAGCCTTCCCAACAGGGCAATCGCTACAATCACGTAGAGAACCTGTTGCCAGTAGGCAAGAAAAAGCCTGTGGCTGTGAACGCGAAGGCAGAAAGCGAAGAAGATTACGATTACTTCGCTGAAGAAGAGGAGTAAACCTTCGCGTAGAAGGCGATTCTAAGCCACCAGAAAGCCTGTACAGGCGCGATTTGCGAGCAGGCGATAGGTTTACCCTTCCCTTCACGTGAAAACGCGCTGTACAGGCTTTCCGAAGCCTTGCAGGATGCACCAGCACACCATACACGCCAGAACGATTGTGCGCTACCTGCAGAAGCGTGGTGCATGGGTAGCACGCATACGTGGTACGTGGGGACAGCGTAAGGGCTTGCCTGATATACTGGCGTGCTGGCAGGGCAGGCTGATTGCCATTGAAGTGAAAACAGGCAAGGGCAGGCTATCGCCAGAGCAGAAGCGTGAACACGAAGCCCTTTGCACTGCAGGCGCAGTGGTGCTGGTGGGCAATGCAGTGGAGGTGATACACCAGCTGGAACGCCTTACCCAAGAACCACAGGCACGCCTGCTGTAAACCATGAACATCAGCACAGGTGGACATTCTGCATGGGCTTTCTGGAACGCGCCAGCACACCTTACCATGCGCGAAAATTGAACGATTTCGTGAACCAATAGAGATTGAACGCGAAAAGGTGGTGCTTGCTTTTTGTGGCAGAATGTGTTAACATAGTAATGGCTGTGTGTGATAGCCAGCTTCTGAGAAATTGGCAGTTGGTGCAACACAACATGTTGTGCCTGTAGGGTGCGAAGTGTAGCAGATGTAGTGTGAGCGGTGCGGGGGTAGCTCAATGGCAGAGCTCCAGCCTTCCAAGCTGGTGGTGCGGGTTCGATTCCCGTCCCCCGCTCCAACACAAGATGTGCTACCTCTGAACACCTAAGCACCCTACATATTGTGTCCCGCGATGTGACAGCTTCTCCGAGACTGGCGTTCTGCAGAGGGGCACTTGACAGCGGTCGCACGAGGTGGTCACTTGTAGCCGCGTTCAGCGCCCACACTGCGCAGCCTTCAGGTGGCAAACGTGCGCCGCATGTGGCGTGCGCCTACCTTCACACCGGTAGGCTTGCCGATGAATTCCTCAGCCTTCCGTAGCCACTGGATGACCTTCTCGCCTTTAGGGCTTTCCACAAGGTCGCAGGGGTTAGCGCCCAAAATGCCCTGCCGACACAGCCAGCGGAAGAAGGTGTGAATGGTGCGGAAGTTTCCCGCAACGGTTTGGGGAGATTTACCCTGTCTGCGTCTGGCAATCAGGTACAGGCGGATGTGTTGCGGGGTGATGTCGGTGACGGGGATGTTTCCCACCTGGCGCAGGAAGGTGTTCAGAATGAAACGGTAGACGGTGATGGTGTTGGTGCTGGCATTTCCTGCTTCGAGGTCATTCAGCCACAGCTCCACCATTGCGCAGAGATTCAGCGGGTTTGTGTCAGTGATGTGTAGCCTAGCGTGTTTCATGTGTCCTCCTCGCGTTCGTCGACTGGGGGAGAACACAAGATGTGGTGGTATTGCTCGCTGTGGGGTAGCATGTGTAGGGGAGTGGTGCCGACGGGGGGACTCGAACCCCCAAGCCCGTTCGGGCACTAGACCCTGAACCTAGCGTGTTTACCAATTTCACCACGTCGGCAACCACTCGGCACATACAGCTTTTGCCCTGCGTTTGTCAAGGGGCCCGCCACGGCTTTAATGCCAGAATGCGGTTATTCCAGCGATACCTCGTGCCGACTCAGGCTGTGCCCTTCGCGCGTGATCACCGTCAGGGTTCGCACACCCTGTTCCAACAAGTACGCCCGCGCCTGTTCGATGCCGAAGCCGACCTGTTCCACACGGTGGCTGTCGTCGCCCAAACAGAAGCCGATGCCCATCTGCTGCGCCAGCTGCACCAGCCACGGGGCGGGGTATGGTTCGCCTAGCCCTTTGCGATAGCCCGCGGTGTTTACCTCCACGATGCCGCCTGTGGAACGCACCGCCTCCAGAGCCTCTTCCGCCGCCTGCCGCACCGCATCGGTTTCCTTTAAGCCAAAGTGCCGACCGTGCAATTTAATCAGGTCGAGGTGCGCCACCACTTCCGGCTGGAGGGCAGTAACCATCTTTGCGACCATCTGGTAGTACCTTACCGCGAGCGGCTCCACACCGCCGCAGGCTTCGATGGCTTGCTGGAAGTCCTCCACGCTGCTATCGATGGAGATTTCGTTCACGTAATGCACTGAGCCGACGATGTATTCGAAGGCATAGCGCCGACGGTAGTCCTGCATCAGCGAGACGTAAGAGGCAGCGGGCACGACCTCGACCTCAAACCCGCGCAGCACGACCAAGCGATCCGCGAACTCTTCCACCAGCGCAGGCAGGGTCTTCGCGTAGCGTTCAAAGTCGGCAAGTAGTTTGGGCACGTCCCACCCCAGCGCGATTTCGTTTGGATATAAAAAGCGTTCTTCCACGCGCGGGGCGTGTTCGGTGACGCCGAAGGTATGGTAGCCCGCCGCGACCGCCGCCTCCAGCATCTCACGCAGGGAGGAGTAGGCATGGTCGCAAAATTCGCGGCTGTGCCCTCCGTGCAGCGAGACCTTCCAGCGCGCCGCGTCTACCGGCATAGCTCCTGCCACAGCGCACGGTAGTAGCGCATGAATCGCTCGGTATCTGCTACACTGCTCGTCTCCAGCCCCGGTATCTCGGCGAGGGTGTAACGGTCGTAGCCGACGCCCTTGAGAAGGCTAAACAGCTCGCGCCATGGATAGCTGCTGGTCAGCTCGGTGATATGGCAGGAACGGATGTGCTGCTTTAGCAGGTCGAAGCTCTGCCGTACACTGCCGTCTTTCACATCGGTGGGGTTGGAGTTCCACGTGATGCCCACGCTGGGATGCCCGCAGTGGTGCATGATACGGGCGATATTAGGTGGCTCCTGCGTGCCGTGACCATGTACCTCCAGCCAGATTTCCACGCCGTTGTCTGCGCCAGCCTTACCGCACTCGATGAGTGCCTTGCCAATTTGCTCTAGCGTTTTCTCCGCCGGCACGCCTTCGGGCAGGGCATTCGGACGAACCTTCACCCCTTTCGCACCGACATCCCGTGCCAGTTCGCAGAAGCGTTTACAGGTCTCGATGTTATCGCGCACGACGGCGGGGTCTGGAGAGTGGAACTCACACACCGTGCCCAGCCCCCACAGCACGATGCCTGAATCTTCGAAGAGCTGGCGTATCTCTTTGCGCCGGGCGGCATCGATGCCGGGCTCAACGCCGTGCGCATGGGTGGTACGCAACTCGACGGCGGCGAAACCAGTGGCTTTGCACCGAGCCAGGATGGTGGGCACGTCCCATTCCCGCGCCAGGTTGTAGGTCACGAGCCCCAGCTTGAAGGCGGGTGGGCGCGGTGCGGGCTGTGCTGCAGAACCGGAGGCAAAGGCGGCGGCTCCAAACATCACCATGCTCCCCTGAATGAATTCGCGTCGATTCATAGTGCATTCTCGAGATGGCTACGTGTTATGAATCCCTAAGGTTTATTTGGCGGCTTTGGGGGTATACTCCTGCCGGAGGTGGACAGAGATGGAAGAACATTTTGCCCTCTTTCATGAGGAACAGCGATTCACGCAGTGGTGGGTGTGGCTGATTATACTGGTGGGGATAGCGCCTGCGTGGTACATCTGGTGGAAGCAGGTGGTATTGCGCGAAGCGTCGGGGTCAGACCCCACCTCGGAGTGGACGGCTTGGATAGTTTGGCTGGGGGCTGGCGTGCTGCTGCCGGTGTTCCTTGCTTCCATGCGGTTAGTGACTCAGGTCAGGCACGATGGCATATACCTTCGCTTTATTCCCTTCCATTGGCGCTGGGTGAGGATAGAGCCCGAGCGCATCAAGGGGGTACAGGCGCGCACCTACAACCCCTTGCTGGAGTATGGCGGATGGGGCATTCGTTACGGCGCGCGCGGGAAAGCGTACACCATATCGGGTAATCGGGGGGTGGAGCTGGAGTTTGCGAACGGTAGAACCCTGCTCATCGGCTCCCAGCGGGCAGAGGAGCTGGCGTCGGTCATCAGGGGTCTGTTAACGTGATACACTCCTTAGTGCCAGTCTGCACTGATAAGGTATTCGTATAACTCCTTTTTAGAGTTGCGCTTGCGCAAGGGTTCTATGGTAACATGCCGATAGCCAACATCCTGCATCTGCTGTTTGAGGAGTTGTTCAGTGGGTACAATGGTGTCATAGAACTTTGCGTTGCCGACAATGTAGAACACTTTGGCATCGGGCTGTAGGATATTGGTGATTCGGTTCAGGTGTGTAGCCAAATCGTGGAAGTAGCGCCGCACGTAATTCGCCAGCAGAGGGCTTTTGTTAGCAATCCTTTGCACAATGGAACGCAAGACAGGTGTATCCGCGCTTGGATTGTCAGGTTGCCAGTCCTCCAAGCGGCTGGTGGCGATACCCCATGTGCCGCCTATTGCTCGCCAGTCAAGGTCACCTGCGTCACCCGCTTTCCGCAAGTAGCCAAGCCAGTACATGTATGGTCTGAGTTCTCGGACGTAGCTGATACGGTTTGGGTATGGAGGGGAAGTTATTACAAGGTCATACTTTTCCGGAACAGCTTGGTCTATAAAGCGAGAGTCGGTTTCGAAGACTCGTATTGGTGCGCCAACAGGCGTTTCCGCCGACGAGAGGATCTCCTCCACCTCTTTTAAGAAGTGCTCCAGAATGACGGTGTTTTCATCTTCCTCGAACAGGGACACGGATGGTGTTTTGAAAGATAGGGATTGGTGGTTGAAAGCAGCCGATGACCATTCTATGGCAACTCTACAGAAGGCGATGAGAACAAGGTCTCGGGCCTGTGCTTTCGCATTTTGTTCTTTCCACAGAGAGGCGAGCAGGGAAGCGAGAACCTTTTGGCGGCGAGGTGTCCACCAGCGCTCAATGTTGTGGATAGGAGGTACCCAACGACTCCAATCGGGCACCCCCTGTAAGGTTTTTTGAACAGCAGTATGTGCCAAAAGCCTAGCTTCAAGAATATCGCTCGGTGTATAGTTGCGTGTTTTCACCTGGCAGAGCCACGACAGAAACGGATTTATCTCTGCCAAGTCGCAAGGTATGGAATGTTCTGCACACACCAGACCGCTTGTGCCTGTACCGGCAAAAGGGTCTATTGCACGTTGTCTCGCGCCAGCGCGTTCCAAAGCTATCTCTACTGCGAGAGCAGAGAAGGCTGGTGTAAGCCGCAGCCAACCATACCGTCCCCGTTGAGTGTTGGCTTTAAACGTCAGTTCGTCCCGCCGAGATATGCAGCTCATGTTAGTAGGTCGCGAATAATGCTCAAAATCTCTGTACGCAGCGTGTCTGAATAACGGTTGAAGAAGTCCGCCAAATTATAACCCAGAACTTCATTGCAGAACACGTAGGTAGATTCGGTACTGGAACCATGCAGTACTCCGCGAAGAATGTGCCAGCGAGCCGCCCTGTAGCGTCTTTCTATATCCTCATCGATCTGGTTTGACAGCAAAAACAATACTGGCAACAAACCTTCTGCGTAAGCATTGGCTGCACTAAGCAGGTCGGCTTGTTGTCGCTTGGAGTCTTTGCTTTTGTAGCCCTGTCGCACTTCGAACACCACGCCGCTTAAACGCGAGACAGCAGGTGCCATACCCACTGCAGCCTCCATCCATTTTTGCAAACTTTCGCGCTTCGTACTATCTTTCACGTCGTCCAGTGATATCTTCGCATCCAAAGAGATCCTCCGATTTTTACCGTCCGGTGTGGGTACAGTGTATGACCAGACAATTTGTTCGGCACTTAAGCTCAAGGTATCGCAAACAATGGTTTGCGTTAACCTTTCACAGCCCACGCCGATTTGCCGATATAGAGAGGTAATTCCGCCCGCAAGCCGGTGGGCACGATACACTTCAGCGGTATTAAGTCCGAACCAACTGTAAAAGACGTCGTTGCTGTAGACAGCCTCGAAGTCTTGTAGAGACATTTCCCTGCCGACGCCAAAGTGGGGTTTATACAGTCAGCATACCCGTATCGCGTTTAGAAGCACATTGAGGTAATCTTCGTCGTTCGTCGTTTCTATCTACTTTACTTGGACGGTGGCACATACATTTCCTGCAGTGAAAGCGCCGGTGGGGCGAACCGGCGCTTCGTTTTCAGGGATGAGAGCCGCTTACAGTGCAATGACGTTTGCGGCTTGTGGACCTTTCGCGCCTTCCACGATTTCAAACTGCACGCGCTGTCCCTCGGTGAGGGTCTTGTGCCCGCGCATCTGAATCGCTGTGTAGTGCACGAACACGTCCTTGTCGCTGTCATCTGGCTTAATGAAGCCGTAGCCCTTCGCGTCATTAAACCATTTCACGGTACCGGTGTGCATTGCCACTTCCTCCTGTCTCGTACCTCGCCCGGTGCTACGCTTCCCAACCTCAATGGCGCGGGCGCGAACACGGGCAAAACCTGCGGCTGCTGCCGCATGACTTCCATCCTGTAGTTACTGCAAGAATCATGCCAGAATCCTGCTTTTGGGGATATTCCACCCGAAAAAACCGTACGCCCCGCTACTCTGCCTCTGGATAGGAACCCAGAACGGTGACATAAAGACTTCTCTCTCGCAGCGCGGTCAGCGCCTTGGCGACGGGGGCATCCTTGATGTGTCCCTGAACGTCCACGTAGAAGATATACTCTCCCGGCACAAGTTTGGTAGGGCGACTCTCGATCATGGTCATGTTCACATTGTACATCTCGAACGCTGCCATCGCACGGAACAGCGCGCCCGGGCGGTTGTGTACCGAGAACAGTAGCGAGGTTTTATCTTTGCCGGTCGGCTCAGGCTCGTTGTAGCCGATTATCAGGAAGCGGGTGCGGTTGTGCGGGTTGTCTTCAATGTGTTCGCAGATAATGGGCACGTCATACATCTGAGCCGCGAGGGCGTTGGTGACCGCCGCGGATTCGGGGTCCTCTTTCGCCATCTCTGCCGCGCGAGCGGTGGTAGAGACTTCGACGATTTCCACACCGGGTATATGCTGGCGCAGCCATTGTTTGCACTGCTCACGGGGTTGCACGCCCGAGTAGACCCGCTTGACGTTCTCCAGCGTCGTGTGCGACACCAAATGGAAGGCGATGGGCACATACAATTCGGAACAGATTTTCAGGTTGGTGTGCATGAACTGGTCTAAAGTTTCGGGGATGACGCCCGCTGTCGAGTTTTCTACTGGCACCACACCATAATCCGCGCTGGAACGTTCCACCTCGTGGAACACGTCCTGAATGGAGTCCACCGGCACGAACTCACAGCTGGTGCCGAACTTGGTAACACCTGCCTGATGGCTGAAGGTGCCCGGTGGTCCCCAGTAGGCGATGACCAGAGGCTTCTCCAGAGCGCGTGCTGCGGAGATAATCTCCCGGAAGATGGCGCGTATTTGCTGGTTGGAGAGCGGCCCCCTGTTGAGCTGGCTCAGACGACGGTATATCTGCTGCTCTCGTTCGGGCGTAAAGAACTGCGTGCGCGAGCGCATCTTCATGTTGCCAATCTGCTGTGCCAGCTCCGCCCGCCGATTCAGCAGCTGCAGGATTTGCTCGTCTATCTGGTCAATCTCTTTACGGAGGTCGTGCAAGGTCACGGATGCATCACCCCTGCGCGGATGTTTTGTTGGGGCAGATTTCGGTTCCCGGCTGATCTAATCCTGCCTGAAGGAGGACTGATCGGATGCAAAGGGGATGGTTCGCAAGGCGAAGCCCGGCGGAAAGGGTGACGATGGATGAGATGAACGATGCGTGGGTGAAATGCAACGGGTGTCAGCAGATTCTGTTTGCTCGCGATTTCGAAAGGAACCTGAAGGTTTGTCCGCGCTGTGGACATCACCATCGGCTTACTGCACGTGAGCGCATCGCACTGCTGGCAGACCCGGATACTTTTGTGGAGCGGGATGCCGAGGTGGTTTCCGCCGACCCGTTGGGCTTCCCCGAATATGCGGACAAACTGAGCAAGGGCAGGGCAAACTCGGGACTGCCGGAAGCAATGGTCAGCGGAACCTGCACCTTGTCGGGCATTCCGATTGTGCTGGCAGTGGCGGACTTCGCCTTCATGGGCGGCAGTATGGGCAGCGCGGTGGGTGAAAAAGTGGCACGGGCGATGGAATACGCTCTGGAACAGCGCATCCCGATAGTGACCTGCTCCACATCAGGCGGGGCGCGGATGCAGGAAGGCTTGCTCTCGCTGATGCAGATGGCGAAGACCTGCGCAGCCGCGGCGCGACTGCATGAGGCGGGAGTACCCTTCATCAGTGTGCTAACCGACCCCACGATGGCAGGGGTGCTGGCAAGCTACGCTTCGGTGGGCGATGTGGTTATCGCCGAGCCGGGCGCGCTCATCGGTTTCGCTGGGCAAAGGGTGGCGCAACAGGCGCAGGTGGTGAAACCGCCGCCCAACTTCCAGACAGCGGAGTTCCAGCTGGAGCATGGCATGGTGGACATCGTGGTGCCGCGCAAGGAGCTGAAACACACGCTTCACAGGGTGCTTCGTTTTTTCACAGGGGGGTAGAAGAGGTGCGAACAGTTCTGGACTTCGAAAAGCCAATCGCCGAGCTGGACGCCAACATCGAGGCACTGAAGCGCATTACAGCGGAGCAGGGTATCGACAAAAGCGACGAGATTGCCGCGCTGGAGCGAGACCGCGAGCGGCTGCTGCGGGAGATTTTCAAAAACCTGACGCCGTGGGACCGCACGTTGCTGGCGCGCCATCCGCAGCGACCCTACACGCTGGACTATATCCGGGTGATTTTCGACGACTTCATCGAGCTGCACGGCGACCGGCAGTTCGGCGATGACGGTGCCATCATCGGGGGCATGGCATGGCTCAACGAGAAGCCGGTGATGATGATAGGACAGCAGAAGGGGCGCGACCTGAAGGAGCGTCAGCGACGCAACTTCGGCATGGCGAAGCCGGAGGGCTATCGGAAAGCGCTTCGGTTGATGCATCTGGCGGAAAAGTTCGGGCGGCCGGTGATTACATTCGTGGACACTCCGGCGGCAGACCCCGGGGTGGAATCGGAGAGCCGGGGCATCAGCGAAGCCATCGCTCGCAACCTGCGCGAGATGATTGCCCTGAAAGTGCCCATCGTGTCGGTGGTCATCGGGGAGGGGGGTAGCGGCGGCGCGCTGGGCATTGCCGTTGCCGACCGCGTACTAATGCAGGAATACGCTATCTACTCGGTAATCCCCCCCGAAGGCTGTGCAGCTATTCTGTGGCGCGACCCCAAGCGTGCCCCTGAGGCGGCGGAGGCATTGAAGCTCACCGCTCACGATGCCCTGCGCTTTGGCGTGGTGGACGAGGTGATTGAAGAGCCACTGGGCGGGGCACATCGCGACCCGCTGGCGGCAGCGCAGATTGTGAAGGAGGCCTTGCTGAGGCATCTGCCGCCACTCCAGAAGATGGCAGTGGGCAAACTGCGCGAAAGCCGTTATGAACGGTACCGCAACATTGGCGTTTGGCAAAGCGGTCTGGAGTAGCAAAAGAGCCGACGGTAACACCGTCGGCTCCATCCTCGGTTCACCTGCTCTAAGTGTGCATCGCCTGAATCTGCGACCACAAGTTCTGGATACGCACATAGCAAGCGACATGTCCATCACAGCTCGCAGGCAGCACGTCCTCTTTCTCCAACCGTATCACCTTGTCACTACCTACCTGTCTGTAAACGCCTGGAGCAACACGCTCTCCCGCAAGGTAGAGCTCTTCGACAAACTGGTCGTTTTCCGGCCGCTGCCACATTGCTCGTGTCCCCCCTCCAGTTCAGTCGATTGATAGCACAACTTACCGCTGGGAACAAGCTGCATGACTGTTCCCGTGTTTCGTCTGCAGTTGGCCCCTTTCTGCGCGAACCGGAAAGCAACCACAAACAGCAAAAGCAGAACGCCTGTGTGTTGCTGCTACCTGATTACATATGAGATTGTAACAAACTTTGCTGTGAAAGTCAACGGTTCCACACAGATTTTCAAAAAAATCTTACCAAACTCGCTATCCGAAGGGGCGTGGTGGCGTGTTACAACAAGAACGCGCATGGCTGTCTCCTCACCCTCAATCCTTCACCGGTGTGATTTTAACCACTACCACATCGTGCGGGTCTACGGGTGCGCCAAAGAAGCGGGTGTACACGCCGTAGTCCTCGCCGGTGATGACGTTCTGCACGCGGCAGGGGCGACGGTCATGAAGACCCAGCGACTCCCATGGTGCGGTAATCACCCGTCGCCATTCTTTATGGCGGTTAAACAGCCCCACAGTGATGGAACCGTCTGCCAGCGGCTTCATCCACGTCTCAAAGTGTTCCCCCTCCTGTCCCACGCGGAAGCCCTGCCGTCCAAGCGGGTCCTGATTGATAGCAATCAGCCCCTTGTGGGTCAGCAGCTGGTGGGTGAAGGTGTTCATGTGGCGCACATCGCAGCCAATCATCAGCGGTGCGGCAAGCAGGCACCACAATGCAAAGTGTACGCGGTACTCGCTATCGGTACAGCCGCCCCGCGCCACGTTGCCCTTCCCATACATACCGACAACCAGCATGTCAGGGTCGTTCCAATGGTCGGGACCGGCGTATGCCTCCAGACCGTTCTGGCTGAAACCGATTTGCTCGATACTCTCCCACGAGTCGTTAATGTCGCCCGTGGTGCGCCACATGTGCCCGCCGACGCTGGCGCCCCACTTCCACGGCTCGTTAGTGCCCCACTCGCACAGACTGAAGATGATGGGGCGTCCGGTAGCACGCAAAGCCTGTCCCATGCGTCGATACAGGGAAGGACCATCCACGCCCGCGGGCTTGTAGCAGAAGTCGTATTTCAGGAAGTCCACGCCCCACCCGGCGAAGGTCTGCGCATCGACCTCCTCATAGCCGTAGCTGGCGGGTTTGCCCGCACAGGTGTGTGTGCCAGCGCACGAGTAGATGCCGAACTTCAGCCCCTTACTGTGCACATAGTCCGCCAGCGCCTTCATGCCGCTGGGGAACTTCTTGGGGTCGGGGACAAGGCGTCCCTTTTCATCACGCTCATCTGCTTCCCAGAGGTCGTCAATTACCACATAGGTATAACCGGCTTCCTTTAAGCCCGCTTCCACGAAGGTATCGGCGACCTGCCGAATCAGCTCCTCGTGGATATCTGCACCAAAGGTATTCCAGCTATTCCATCCCATTGGGGGTGTCGGTGCAAGCATCGTTTCTTCTCCTCGTTGCCACAGGATTTTTCGTTGAGTTTGGTTTCGAATTGGAATAGCGGCTTACCTGCATCGAGAGTTGCTGAGGCGATCTTGTAGCGGGTGAACCTCTGATTGTCTGGCGGCCCGGCGGGAGCCTTACGCTATAAGGCACACGGCACGAACTCCGTGGCGGAATCGATGACTCAGGTTGCGTGACGGTCATGGGCAGTGCGCTTGCCCCATAGCTGTCGCGCGGCACCGAGCGGATTGCATGCGCTGACCACATAGCTCTCCAGCTGCCGGTACTCGGGGTGTACGCACTCGTACACTCCGTTCTGCTGGAAGTCCGCTATCAGTTCGTCAAAGGTGCGCGCCGCCAGCTGCGGATTCACGGGGTGTATCGCCTGCATGACCCAGCCGGAGGCGGTCGCCCAGTACGCGCCGTTTTGATAGCGGTCGCGCGGCACGGGGATGAGCAATCGCTCCCAGTATTCACCACGATACAGGTGGCGCACCTGCCCTTTCCACATGTAATCTGTGTAGCGGCGCACCAGCGTCTGTTGCACCGTGCTTTTGCGTTTGCCCAGCGGAAAGCCCAATGCGACGGTGTAAGCGTTGCCCCAGATATCCACCTGCCTGCAGTCCACGCTAGCGGCAAGGAATGCGTCTGCCTTCTCGTCCCACAGCCTGTCCAGGTTCTGTTCGATACGCCGGGCGCGCTGCACGTACTCATCCTCGCGACGTTTTTCGCCCAGCTGCTGATGCCATCGCGCCAAACGCAGGCAGGCCGTCCAGTACAGCAGCGATTCCATCAGCAGCTCACCGGTCTTGCGTACCGTGTCGGTGAAGCCGTAGGGGGAGTGGGGCTTCTCCGGGTTATTGAACACCAGACCCTGCGGACTGCGAGGGACCCAGTCCATACCCCTGTCCAGCGCAGACGACCACTCGGCGAATAGCGCTTTACGTCTGGCTGTGGTGGCGCGCTGCAGGGCAACATCGGCGGCGATTACCAGGAACATGGGGTTATCCAGATTAGGTTCGCCGAGGGGGCTCTCTTCGGGTCCAGCCACATACACCGCCACGCCGTCGGGGCGCACGCGGTCGGGCACCGCGCCATCCTCCCTTTGCCCTCTAATCAGGTAGCGGATGCAGGCTTCGACATGCGCGGCGGGCATCAGGTCAGCGGTGTGCTCCACCATGTAAGCGAAGTCGCGCGTCCACAGCGCGGCATAGTTGCCACGACCATCGGGGGTGTACAGCACCGTGCCATCCTGCGCTTTAACCTGGCATCCCTGCAGGAGCTTGCGGGCGGTCTCGGTAAGGTAGCGTATTTTCTCAGCAAGTTCGTCGGTCATTTGTCAGCTCGCGACAGGAATTTTGCACCCTCTGCGAAACGCGGCGGCGTTTTGCCGCGATGGAAGAGAGTAACCTCTTCCCCCTTCTCCGGCAGCTGGCGCGTCATCGCCGTGCTGATGAGCCCCGTCCCACCGATGATGAGGATTCTCATCGTTTCCGTCTCCACTCGTCGAGATGGATTACCTTATCTTTCTCCGCCGATTCGTAACTGGCGAATACCAGTTCCACCGTTTTCAGGTTATCTTCGGCGTGGGTTTCGGGCAGGGTGCCTGTCTGCAAGGCGTGCAGCAAACTGGCGTTGCAGGGTACGATACTGGAGTGCACCACATCGTACGCAGGGTCTGCCCAGCTATAACGGGGTGGGGGAACGCGACGCGACAGGGTGCCCTCGGCGGTAGTAACACGGAGCCAGTAGTCCGTAGCGAGCTCCAGAGAACCCTTCTCGCCCTCTACAAAGAGGAAGGTCTGGGGAAACCGCTCGTGTTCCGTGCGGCTGGCGTAGCTCATCTCGCAGACGACGGTGGTGCCTTTCCCCATGCGCATCATCACCGTCGCCACATCCTCGCCGCGGATAGTGGGGTTCACCTGCCGAATCTGGCAGTACAGGTTCTCCGCCTCGCCAAAGAGGAAGCGAGCGGTGTCCAGAATATGGCTGCCGATGTCGGTGAGGATGAACTGCTCTAGTTCGCGCAGGAAGGGCTGGTTGTCGAAGACGGGGAAGCTGTTGCTGAAGGTCACCCGCGCGCGGAAGGGCGCGCCAATCACGCCGCTGTCCAGCACTTTCTTCGCCTCACGGATGGGCGTCTGCCATCGCCAGTTTTCGTGGATGAAGAAGGGCACGCCCGCCTGTTTGCACGTTTCCACCATCTGTCGCGCCGTCTGCAAATCGGGCGCCATTGGCTTCTGGCAGATGACCGCCTTGCGGTATTTCGCCGCGAGGGTGACAAACTGCGCGTGGGTGTTCACGTCGGTGATAATGTCCACGAAGTCTATCTGTTCATGCTGTAACAGCTTTTCCGCATCATCATAGACGGCAGGTATACCGAACTGAGCTGCCAGCGCTTCGGCTTTGGAGCGGGTGCGGTTGTACAGCGCCACGCACTCTGCGCCTTGCAGCTCCTTCCAGCCCGCCAGCTGATACCGCGACCAGAACCCTGTGCCGAAAATGGCAAAGCGTAACGTTTGCATCCATTCACCTCCCCGCAGCGAGTTTACGATGCGAACAGTGGGATCTCCTTTCCGCCCTTTAGCAAGGTATACTATTACCAGCGACAATCGGAGGGATACGTGATGTGCCTGGCGATACCGGGGCAAATCTTGAGCATCGAAGGCGATGACCCACTTACTCGCACGGGCAAGGTGAGCTTTGGCGGCATTGTGAAGGACGTGAACCTCGCCTACGTGCCCGAAGCGAAGGTGGGCGATTACGTGATAGTGCATGTCGGCTTTGCCCTCAGTGTGGTGGATGAAAAGGAAGCGCAGGAGGTGTTCGAATACCTGCGCCAGATGGAGGAGCTGAGCGAGCTGCAGGAGCAACCCACATGAGGTTCATCGAAGAGTATCGCGATGCGGAGGCGGCCCAGCGATTCGCGGAGGCGATCCGCAAAACGGTCACTCGCGACTGGACGATTATGGAAATCTGCGGCGGGCAAACGCACGCCATCATGAAGTTCGGCATCGATGAGCTGCTGCCCCCGCAGGTGACCTTGCTGCACGGTCCGGGCTGTCCGGTGTGCGTGACGCCGGTGGAGCTAATTGACAAGGCGGTGGAGCTGGCGTCACGTCCCGATGTCATCTTCTGCTCCTTTGGCGACATGTTGCGCGTGCCGGGCACGAAGGGCGATTTGCTCTCCGCGAAAGCGGCGGGCGGGGGCGTGCGCATGGTGTATTCGCCGATGGATGCACTGCAGCTCGCGCTGAAGAACCCCGACCGACAGGTGGTGTTTTTCGCGGTCGGGTTCGAGACCACTGCGCCAGCCAATGCGATGGCAGTGTATCAGGCGAAGCGGCTTAGCGTGAAGAACTTCTCCATACTCGTCTCCCATGTGCTGGTTCCGCCTGCGATTGAGGCGATACTCAACGCTCCGAACAACCGGGTGCAGGGCTTTCTGGCGGCGGGGCACGTGTGCACCGTGATGGGCTACACCGAGTATGAACCCATTGCGAAGAAGTATCACGTGCCTATTGTGGTAACGGGCTTCGAGCCACTGGACATCCTGCAGGGCATCTATATGTGTGTGAAGCAGCTCGAGGAGGGCAGGGCAGAGGTGGAGAACCAGTATGCCCGTTCGGTGCGGCGCGAGGGCAACCGTCCGGCGCAGGAGCTGGTCCGCGAGGTGTTCGAGGTGGTGCCTCGCAAGTGGCGTGGCATCGGCGAAATCCCACAGAGCGGATTGGGCTTGCGCGAACCGTATCGAGAGTACGACGCCGAGCGGCGGTTTGCGCTTGTCACCGGCAGCGTGGAAGAAGCCTCCGAATGCATTAGCGGGTTGATACTGCAAGGCGCGAAGAAACCTACCGACTGCCCCGCGTTCGGCACGAAGTGTACGCCCGAGCATCCGCTGGGCGCGACGATGGTCTCCTCCGAAGGGGCGTGCGCGGCGTACTTCAAGTATCGGCGACGGAGCTAAGCGGCGCGCTGGTGGCGGATGTCGCATAGTGCCCGCAGTTGCTGCAGGCTGTCGAGCATCTGTTCGCAGGCATGGTCTAGCTGCTGCAAGTCTGCAGTGCCTTCTCGGAGAAGGCGATGCATCGTTTCGTGGGATTCCAGCAGTTGTCGGAAGGCGTCTGTCTCTCCGTATAGCGGCTCGCCCACCATCTGCTGCCAGAGATGAAGCCGACAGGGGGCACTGCTGCAGACCTGCTGGCAACCTTCGTGAAGGGCGCGTCGGCGCGTTTGCAGCACATCATACATGAGCTGAGCGAACACCTGTTGCTCGGCAAAGCCGCCTGGGTCTCCAAGAACCTGCTGCAGGCGCGAAAGCCACTCCTCCTCCGACAATGTGTTTACGTGAATCCCCTGGTGCGCCGCGTGTGTGACCCGATTGCGCCCCGCACGTTTCGAGAGATATAGTGCCTGATCTGCCTCCTCAATAAGGGTATCCGGGTTCACTGTATGTTGGTCAAGGGTCGACACGCCCAGGCTGGCAGTGATTTGTCGGTAACAGCACGGGATTTCGGAAATGCGCTGGCGTATCTGCTCGGCAAAGTCCAGCGATTCATGCACATCGCTGCCCGGCAACAGCACCACAAACTCCTCACCCCCGTAGCGTGCCGCACAGCGCAGGTTGTCGTCGAACTGACGTAGCGTATTGGCAACCAGACGCAGTACCTCGTCGCCTGCCTGGTGTCCGA
>Ga0308412_1000576_pt1 | contig 18836 bp, 16 predicted proteins | sample HotsprottomLayer_FD_202357 | JGI IMG/M metagenome (GOLD analysis project Ga0308412, IMG submission 202357) | Hot spring phototrophic mat microbial communities from Octopus Spring, Yellowstone National Park, Wyoming, United States -... | ecosystem: Environmental > Aquatic > Thermal springs > Hot...
CTCCGGCAGCTCGTTGCCCGGGCGGAGGATGCGCCCGTTGCGCTGCTCCACCTGGTCGGGTCGCCACGGCGCGTCTAGGGGGTGTAGCGCGATCAGCCGCCGCTGCGCGTTGACCCCCGTCCCCATCTTCTCGGTCGAGCCGATGAGGATGCGGACGCGCCCAGCGTTCACGCGCTCGAACAGCGCTATGCGCGCCTGTTTATCTTTCGCCTGGTGGATGAAGGCGATCTCCTCAGCCTTCACCCCGCGCGCGACCAGCAGGCGCGCCAGCTCGTCGTAGACGCGGTTGGCCAGTGATTCGGCCTCGGGGTCAAGCCCCTCGTCGCGCTCGTCGCCCTCGTCCTCGTCTCGGCGCGCCTTCGGCGTGCCCAGGTCGCAGAACACCATCTGCGCCGCGCGTAGTGGCGCGCTGGCGTGGTAAATGTCTGCGATCAGGCGCGCCGCCACGCCTAGCTTGGTGACCGGCGGCTTCGGCAGCGCTGCGACCAGGCGCATGTCGAGCGCGGCCTTTCGCCCGTCCGAGGTGATCTTGAGCATGTTGTCCTCGGATGGGGAGACTTTGCCGCTGCGCACCGCCTCGGCGCGCTCCACCAGCTGCCCGGTGTAGCGCCGCAGCAGCTTGCTGGGCGGTAGCACCACCGCCACCGGCTTGGAGCTGTACAGCGGCGGCTCACCAGGCAGAGGTGAGCGGTTGTCCGGTGGGATGTCCAGGACCTGGCGCATCAGCGCGGCCAGTTCCGGTAGATTCACCCACTTGGCCAGGCGGGTGACCACGCGGAAACCGCTGCCGTCCGGGGCAAGCTCGACCGACGGGACGGCCTGGGCGTAGGTGTTCGCCCAGGCGTCGAAGTGGTCGAGCCCCAAGCGCTCGAGGGTGTCCAACATTAGGTACCTCATCAGCGTCCACGCCTCGGCCATCGTGTTCGCCACCGGCGTGCCGGTGGCGAAGACCACCCGCCCGCGCGGCTGCTGCAGCAGCCAGCGCACCTTGAGGAACATGTCCCAGGCGCGCTGGGAATGGCTGTTCGGCAGGCCGGCCACGCGGTCTTTGGCGGTGACGAAGCCCAAGTTTTTGTACAGGTGGGCCTCATCAACGGCGAGGACGTCGATCCCGAGTTCCTCGAAGGTCGTCCCGCGCGCATCATCGCGGCGAACCTGGGCGAGCTTCTCCAGCCGCGCCCGCAGCCGCGCAATGTGCTTCTCGAGCTCCTTGACCGAGCGCGAGCGCGCGCTCTGCGCGTCGCGCAGATCGGCGTACACCTTCTCGGCGCGCTGGATTTCGCGCGCCAGGTGCTCGCGCTCAACGCTGGAGGAGACTGGCAGCAGGGTGAACTGCGACATCGCCACCACGATCACTTGAATGTCGTGGGTGGCGACGCGGGCGAAGAATGCGGCGCGCTGCTTCGGGCCGAGCTCGCCCTCCCCGACGCTCGTCACCCGCAGATGCGGGTAGAGCGTTCGGAAGGCTATCTCCCACTGGCCGACCAGGTGGTTGGGCACCACCACCATGGCGCGGCTGGCCAGCCCCAGCCGCAGCAGCTCGGCCAAGCCGATGACGATAGCGGCGGTCTTCCCCCGCCCGACCCGGTGGCCGAGGCACACCGCGCGCTCGCGTAGGATGCGCCACGCCGCGTCGAGCTGGCTCTTGCGCGGCGTGAAGCCGCTCGCCAGCCCGGGCAGCGTCAGGTGACCGCCGTCGTAGCGGCGCGGGCGCCAGCGGTTGAAGCGCGCGTTGTATCGCCCCTCAAGCAGCGCCGCGCGCTCCGGGTTGTCCCAGACCCACTCGTCCCAAGCGCGCTTGAGCGCCTCCTGCTGCGCCTGGGCGCGGAAGGTCGCGCCGTCGTCGCGGACGTAGTTCCCCTGCTCGTCGCGCCGCGTGACCACCACCGCCCGCCCATTCAGCGTGTGCTCCACTAGCTCGTGGGCATCCACGCTGGGCGTTCCAAGGACGGCGTTGGCTCGGCCGGCCTTATACCTCTCGACCAGCTCGACCGTCCACCTGCCGCTGGCGGACAGGTAGGTGGCACGCAGGGTGTCCGCGCCGACCTTGCTCGCCAGGAAGGCGTTTACCACGTCCTCGCCCACCCACGGCGCGCCGAAGACGGCGCTGATCTCCGTCCGCGGGACGGGCGCGGGCTGCGCGGCGCGCAGCGCGTCGATGTTCTCGGCGTAGGCCGGGTCAACGAGGGCGGCCTCCTGCGCCTGCTCGAGCTTCAGGCGTACGTCACCGCTGAGATACTCCTCCGCGGTGACCCACGCCCCGCCCTGGGCCGGGTCGCGGAAGATCGCCCCGCGTAGCTCGGCGATCACCTCAGCAGGTGACTTGCCGAGCCGCTCGGCGATCCACTCCGGTTCAACCCGCCCGATGGCATCAAGGCACATCGGGAGCGCATCACGCGCGTCTGCAGGACGCACGCTGACCGAGGCGCGCACCACCGAGCGTTCCAGGATCGGCGCGGGCTGACCGTCTTCGCCTTCGAGCGCCAGCAGCATCTGCTGCGCCGGGTGCCCGCGCAGCAGATTGCGGGTGCGCGGCGCGCTGAGCGCCCCCCAGCGCGCGCGGTACTCTGCAAAGTGCTGCCGCAGGGCGGCGCGCTTCTCCTCGGCGTCGGGGTCGCCCGATGCGTCAGCCGCAAGGACGGCCTTCAGCGCGTAATACAGCGCTGAAAGGTCATCCCAGATCGGCTTGTCCGCTGGGCGAGGCGGCGGGCCAAACGAGGTATCCGGCCCGCGGCTCGCAAGGGCGGGCGAGGCGGGCTCGGCAACGGCTTGCTCCTCCTGGCCAAGCTCGGCCAGGCTGCCCGAGGGTAGGCGCTGGCGCAGATAGTTGGCCACGCGCGCGGGCACACCCGGCAGCTCCTCGCGCGGGAGTGTTAAAGTGAACTCCTCGGCGGAGTACATCCCCCGCCCCACCGAGGGCTCGCCGATCACCAGCGCGATGCTGTTGGGATACAGCAGCGCGTTGATGACGACCCGGGAGAGCCATACCCCCGCACGCCATGGGCACGGGGAGACGTCCCCTAGCTGATCGTGCCGCCGAGTCGCCCCATCATGCTGACGCCGCTGGAATACCAGAACGTCCGCAATCACGTCTGTGCCGCCGAGCGCCCCATTGGGCAGGCGCGCCAGCGCGATCAGCGCGGCCTGCCGGGAGACCCAGCGGTGCAGCGCCTCGGCCTTGGAGCTGTCCAGTGTGTACCTGCTGGTGACATACACCAGCAGCCCGCCCGGGCGCAGCGCGCGCAGCCCGCGGTATAGGAAATACCCATGCAGGTTGCGCGTCGCCCAGTCCGGCGCGTCATGGTCGACGACCGGCACATCCCCGTACGGTGGGTTGCCGACCACGAGGTCGTAGCTCCCATCCGGGAGCTTGACCTCCTCGAGCCGGGCGCGGAGGGCGGCAATCTTCGGGCAACGCGCGCGCAGCACTGCGAAGCTCATCGGCTCCGGCTCAATCGCCGACCAGCGTAGCCGCGCGCGCAGCGACTCCGGCGCGCCGGCGATCCACGCGCCCATCCCTGCGCTGGGTTCGAGGACGCGCAGGGGCTTGTCGCCCCCCGCCAGCGCTTCGGCCAGCGCACCCCATACCGCCTCAACCAGCGGCATAGGGGTGAAGAACGAGGTGGGCGTGGACGCGCGAAGCGCGGCGATCTCCTCGTCGCTCAGCAGCGCGCGCAGCTCGTCGCAGGGAGAACCGTCAGGGAACAGGGCGCGGACCAAGTCCCCGTCGCCCCAGCCGTCAAACTGGCGGAGCAGCTCCTCCGCCACCTCCGCGCCGGACTTGGCGGCGCGGAGGATTTCAAGTACAAGTCTTTTGCTCATATACACCTCCAGCAAAAAAAGCCCCTGCCGGGGTGACCAGCAGGGGCGAGAAAGAGAGGGGAAAAGAGAGAACTACAGCAGCTTGCGCAGGCAATCCGCCGTCAGCCGCACATCCTGGTCAGCGCGGTGCACGGCGGGGCGCTGTAACCCCAGCGCCTGGGCGATGGCGGCCAGGCTCATGCCCGGCAGCCCGTTGCGGTCGGGCAGCGCGATCTGCCCGCGCAAGTGCGCAACTAGCGCCACCTGCGCGACGTCAAGTGCCCGCCAGGGCAGGCCGAGCGTGACGCCCGTGCGCGCCTCGGCGGCACGCAAAAATTCGACATCAAAGCGGGGGTTAACTCCGGCGGGCAGAAAAGGCGCACGGGCGGAGAGCCAGCGCGCCAACGCCGACATCACCTGCGCCTCAGCGGGGGCTAGGAGGAGCGCCTCGCGGCTTAGCCCGTTCACCGCGAGGGCTTCATCAGACACGTCCGCCCCGCGATGGGGGCGGACGGCGGAATAAAAGAGCTGGCCGTCGTCCACGTCCAGCGCGGCGACGGCGGCCAGCCCGTGCCGCGCTGGGTCGAGACCGGTGGTCTCGACATCAATGATTATCAGTTTCATCTTCATTGTTTCCTCCTTTGCTATACCCGCTCCGCTTGCTGGAGAACAAGCGGAGCGGGATGAGTCACTTAAGCGCGTCCAGCAGCCATGTCGCGCCCGCGGCGGCCAGCTCGGCGCGCACGAGCTGCTGAAGAGGCAGAGATAGAGCGCGATAGAGGTCGCGCGCGGTAGGCTGATGAGCGGCGCGCTTACCGTTCGCCTGCGGCTGTGGCGAATTCGCTACGGCCGGCAGCGTCGGTAGATCGAGCGTGCTCTGCGCAGCCTTGCGCCGCGCCGAGCGCGCCTCGGCCACGTCCTCGAGCGTCAGCTTCCCGCGCTCCGCCAGCCTATCGGCCAGCGCGCGTTGCTCGGTAGGACCGAGCTTAGCGGCGGCTTCGGCCGTACCGACCGTGATCTCGCCCTGGCTCAGCGCCTGAGCCAGCGGCGCGGCCAGGTTGAGCAGCCGCATGCGCTGCTTGACGCGCGCCGGCGACATGCCGGTGGCGCGGCAAATGTCGCGCAGCGGCGCGCCGCGGTCGAGTAACCGCCGGATCGCCTCCGCTTCGGCGACCGGGTTCGGGCGCCGAAGCTCGTTAAGCGTCAGCGTCAGTAGCTCTGCGGGGAAGCCGCGGGCGTCCTCGCGGTCGAAGCTGTAGATCACAGCTTCAACGTGAGTAAACCCCGCCTCCTTCGCCGCCAGCACGCGCCGCCGTCCATCCACCAGCTGCCTGCCCTGGCCGTCGCCGGTGTCCAACAGGATCACCGGCGTGACCACGCCGTAGCGACGCACGCTCGCGACGAGCTGTCGCGAGGGCGCAACGGCGTCCTGGGCAAGGGGGAGGAGATCGGCGACTCGCATCGGTGCGCGCAGAACAGTTGGCATGCGCGGCACGCGGCCTAGGAAAGAGGTAGCGGTGTGCTTTGTCTTACTCATCGCACACCTCCACCTCCAGACTGGCGCGCTGTGCGGCGCGCAGGGCGGCCTCGAAGTTTGCCTGGTCGTCGTCTCGGATCACCGCCAGGCGGGTGATCGGGAGGGCGGCGAAGGCGGCGGGGCGATACGTGCCATTCAGCGTCCTGGCGCTGCGCGCCAAGTAGCTGAATGCTGGCATATCGCGCCAGCCAAGCGTGAAATCCCCGACCGCTGGCTGGTCGGGGATACCGCGGTCGGCGGGCACGTCCCACCACCACAAGCCAGCGCACATGTCCGGGGGATTGCCCTCGCTCAGGTGCTCCGGGAGCTTCTTTGGGCAGTCCCAAGCCACTGGCGGCCAGGGCTGACCCATCGCTGTGAAGTACTCCGCGGCGTTATCGATCCACGCGCGCGCGTGGATGAGGATGACGCGCGAGCGTGAATCAAGGCGAGAGAAATCGAGCGTGCGCGGCAGCCGCCGCGACATTCCCATACGACGGACTTCCTCAATGAAGTCCGCGACGTATGGGTAGTACCTCCCGCCTACCCAGTCAAGGACATGCGTCGTCCCCGACGGGTCGGTGTACAACTTCACCCCGCGCGGGGTCACCCCCAGCTCCTCCAGGGGGAGGAGCAGCGGGGGGTCAAATAGAAACTCTTCGAGCGGACGACCGTTTGGAGATAAAAGGGTCTCGGCGTAGATGCCGCCCTTCTTTCGGCTGCCACACCCACGTGTGGCAGAGGGGGGGAGATGATGCGTTATACTCATAGTAACCTCCTTTGCCGCCGCTGACGGGGGCGGCATTCCGATGGCGCGGGGCGTATGGGGACGCCCCGCGCAACGCTTTTCCGACCTGCCTCGGCGAACCTGCGCGCAGCCGGCAGGTGGCTGCGCGTTAGATGGCGACGGCTTCCTGAAGGGGCGGCCAATTGCACCCGACGAGGATGCGCCAATCGATGATGGCGGGAGCTTGATCGCCATGCTCGACGACGATCCAGCGGGTGCGGGGCTTGCCTGCGGCAGACGCGAGCATGTCGCGCAGAGAAGGGCGCAGGCAGACCAGGTACTGGGTGATCTCTAACCGGAAGTCTTGAAGCAGCTCGGCCTTTTTGGCCGAGGGGACTTCCGACCAGAGGACTGCGTAGGCCCAGGTCAGGAGGTATGTGGCCTGGTCGTGGCCTTCCTCATAGGCATCGACGATGAGCCTTGCCGCTCGCCGGAGACTTGTGACGCGCTCGACAACGAAGACACGATCGGCGCGCCAGCAGTTGAGCACATCGTGCTTGACAGTCGCCTCCGGGTGAGGGGCAACCAGGAAAAGCATACGGTTTCGGCGCAGGTGGCTAAGCGCTGCGTAGTATGAGCCGGCATGGATGCCACCGTCGCCCTCCAGGTCGCTGATGGGGACCCGGGCGGCGATGACGCGCCCCAGTATCGGGTCATCTTGGTATCCCCAGGGGAGGGGATAGAGAGGGGAGACGAGTCTCCCGCTCTCGCTTTTGAGAGTCTTGAAGGCGATAAAACTGTGCATATAACCTCCTTTGCCGCCCATTGACGGCGGGCGGCTGGCCGTTTGAGGTAAGGGGTTCCCTACCCCACTGGCGGAGATAGCTAGAGCGCTGTCCAGTCTGGCCAGCGTCGCACGCTGGTGCGAGGGCCGCGCAGGAAGCAAGAGGGGTCGGCGGGTCGGACTTCGATGTTTTGGGCGAAGGATGAGTGCGCGGCGCGCGCGAGAGCAGCCGAAGGGAAGCGGCGAGCCGAACTGGCCTGCCCTTTGCTGAGCACACGGCAGGCGGTTGCGCTCAGGGCGGGAGAAGGGGGGCTACGCGCTGCGCAGGGGGTGATGGCGCGCGACCCAGGCGAGCGCGCCTGCGAGATCGCTGAACGCGCCGTGAAGTTGAGCCTGGAACGCATCCTGAAGGACGCGCCCAAGCTGAGGGCCTTGCTCCCAGCCCCTCTCGATGAGGTGGGCTCCCCGCAGGATCGGCTGCGGAGGCGCGTCCAGAACGCCAAGACGCTGAGCGAGGAGATAAAGCGCCTTGCGCTCCTCCTCGTCCAGCATCGCGCCAAACTCGCGCAGGGTGCGCGAGCTTTGCCCAAGCTGGAACGCGAGCGCCCTGGCTGTCGAGCTAGAGTCTTTCCACGCCCGCCTTGCCTCCAAGAGGCTTTTTACGCCTCTGGCGACGCGAGGGGGCGCGCCGATGGCCGCGAGGAATTTTGTCGTTTCCTCAGCGGCGCTGAGCGTGCTTAGCGCCGCTAGCAGCAGCGTCACCCGCGCCTCGCCCTTGATCCCCTCTGCGTCTGCGACGGTTGCAACGCGGTCGCAGTATTCCAGCGTCGAGGGAAGATCGCTGACGCCAAGGAATATCCTCATCCATCCCGCGTTCTCCAGGGCGCGCAGGCCGGCGCTGGGGAAGCGCCCGCGCTCTCCCCACTTTCGCCATTCCCCCCACACCCGCTCCTTTGGGAGCGTGTCGAACTCGCCAGCCAGCGACCGGCACAGGTCTGCCGTTTGTGATTCCAGGGTGAATCCCCAGCGCGCGCAGAACTGCATCGCGCGCAACACGCGCAGCGGGTCTTCGGCAAAAGCAGGCCCGACGTGGCGCAGCACGCGCGCCTGCCAATCCGCGCGCCCGCCGAAGAAGTCGAGGACTTCTCCGGTCAAGGGGTCAACCATGAGGGCGTTGACCGTGAAGTCCCGGCGAGCTGCGGCTTGCTCAGGGGTCATCGTCGGGTCGGGGGCGACGATGAACCCCTTGTGTCCCCGTCCTGCCTTGTTCTCCCTGCGCGGCAGGGAAACGTCGACCTCGCCATCGGGCGTCCGGAGCTTGTAGACTCCGAAGGACGCGCCTACGGCGTCCACTTTTCCGAACCGCTCCAGCGTGGAGCGGACGGCGTCGGGCGAAAGCCCAAAAACCTCAATGTCGAGGTCTTTGGGAGGCTCACCCGAAAGCGCGAGGTCGCGAGCTGCGCCGCCAACGAGGAAGGCGCGCCCCCCGGCGGCAGCGAGGGCGCGAAACAGTGCGTCATCCATCATCTTCTCCTTCTCCCGCCCTTATTTAGCTACCCCCTCGGCACGGGCGGGCGGGGTAAATCAACCGTGCCGAGGGGTGCGCATGCTCCAGCATCGCCTGCAGCGGGAGCATGCAGCCGCTGCAGGCGCGTCAGTCAGTCGTCGTCGTCGGATTCCTCTTTCTGCTGTTCGTCAGCTTTCTGCTGTTCGTCAGCAGTCAGATGCTCCCACGCCGACGTGTCCTTGCCCGGTTGGGGCAAGGCGGGGGGGAGTGGTCTTTGATCTGCCATGTCTCTACTCCTTTCCCGCCCTACTCTACTCTGCTCGGCGCGGATCGGGCGGGATAAATCAGCCACGCCGAGGGGTGCTTCCGCTTCATCCAGCGCAGAGCGGCGCGGAAGCTCACCGCCCTGCACATCGTCACTCGCCCAGCCCCAGCCGCGCGCGGCCTGCTTCCGCGTCGCGCTGGAGCAGCTCCGCCACGTCCTTCGCCCCACCCCACTCCGCGCCGAGCACCGCCCTGCGCGCAAGCAGCGCGCTGATGTGCTCCAGCGCCGCGCGCGCCTTAGGTTCGTCGCTCGCGCGAAAGCGCGCGTAGGCCGCGCGGCACACCACAACGCGCACAGGGCGACCCGGCAGCGCCTCGACCAGCCGCCGCGCCGCGGCATAGCCCGCCGCGTCCTGGTCGGGCAGGATCGTCACCGGCCCGGCCACCAGCGGCAAAACGCCTGCGTCCCCCGTGCCCAGCATGGCCACCAGGCGGTAGTGCCGCCCGTAGCCCCACTGGGCGAGCGCGGCCAGGTCAACCGGCCCTTCAACCACCAGCGTGCCGAGGACGGCTTCCCCGAAGCACATCGGGTGCTTGGGGATGCGCGCGCCGAGGTACTTCGGCTTCTGGCGGTCGCCCAGCGCGCGCCCGATCAGGAATCGGACGCGGCCAGACGGGTCGCAGGCGGGGAAGACCAGCCGCTCGCGCAGCAGGTCGTCAGCTGCGCCCTGGATCAGCCCAGCCTGGGCAACCTGAATGGGGGGAATGCCAGCGCGTTCGTAGAGGGCGCGCAGCGTGCCGTAGCCTGGAGCATATCCCAGGCCGAGCGCGCGCGCGGTGTCCTCGCTGATGCCGCGCGCGCGCAGGTAGTCGCGGGCGCGCGCGCCTTCCTCAGACCACAGGCGCTCGGCGTAAAACGCCTGCGCTGCGGCAAGGGCAGCGAGGACTTCAGGCGAGGGGGATTTATCGGAAGAAGGTAGAGGGCGGAAGGGGCGTGTAAGAGGGATTTCTTCCCCGACCAGCCAGCGCCGCCGGATCAACTCGACGGCGGCGCGAAAGTCGCACTGCTCGACGAGCATCACCAGGTCAATGGCGCTGCCGTGCAGACCACAGGCGAAGCAGTGCCAGTGGTCGGACCAGAGCATGACCGACGGGTCGCGGTCGCTGTTCTGGCCGCACAGGCAGCGGCAGCGCTGGCGGTCGGGGCCGGACGGGAAGACCTCAGTGTAGGCCGAGGCGACCTCGCGCACGTCGAGGTCGCGCTTGATGCGCGTTATGAGGTCGCGCATAGCGCCCTCCAATCCGGCAGGCGGAGGCGCACCCCCTCGCGCGGGAGTCCGCGCAAGAAGCGCGAGGACTCCGTGGGTGCGCCTCCGCGCTGGCGTGCGAACGTAATCACCAAGGCGCGGCGCGGGCGCGAGCAGGCCACGTAGGCCAGCCGCTGCTCCTCGGCCAGCGCCTCTGGCGTATCGGCGCGGCTGCTGGGGAGCACGCCTTCCTCAGCAGCCGTGAGGAACACCACCTCGAACTCAAGCCCCTTGGCGGCGTGCACCGTCATCAGGTGCACGTGCTCCGCCTTGGGAGCGAGCGGGTCGTCCCCGCTCATCGCGTCCAGCTCGGCCAGGAAGTCCGCCACTGAGCCGTGCGATGCAGCGAGCGCGCTGAGCGCCTTCGCGTGGCCTGGCTCAAGCTTGAACGGGCCGGCCAGCCGCCTGACCGCTTCGGCGGGAGGTAGCTCGGCTACGTCCTTCAGGCGCGTTAGGATGCGCTGAAGGTAGGCGACAACCGCCTGATCCTCGTGGGGGAGGCGCGCGATCCGCTGGCCGTCGTGCAGGTGTTCGACGGTCAGCAGCGGCTCGTCGCCCCGCAGAGTCAGCGCAGCCTTTACGCCCAGGCGGTGGGCGGACGCCACGCGCTTGAGCGCGAGGTTGTCCGAGGGGTCCACGCCCACCGCCAGGTGCGCCAGTAGGTCGCGCACCTGCGGCTGGTTGAGCAGGCCGCCGTCCCTGCCGTGGACGTGGCAGGGGATGCGGCGTTTGAGCATGGCCTGCTCAACCAGAGCCAGGCGCTCGCGGGCGCGCGAGAGCACCGCGATTTGGCCTGGCTGGGCGACGCCTGCCGAGATCGCCCGCTTGACCTCGGCGGCGATTAACTCCGCTTCCTCGCGCTCGCTGTCGGCGGGCACGACAGCGACCAGGCCGCCGTCCTTGGGGGCGTCCGGCGCGCGCCCCACAATCGCCCCGCTGAAGCGCGCGATCAGCGCGTAAGAGCGGAAATTGTGGGGAAGGTACTCCACCTCGGCGTCCGGGAAGGCCGCGCGCAGGCGCTCGATGGCCTCGCCGCCGAGCGACCCCGCAAAGCCGTAGATGGCCTGGCAGGGGTCACCAGCGGCCACGAAGGTCTCGGCGTCCTGGGCGAGCGCGAGGACGAGGGCAAGTTGGCGCTCGGAGAGGTCTTGCGCCTCGTCCAGGAAGACGGCGCGGTAGCGCGCGCGCCACAGCGCCGCGACGTCGGGGTGCTGCTGGAAGAGCAGAAGCGGCAGCTCTACCATATCCCCGAAGTCTACGGCGTTCGCGGCGCGCTTGCGCCGTGCGTAGTCCTGTGCGTCGCGGGCTTGCGCCATTAGGCTTGCGCGCGCGTCCTCTCCGAGGACGCGCGGCTGCCTGCGTCCTGGCTTGAAGCCGAGCAGGTCGGCGTGCGCCCGCAGCACGCCGAGGCCCAGGCTGTGGACGGTTGTGGCGGTGATCCGCCCGCCGCCGACCTGGGCGACCCGCTCGCGCAGCTCAGAGGCTGCGCGGACGCTAAAGGAAACAGCCAGAATTGCGTCGGGTGGTGTGCCCGACGCAATCTGGTTGTTAATTTCTTGGCGCAGGCGCTCAGTCTTGCCGGCGCCTGCGCCGGCGATAATAAGCTTTCTCGTGGCTCACCTCCTTCCGTGTGGACTGAACAGGCGAAGGGGGTGCATCTCGCAGAAGCGGAGCACCCCCGGACAGCCGGCGCACGACTTCCTCTGCGCCTCGCCGGTAGACGCAGAGGCAGACAAGTTCACCCTGGTCGTCATAGACGGCCCAGGGTGAACGGCGAGACAGGGGAGAGTATTTCTCTACTTTCATGCGACATGCCCCACGGAAAAAGCGCTGCGCGCCCTGGGGCTGGGGCGCGCAGCGGGTGACCTGCCGCGGAATAGCGCTCGCCAGCGCGGGCAGGCGCGCTGGCGAGGGGGAGGCGTTACGTCTCCTCGACGTGGAGCACCTCCAGCTCCACGTCAAGGGCCGCGCCCACGGCGCGGCAAGCGCTCTCAACGCCGCACGGCGAGGGGGGGACGATCACGAGCTGGTCGTCGCGCTCATGAACGTCGTACCCCGCCTCCGCGAGCGCGCGCAGGGCGCGCGCTCGCTTGCGGCACGAGAGGGGGGAAACGGGGATTGCGCAGATAATGAACAACATAGGGAGTTCGCCCGCGTTTATTTCTCGACGCGGGGCGGGCGATTGGGGGGAATTACCGCGTCGAGCATGCGCTGCTGGGAGGAGCTGCGGGCTAGCGCAGCGCAGCTAGCCAGCAGCGAAGCTGCCGATTGGTGATACACCCACGCAAGCGGGCAGCCTCGCTGCGTGGATGGGTTTCCGCCGAGGGACAGCCGGGCGCTGCGGGCGGAAGGCGCAGCGCCCGAAAAGGTCAAGGTGGTATTAGAGTTAGAATTTCCATAGGGCCTCCTTTCCCCTGCCCTGTGAGTGCGCGCGGATCGGGCTGGGGGAGTAACGAATCCGCGCGCGCAAAGCAGGGGTGCTCGCGGGCACGAGCACCCCTATGCCACCTGGCTGGGCATTACGGCTGGCATAGCGCCCTCAGCGGTGGCCAATCCTCCCCGACCTCAATGCAGAGGGGGGGGTATAGCCCCAGCACTGGCACCTGGTCACCCTCGATGACCCTGATGGGGGTGCTCCACGTGACCCCCACGAGCACGAGCCCGTGCCCGCGCCGGATTGCGACGTGTTGCCCCATGGCGGCGGCGCGTATCATCCTGCGCACCTCCACCGACTGTTCGACTAGCTCGCGGGCGGTCAGTCCCGCCCGCGGCGTAAGCACAAAACGTGCCCAGCGGAGAATCCCTTGAATCTGAGGATAGCCGGCCTGGTGGCTGGCAAGGATCAGTCCGGCGGCGTCGTGCAGGGAGGGGACCTCACCGATCACGAGGGCGCAGGTAGTGCGCCACCCCATTGTCCCGACCTCGGTCTCAGCGTCGGGGTCGGGGACAACTAGGAACATACGGCAGTCTTTCATATAGAACCACGCCTCGCTGAAGGTGCCGGCATAGACGCCCTGATTTCCCTCGAGCGAGGCTGTGCGCAGACTGTAGGTCAGCCTGCCGAGGGCCGGGGCGTAGACCTCGTCCCACTTGGTATAGCGGTGGGGGGAATACACCCCGTCGTCGGTCACCCGCAGCGCCTTGAACGCGATATAGCTTGCCATGCTCATCGCGTTCCTCCTTTCTTGTCCCCGTCGGGGGCGACGGGGGCAGGGACCGGTACGGGAGCAGGGACCGGCACGGGCGAGGGTTTCGGTAGCTTGACGGGGATGGGAGTTGGGCGCGGCAGCTTTTTCACGCGCCGTATGACTTTTCCAATGTTCACTTCGACCTCCTTGACCCCGCCCTACTTAGCTGTCCCTCCGGCGCGGGTTGGGCGGGTGGGCTGAGCCGCGCCGGAGGGGTGCGCTGCTGATACGACGGGCATCCACCGGCAGCAGCGCACGTGCCGGTGGATGTGTGTAGGACCTCGTGACGCGGAGGCGGTTGGGAGGCTACTCAGTCTGACCTTCCTCTAACTGGGAAGGCGAAGACTGCTTGCTGCCGTTGCCCGGACGCCAATCGCCTAGCCCGAGGTTACGCGCCACTTGCGCGTATCTCTCCATTAGCTCGTCCACCCCATAGACAACGTCCACGGGGGGATTGGCCTCAAGCCAGGCGCGGGCGGCGTCCAGAGATTCCACAGCGCGCCGCGCGCGTTGGTTTTGTTCTTTGATGTCGTCCGCCGGCACCAGGCGGATGTTCGTGGAATGCCACGCTCCGCCAATGGGTTTGCCAAACGATATGAAGAATTCGCCGTGCGAAAACCAGAGAGAGGGGCGATCCTCGCCGTACACCTCTACTAAGGCTTTGGCCTCCGGATCGCCCTCATCGTTCCATACCACTTCAACCCAGTCTGGCCACTGATGCTCATGATCAGTGACGTAATCGGCGTCCACGGTCTTCGCGAAGATCGGGAATCCGCACTGGGGGCAATGAACCTTGATCAATGCCCCGTCGTCGCACGAAGACGGGCAGTCGCCATCGAAGATGATGATCCAGTCCGCGATTGCGTGGTCAATGACCGCATCGCAAACCGGACATGTCATCTCATTGCATTTGTAGCGTTCCATATATACCTCCTTTCTTTCCCCTGCCCTGTGGGTGCGCGCGGCGCGGGCTGGGGAGTAGAAGCCGCGCGCAAAGCAGGGGTGCTCGCGCCCGCGAGCACCCCGTTGCGGAGGCGGTTGCTTAGTCTTGACCCTCCTCCGCCAAGCGCGCGACGCTGGCGGCGCACACGGCGATGGCGACGCTGCGGTCGAGCGCGTAGCCTATCTCGACATCTTTATACGCACACCAGCCGCTCGCCACCTTGCCCACTGCCACGCCGCGCGGATACGGGAATTTGTGTCCGTCTACGAGCTTGCCTCCAGCGCGCTCGGCGGCGGCGAGCTCCTCCGGGCTGAAGGCGTCAGCTGGCGCGAGTAACAGATCGCCGTCGGGGTCACCCCCGTCGTCGCGGAACCACCCGGCAGCGACGCCGAGTGACGCAAGCGACTCGCGGTCGGGCATCCAGAGTAGGTCGATCGAGGAGATGTACTCGTCAATATCGCCGTCGCGTAGCGCGCTGATCAGCATGTTGGTGATTGGATCGTCCATATGTACCTCCTTTCCCCTGCCCTGTGGGTGCGCGCGGCGTGGGCTGGGGAGTAGAAGCCGCGCGCAAAAAAGCAGGGGTGCTCGCGCCCGCGAGCACCCCTATGCGCAGCCGTCGGCTGCGCGGTGTGCCCCAACCAGCGGTTGGGGGAGGGATTGCGGCACCCTCGTGCCCCGGCATTCTTTCTTCCAACTCCGGATTCCCGGAGTTGCCCTGCCGGTGAGCTGCCGTGGCGCTGCGCTCTCGCGCGACGGCAAGAAGGTGTAGCGGCCTCATAAAAGCTGCCGGTGCTAGTCGCTGCGCGGCGAGGAGCGCGCTCGGTTCGCGCGCGACGGGCGTGGCAGCCTGCCCATGCACCCGGGAGTGGTCATTTTGGTCCCGGTGCTGCCAGCGAACGACACCGATGGCCAAACTGCGGACGTGGCGATAGCCCGTCTCCGTCAGTGAGCCGTATCGCCCGCACGCGCAGGGCGGCGCGCAAAGGGCTGGTCAGGCCCTGAGTGCTAACTCGAGCGCTTCTGCAAAGCGCTCCTTTTGACAACCCACAAGGTGGGTTGTTTTCTGGCGCGCTGGCGCGGGCCAGCGCGTGAGTGGGGAGCGCCTTGGGCGCTCGAGCCGGCGACAGAATGAATTATCCAGCCATACCAGGCGAGAGATCGCCGGATGGCTGGATAACCACCTATATACATCCTCGGCGTCGCTGTCGCCGACCGCGACAATGGCTTCCACCGTGTGCGTCTTAATGAGACGCTGGTAGAAGCCGGTGAGGGCAGCGAACTCTTCGCTGACGCTCACCTCAATAATAGGCGCGGAGGTGCCCACCTGTATCTCATGCGGCCATCCGTTTATATGAGACACGATGACCACCTCGGCGCCTGGGACGCCGAGCTGAGCAACGGCTCGTGCGAGCTTCAGCGAAGCTGAGGCTATCGCATAGCACGAGCCCGACACATCTGGCAGGACGAGGATGGAAGGTCTCCCTTCCTCGTCCCGCCTGGCAGGCCAGAGGGGGCGGTGGCTGATGAGCCGCTTGACCAGCTCGCTGGTGTCCCAGCGGGGACTGGTCTCCCCCTGGCCGAAACTGAGTAGTTGGGCCATGGCCGCGCGGACGCGCCGGACTTCGTCCGGTGGGGGGGCGTCCGCTTTGCCGAGGGAGGCGAAGGCCTCCGGTGACCTTCGGGGAGAGCGGTAGCTCTCCTTCTCGCTTTGAGGGAGGGGGCGCTCCGCCTCCCCTTGGGGGACGGGATTCTCCATCTCCCCTTGGGGAATGGAATTCTCCACCTCCCCGCTCGCACCGTCGCCCCCGTGGAGGTCTCCATCCTCCTGCTGGGTCGCGGGGGCGACCTCGTCGGTCCCCTTGGGCCGGGCCTCGCGCTTGACGGCCTCGGCCAAAGGGGCGTCTGGCCCGTAGCGCGCAGCGAGGCGCGCTAATATCGCCGGCAGGGCCTCGAGGGGGGCTTCCGGGAAGTACATCTCTTGTGCCTTCCGGAGCACCGCCCGGTCGAATCCCGTAGCCGCGCGGCTCAGCAGCTTCTGCAGCTGCCTGACGGTCAGGTGACCGTGAGACAGCCGCAGCCGGCGCGCTGCGCTTCTGTCATGGCGAGCCATGCTCGCCCTTCCTCCCGCGCTGCCACTCCCCCCAGAGGGCAGCGGCGGGGTTTTTCATTTCCTCAGTCAATGCACGCCAGTCGGCTGGCGTCTTGACCAGCCAACCGCGTAGGAGTACCTCAACGTCCTCTGGCCCCCCTGCGACCTCTAGGTCCTCCAGAAGACATATCATCTCCTGGAGCGAGGGGGTGGTTTCCCCCCTGCGGCGGATGACGTTCGCCATCCGCACTGTCAACCGGATTGCTCCGGTTGGCGCCCCAGTGCGGTGGCGGAGGATGTCCGCCTCGACGTTGGGGGGCAGGAAATCGAGACGGACCCTCATCCCCCTTCGCATAAGGGGTTCGGAGAGCGGGCGGACCCCATTCGTCGTGACCATGACGAATAGGGCGTCCAAGCGCCCTCGATACTCTTCCCCTTTGGGGCCGTGGACACGGCCCTCCTGGAGAAAGTCCAAGAGGAGCGCGTCCACCCGGGGAGGCGCCTTATCCAGCTCGTCCAGGATGAGGACGGCTGGACCACTGTGGCTGAGTTCGACGGCGCGCAGCAGGGCGCCGGGCCGATAGGCGTCTGCTGGGCGCTCGACGCCGGCTGCCACGGCGCCGACGTCGACACCGACGAAGAGTTCTTCGTCGGTGGTCCAGGGGTGGCATAGGTAATAGACTACCTTGCCACCCAGCTGCTGGGCCAGGTAGTAACCTAGGGAAGTTTTTCCTGTCCCTGGCGGCCCTTCCAGGAACAGGACGCGAACGCCTGAGCGTCGCGCACGCATCGCGGCGAGCGCTAGGCGCTCGGGAGGTCTTAAGTAGTAGTAGTACATAACCCCTCCTGTATGCCGGCGGCGCTAAACACGCCGCCGGCGATTTAATCTTGCTCTTTGCGGAGCATGTCCGCGTTCATTAAGGAGATAGCGCAAACTATGATGGATATTTCAAACGACGTAGCGAAGCCGATCCGATCGGCACGATAAGCGCACCAACCCGGCAGATTTGTGTGCTCACGCAACACCCGTGCCGGGTAGTCAAACTCGTATGCACTTATCAGCTTTCCACCGGCGTTTATGCCGGCGGTGAGCTGCTCGCGGCTAAATCGTCTAGCGGCCTGTATTAGTAGGTCGCCATCAGGAGCGGCTCTGTTGTCGGAGAAACACTCGGCAGCTTCGCCGAGCGACTTAAGCGACTCGCGGTCCGGCATCTGCAACGCCACAGACCGCCTTATGAACTTGAACGCGAAACTGTCTACATCACCGACCATCTTGGCCGCGATCGCGCGCAACATTGCGCGCAATATTGCGTCGTGCTCTTGGTTCATCTTTCTTCCTCCTATGTCTTGCCGGCGGCGCTTACCACGCCGCCGGTGGCGATTCGCTTCAACTTTCCCCGCCCTGCTTAGCTGTCCCTCCGGCGCGGGTTGGGCGGGTGGATTGAGCCGCGCCGGAGGGGTGCGCTGCTGATACGAGGGGCATCCACCGGCAGCAGCGCACGTGCCGGTGGATGCGTGATGGGCTTATAGGAGGGTAGCCCCCTCTGGTAGGGGGTACCTTGCAACCTTCTCTATGACGATATCCCCCCTGATGAGCTTATACTCCACCTCCCCGCATAGTTTCGCCACGGTGGCGAGTTTTCCGCTTTCCGCATAATTGCGGAAAAGCTCTCCGGCAGGGGAGAGGACGCTGTTGAACTGGAACGCCTCGAGGATGACTCGGGCGCCAAAGCGGGGGCAATAAATCCTTATTCGCCCGCGCTCATCGAACACTGGAACGCCCGACAGGCACAGAGTGCAGCACAAGCGCCGCGCGCGCACGCGGTCGCGCGCCCCGAAGCGCGCGGTTGAAAACTCTAGGACGGAAATCGTGCGGTAGTTCGGGATCAGGAATGATTCATCGGGTAGCTGCGCGATTGGCACCAAGAATTTCCCGTACGGCCAATCGATCAGGCCCGTACTCTCAACCATAAAAATTTCGAACATTTCACTCCTTCCCCGCCCTGCTTTAGCTGTCCCTCCGGCGCGGGTTGGGCGGGTGGATTGAGCCGCGCCGGAGGGGTGCGCTGCTGATACGAGGGGCATCCACCGGCAGCAGCGCGCGTGCCGGTGGATGCGCAACAGGCCCATGCCGACGGAGGCCGGGAAGCTCCGGCGCGTCGGCTGAGTGACGGAGCGCAGGGCGGCGCTCCTCCAAGGCGGGCAGGACGGCGACCTCATCCTGGGGCTCGATCCAGGACGGGCGGCGCTCGTCCTGCCAAGGCGGGCAGGGCGGCGACCCGCGCTAGGCGATCCGCGTGCAGCGGATGGCCTTCAGCTCCTTCACGGAGCTGACCGCGGCGTCTTTTGTCCAGCCCTCAGCGCGGCTGTTGGCCGCGGCGAGGGGGACGGCGAGGTAGACCTCGCCAACCGCCGGCCCCTGCCACTTCGCGCCGGTCGGCGCCGGCTCAGCGCCGAGCGCCTCCAGCAGCGCCTTGGTCGCCGGGTGACCCACGTAGTGGGTGCAACCGGCGAGGCTGTCCGGGAACGCGATCTCCTCGTAGGAGATGGTTGCCCCCGGAAAGCCCAGGGGTGAAGAAAGAATAATCATTCTTTTCCCTTTCTCTTTCCCGCGCTTATGTCCCTGAGCGTCCAGGGGTTTCGCGCGGGGGCGTAAGTGCCCTCGTTTGCTACAGCGCGCGCGTGGTGAGAGCGTGACCTCGCGCGC